>Ga0180217_1000261_pt1 | contig 97932 bp, 42 predicted proteins | sample eDN3rd37CBELigOP_FD_128521 | JGI IMG/M metagenome (GOLD analysis project Ga0180217, IMG submission 128521) | Enriched Organic Plus compost microbial communities from Emeryville, California, USA - eDNA 3rd pass 37_C BE-Lig OP (version 2) (version 2) ... | reverse complement strand
GGCTCGCTTAACCAGGACGAAAACGTGCAGACCACCAAGAATAAAGGCGAAAAGATACTGGAAGCGCAGGGCATCGCGACTTCCATTGAATTCCATGTATACATCGTAGAAAAAGCAGCCATGAACGAACAAATTGAGGACCCAAGCGAAGTGCAGGCCGAGAGTGAAGCCTTCGTACTCAGGTGCGAATGTGCGCTGTCTGTGGATCACAAGATAGGTAATCAGACCGAGCAGAGACAGGATCACGGTCCACACCGAGGTAAACAGTTCAGGGTCTCGTGTCGAGCGTCCGGCATACACCACTGCATAAATCGACCATGCGAAACTGAGGAAGAAGGTCGAGGCACCAAGGGGGAAGTTAAGTGAGCGGCGCAAGAAGAAGTTGCGGAGGACGGGTGAGCGTGCAAAGCAACCTCCACAGGATGTACCTTCGGGGTTACTGGCATCACCCACAATCGCATGCTCCGCGATCGCCTTTGTAATGCTCTTCATGCTGTTCGAGCCGGAGGGCGAGGACATCCGGATGCGAGGTCTGAGACACGACTCGTCGCGTGTGGGTGCGATAGGATCAAACACAGAGGTGACTCCAAAAGATCCGTCAGGTCAAACCCTCCCTGTCTCTAGAGCACGCGTGGCAAGCACAACAATTTAACGTTGTTCCAGATGGATCCAACCGTGAGGATGAGATTTGAGCTATTATTCGCAGGTCAAAAGTGGGTTAGTGAGCGAGTGAATAAGGCTGATGGCGGCTGAGAATGCTGAGAATATCCTGATGAGGTCGGCTTGCGAGTGCACTCAGGCCAGGTCCCGATCTCCCCCTCCTTTTCCTCGCTCTTGATGTTCGTTTTTCGTATCTTTTATATAACCGCATCCGGCTAAAATCTTTTCCAAGCGGCTGGACGGGGGCGGGTGGATGGAATTAGTGCGCTGGTGCTGGTGACTGCTGATTTCGCTGGCGCTTTCACGACCTCCCGAAGGAGATACCTGTTGGGGAAAGGTTAAATAGCTTAGTTTATTACGAAACTCACTGTACATTGTGCCACCTATTGTGGCAAAGTGTTTTCGACGACTTGGACCTCAGCTTGTAGGTCGTAGAATGATCGGAGCAGCCCTGAGTTGTTTCGAGCAGGGTTCTAACGAGGCCTGAGCCAGGCAGTACAAATAAAGAGAGAATGGTCGGCGATGGCATTTGTAACATCGTTATAGCTCCTCTTTGGGTCCATTAGGCAACGTGGTGTTTCCTTTCTGCTTTGCCTTGGAGGCACTCCGTTTGCGTTTGCGTCGCTCCGACATGAGTCGCGACTTTTCCTGTGAGCGTAGTCTTCTTAACGCTCGTCGCTGCTCCCCATCGTCAAGAGGTGTTGGAGGGGGAGTCGCAGGCATAGGCCCTACGCCGCCGCCGCCTCCGAGCTTAGCCACCATCGCATCAAATGCTTCTGGTCCTCCCGGGAACGAATCCCTTGCTTGTGGCGGCAATCCATGGCTCTGTTGCTGCGGCAGGGAGGCTCCCGATGCCGATGTCTTGCGGTCCTGTTCGTTGGCGAAGTAGTCAACCTGATCAAGAGTTACCTTCTTCACTTCGGGTTGCTGGAGGAGATATTCCAGAGCTCGCTTTGAGCCTCGCTCGTTCTCGGTCGTGACTACATACTGGGTACCTCCAGTGTCATAGACCTTCGCGGAAACACTGGCGCTCAGCATCTGGTCCATCCACTTCACGCCCAGCTGTCGTTTGAGCTCGGCTGAGGTGTCAACTCCGGTCTTTATCACGACGAACATCATCCCGGGCTTCTCTGCAGACAGCTCTGCTAATCCTTCCTCGGCCAGTGTTTCCTGAGTCAGCTGCTCCGAAAAGGAATCGCCCTGGGATTTGCTTCCAACCTGGTGTTTCGCAGCCAGTCTTGCCTGAATTCGAGCTAGGCTTGCCTGACTGTCTCCCAACACAAGCTCTTGGGCGTAATCATCCCACCTTGAGTATACCTCTTCGAGGTGCTCATCACTCAGTCGAGCCCAGTCTACGCCCTGTTCAGCGATCGCCAGGTCGACCAGGAGTGTCGTCAGAACAATCGCCAATGCGAGCAGTAACCTACGGCTCGCGTAGCACCGCCATCTGTCCTCGCTCCTCATGGTCATCCGAGGCGTATACCTTTGCACCCCCAAGTAACAGATTTCGATTCCCTTCCGCGAGCCGGAAAGATTCGTAGATCTCGCGGCGCAGCAGGTGCGCGCTGTGTTTTCTGGGTGCTTTCGAAGAGACGTGGATTGATGTGTATAAAGATATTACTGGATTCCGAGAGAATCGGCACGCAGACGCTATTCAGCGCAAATTCTCAAATCCGAAGGTTTCGACTTGCTCGTTCGTTCGGTCTCTCTTTTGCGTGGGTAGGCGCATTGCGATCACACTGTACTCGATGCAAAAGCATGCATCTCCTCACGATAAACCCATCGCCCTATCTTGTACACTCTCTCTAGTCGCGAAGATGCGAGCTCAGGGGACGCTACTATGCATCCTGAGCGTGTCTGTGGTGCTTTTGGTGCACGCTCAGACGCCGACGCAGACAGGCATTGATGGGTGGGACCCCATTCGGCTTGTGGACACCCGAATCGGCAACGGTGGCTTCGGGTGGGGTGTCGGTGGTGACAATCCGAGCCCTCAGTACCCCTTCGGGTCGATGCGAGTTGGACCTGATACCGACCAGGACCTCGCATACTTGTACTTCACGCACTTTGGCGGTTATTGTGTAGATGACAACAACGTGCGGGCGTTCTCTCACACCCACCTCGTGGGTGCTGGTGCAAACGACTACGGTAACTTCGGTATTATGCCCATTGTAAAGACTCCCCAGTCGTTGGACGATGTCGCAAACCACAAGTACCGAACGAAGTTTACACATGACGATGAGACTGCGGTGCCAGGTCTGTACGAGGTTAACCTCCCAGCCATTGCTACTCGAGCCAGACTCACATCAACTGGTACCCACGGTGCAATTCACCTTTATCACTACAATCTTACCTCAACCCCAAGCCGTCAGGGTCTTTTGCTAGACGCCTGCCATAGCACCATGCCTGATAATCAGAAGGCTTGCCTTGCAGGCAACGTCACGGTGTCACGCATCCAAGTGAACAACGACTCAGGAATGCCGACATCCAACACCGACCCCAACTCTACCCCAGCGGTCGTGATCCGAAGCACGATCAAGTTCAAGGGCTCGCTGACCGGTCGAGGCAACATGGGTGGTATCTACATGCACTTTTATGCGCTTGTGCGCGCGTTCCTCACTACCGAGCCATTCCCCAGTGGACAACCATACGCGGCAGACTATTCTCCCGTCTTCCCCACTGATGACCAGGTCAACCTCAATAAGGCGCTTCGAGATGCGCAAGTGATCGCACGTGAGCCATTGAGCTTAGGAGTTTGGAACGGAACCAAGCTTGCAACCCTTCCAGATGCCACATTCATTTCCGGCGAGGCATCGAATGGTATGCTGGGTGCCTTTGTTGACTTCGGTTCGCTGGGTATGAACGATGTTGCAGCACAATGCAACGGAACCGCATCGTGCCACGCCAAGATTGCCATCGCAGCAGGTATTTCGTGGATCTCTCCCCAGCTCGCTGAGATGAATATTCTCAGCGATCTGAAGAAGCTCAACGCTGCTCGAACCGTCGCGGCGATTCCAAATCACGACCTCGTTCGAAAGCTCAATCTTCCCGTCCAGTCTCTCAAGGGTCTTGAGTCCTTGTTGAGTGATGAGTCGGTAGGAAGAGCAGCTAACACAGGTTCGGCCTTGGCGCTGTCGTCCAGCTTCCACTTCCTGGCCGCTCAGAAACGACTCCAGGACGTTTGGCGTGAGAAACTCGCGAAGATTAAGATTGGATTCGCTCCAGGTGTGAACCCACCCCGTGGCATTAACGGAATGTCGATACAATTCGCCACTGCGCTCTATCACACAATGCTTGCACCGTCTACATTTACTGAGAGCAACAACTCCTACCTTGATCCTAACGATAAGGTTCAGCTATGGCCATATTATTCAGACAAATCTGTAGCCCTGACGGACATGTCAATCTGGGATACATTCCGCACTGTCAACCCATTGTTCAATGTCATTGAGCCCCATATTGCTCGCGACATCGTCCGATCTCAATTAGAAATGGCAAAGGCTTCCGGTGACGTCGAGCGCTGGCCAATTGCCAATGTCATGAGCGGCTGCATGATCGGTGACCATGTCTTGAGTATTATTGCTGACTTTGCGCTCACTCGAGTCTTCGGTGTCAAGAACGTAACGAGTCCTGCGCTGAATGCAGACCGAAAACTCATCGCTGACTTGTATCCGTACATGCGCCAGCGAGCTACAAGCGCTAATGTTCACAAGCCGCGGCCTGATTTGGAGCGCTACACCCGCGACGGCTATGTCTCGCGAGAGGCTGATATCGAAGCCGCTTCGCTCACCCTTTCATTTGCGCTGGACGACTTTGCTATTGCAGTTGTCGCGAAGGCATTAAATAAGACCTCGCGCCCACCCCGTGCCTTGCATCGCATGTTCCGTCCTATTTCGGAGCCCTACTTGACTGCCGATGGTCACTGGGAAACAGATGAAAGCGACTATGAGCGTTTCCTTCGCCAATCTAAGAACTACGTGAACATTTATGAGCCTGTTTCACAGTTTATGTGCCCCCGCAGCGCCGAAAACAACGCAGATGGCTCTCCTCAATTCACTTGCCCTCCCTTCTGGCAACTGGCCATAACTTACATCCTCACCAACCCAATGTACTATGTTGAGGGTGATGCTTGGCAATGGCTCTGGTTCACCCAACAGGACCCAGAAGGCCTGGTGAAGCTCATGGGTAAGGACGCATTTGTCAGCAAGCTTACCACTTTTATCGAACAGAGCGACAAGTGGACGGGTGGCAACACACTCCCCAATCCTTACTACTGGTCTGGCAACGAACCTGATATTCAAGCGCCTTGGATGTTCAGCTTCGCTGGCCGACACGATCTCACGTCCAAGTACGTCCGATGGATCGTTGAGACGAGCTATAGCGAGAAGTGGGACGGTCTGCCAGGCAATGATGACTACGGTACTCTCAGTGCTTGGTTGGTCTGGGCTACTCTTGGAATGTATCCTTTCCCTGCTACAGGCAAGTTTGTTCTCTCTGCTCCACTTGTCTCTGAAGCTGAAATCCAAGTTCCTTCACTGTATTCAAATAGCACTAAGACTGTTAATATCCGTACACAGTTCGTAGACAATCCCTCAACGCCACAGCTTGGCCAGTTCCTCTCATGCGTCAAGCTCGATGGTGTGCCGCTCAAGGAGCCATTTGTTCAATATGACGAGCTGTTCGCTGAAACCTCCACCAGCAATGAGTCCGTAGAATTACTGTACCTTACCACGAATGTTCAGCCCACTTCTGGTGCATGGTGTGCCTAATGGATAGGTTAGCCTGCGTTTATCCTGGCACAACACACCGCAGCGAGCAGGGCCCAGATTCTGTAGAGCACACACACACACACACACACACACACACACACACACACACACACACACACACACACACAATTTCCGCCTACCACGGAGCTTTACGTTTAAATTCTCCCTTTGTTTAAGATTTACATCGATCCCATAAACCATCTTCCCTTTCAAATTGAGCGGCAAATCGCGAACATTTCGCTTGCAAGTCCGGGTGCAGACGCTAAAGCGTCTCAAGTCCAAGTCTTTGCACACGGAAAACACTGCAGTTCCACATACGAACATTTAGCTTGTGGAATACAGAAGCGGATCAAGTTTGGTACGTTCCAAGTACCTTTCTCTTGATTCATTTCGAGTCGAGGGGCCCTGCTTCGCTCCAACGCATACCGAGCGCTAGCCGTTTCACATTTGAATTCCAGGTTGGAAAAACCGCTTTCACAGGGCGTATTTGGATGTATGCTCTATGTGACTATGAAAAGAGTAACGGACAGGGTTCTCCAGGAGGTATAGTGTGTACTGGCATGTATACCCTTGCTCTGCAGCGCTTTCTGCTGCGCTGTGGGTCGTCAAAACATCGCTCCGCACTAGTGAGAGGAGCGGGACTATCCGTCCTGGCCTGGAAATTGGCTGGCAAGCTCTGAGACCCGTTTTTTCCAATGTGTTCGAGTCGCTTTCGTAGTAAGATTTCCCGCGGTGAATGCAGTGCACGTGGTTGTAAAATCCTGGTATCGGTTTGTAGAGTGGCTTAGAACTTGATGCAGCCTTTGCGCACTCGGAGTTACTGCGTGTTCGTGTGGAAAACCAGCTAGAACGCTTTTTTCCAACCTGTTCCTGTCGAGTGACCTTCGAGTACTGCGTGTTCAAGTGCTCCGCAAGGGTGCCCAAGGCGATCTTAGGCAGGATCCAGCATCTATCAACATGAAAATGTTCTTTCATTGGACGGGTGTGGCCTGCAGCGGCCGCATGCACTAAAACCTGATCGCACGACGTCTCGGGACTGGTTTTGGTCCTGGGTCTTGACTGGAACAGCGCGTGTTCCGCAGGGATACGCAAGACATCGAGCATGAACAGCACCTAATCCTAGTGTAAACCTGCATGACAAGCTGGATCCCCGTTTTTATTCGCTTGCAACTCAAGATCCTAGCTTCGATTCTGCAGCTAGTTGCGTGATCCTAGGCAGCGTCGAACAAGAAACTCAACCCTTATGCGCCACTTCCATTGCCTGGATATCTAGGTCCCATCGCTGCAAGGTTCTCTCAGGGCCGAAAATTGAGGCTTGAGATTGAATCGCGATCACGTACGTCCGTCCCCTCAAAGCAAGGCTGTTCTCACGCACTCCTGCCTGTCTGAACTTGTCGTGTTCGCAGTAACCGGCGCAGGAAGTAGATCAAGAAGTTCTGTACAGACGTAGGAACTGAGTGGATACGAGGCATCCCGTCATTCTCACACTGAGTCGAGTATTCTTCAAGTCCGAACCTACAGTGGTAATCTGTTTCAAGTTCATTTCCAAGCTGAGCCTCACCATCGAACCATGATGGCGCCATCTTTGACTCTGTAGGCTTTCCGACCATGCATTGTGAGCGCCCTCAGGTTGAGCTAAAGTAAGTAGTGCTCATTAGCATTCCCAGTCATTATCATCCAGTCTGTGTGCCTTCCCACGTCAAGGCTTCTTGCACCTTCATTTGCAACAACAGCACTCCGGTCAAGCATACTGACACACGTGCACACACCACTGACTCCACTTTGCTCATCGCCGACAGGCGTGTAGATTCCTTGTTTCACGATCACTCTGTTGCGATTCCATTACCTGAGGCAGTGGGATTTGGACCTGTTTCGAAATCTTACAGATCCTTTCAAGCTAAAGGAGCGTTTGAGATCGACCGCCCGTCAATGTCGGATGGCAGCTCTCCGGCCTCTGCGAGTGCAATTTCATCTGGTGCAGAGTCGGCCAACTTGACCCCTGTTATGATTGCTCATGCAGAGCCAACCAGTGTTGGAGTCACGAATTACCCTGAGCCTCGCAGCCTCAAATCCTTGGAGCTGATCAATCAAAAATCGAACTCGGGGCTGAGTTCATCGCAATCATTTAAATTCCTCCGCGAGTCCGCACTTCTTAACTCCCATAGTAAGTTCAGCACATCGACTGTTCTGAACGGAATTGGAACACCTGACCCCAAGCCATCCTCCTCCAGTGTAAGTGGGAATTCCAATACTCCTCTTGCGAAGCGTCCTCCAAATGTGCATCCTATTGTGAATCTACTCGAACACTTCAATCGACCCGTTGCTGCGCTTCATAGCACAGCCGCTACTCCGGCACCGAGCCTGAACGCTAGTACAGTCCTCATGCAGCTGCAGGGACGTCAAAGTTCGTTGACTCAGCAACTGTCTGGAGGAGGATTGTCCCAAAATGGCTCTCAGAATGGAAGTGAGCACCAGACTCCTCTCGTAGCCCCGCAGGAAGGCCCTTCCACGCCCCAGACAGCGGCATTGTTTCCCCTGCCAAGTCAGAGCCACCCGTTGCAATCTCAGCCAGCTCAATCCTTGCCCAATTCCACCCAACATCCACAGCCTCCACATGCTCAATTCTCACTCCCCCAGCCGCAGCTCCAGACCCAGCTTTCGCAATCGCATCTGCTTCAGACACAACCGCACAACCCGATCCCTCTGCCTACACTCCAGTCACCTCAGTCGTCTTCGCATTCGCAGTACTCACAGCAACAGGGTTCACAGCAACAGATGAGACAGACACCAACTGTCAGACAGGACCAGGCGATTCTGACTGTCAAGATTCTGTCAATGCTACAACAGGTGCACTCCAATGGCCAGCATAACAGTGCCTCAAACCTCGCTACCAGTGGCTTAACGCATTGCCCTTCTTTACCTCCCAATATCGCTGCGATATCACCATCGCTTCTCCCGCAACCCTACAGACAGTCCCCTCAGAGCTTCAAAAGCGTCCACCAATTTTCGCCAACCGTGGCATCAGCCCGCAGCTTTACTCGATTTGGTGCAGCCTCAAGTATTCCTCCTGCGAACGGTGCCCGCATTGCTGGGTATCAAAATGCCTCACTACTTGATGACACAATCGAACATCGGGTGATTGGCCAAGTCGATACCATTCGTCCGAAGTCTCATCCTACCGCTCCATTTGAGACTGTCAAGCCTCCTAGATCCCAAAAGCCTGTGCGACACGAATCAGACTCTGCAGGGTCGAGAAATAATGAGACAAACGCTCTCGGTATTGGCACTAAGCGAAGCAATCCTAATGACTATCACAACCAATCAAGCAGTGATGTGGGAGGTAAGCACCATGACTCAGAAGAGGAATATGATGAGCATGATCTCACCTATATTCAACAATTGGAAATGACAGAGAGGGCCTACGATGCGGAATACTTGGCAGAACAGGCGATGAAGAACAGTAAGAACCGCCCCTTCAAGAAAATCAAGCGTCCCAACCAGAAGGTTAAGCCTGTCAATTTGAAGCGAGTTTGCATGGCCTGCAGCACCAAAAATAGCTCGTACTGGCGAGAGCCATGGCAAGGCGCATGCCTATGCAATGCATGTGCACTAAGATACAAGAAGCGTGGTGTAGCATGTTCAAAGTGTGTCTATGTGCCATTTAAGGAGGACAACATTCAGATGCCATGCCCACGCTGCAGTGGCGAATTCATCACATATGGTATGGGTGACTCCGATAGCTCCTATTCGGGACCGCCGGAGAGTCCAAGCGTATCTGCAGAACATTCAGCTGCTGAGTAGTTCCACAGCCTTTTATCCTATCTGTCTCCCTCTCTCCTTAGTCCTTTTGTATCTCTCCTTCTCTGTGCCCTTCATCTTTCGTTTTTGTCCTCTCGTTGTGACGACATTCGTCTCTTGCCCTTCCACTGCACTCTAGTCACTCGATTCCAATACTCGCAACGGCGATGCTGTATACTAGTCGTCCTCAGATGAATAGTTTATCGACTGTGCTGCGCCCTTATACCTCCCCCTACATATGCTACCGGCTCGTAGGTTCAATGGATACACCAAAATGGACACAACTTCAGCACCTGTAAATACCCTCATTTTGCGAACGGTGGCAAGCTTGTACATCATCATACCCAGCGTTTTCTGCCCTTCTACTGTATCTACGATTGTAAATCAAAGACTTTGTGATCTGAGTCAGTAAGCAGACGCTTCATGTGGGAGCTCATCGAAGAGTCTTCCACAAGAACCCTGCTTGTAGTTATACTATGTCGCGGAGTGGCGTGGAGTTGTGCACCTCGGCACCGATATGATTGCATGCACACCTTCCCCATCATCAGCTACTCAAAACTACCCCCCAAGTTGCGACCAGATTCTCGAGTTTGATTCGAAGCCTGGTCAACTCACATGTACAGCGCCAAACACATTCAGATCTAGGTTTACTCCTACTCTATTGCGTACTGCTGCTCGCTTTCCGATGCAGCTCATAAACATTTGCTTCCTGGTATATCAAACTCATGCTGCGGCAATGCAAACGTCGAGTTAGCCACTATCCACGGGTTCTGAAGCCCCTTCTTTCCTGGCCCGATCCCACGGTTTCCTCGTGCCGCTTGCTTAAGCCTTTCGGAGAGGCGCTGAGCGCTCTCCTTGTGTTGTCGTTCCAGCCTTTTCCTCATGGCCTCCTCACGCTCCATTTGTAGCTTGTGATCATGCTTCTCTCGGACCTTTTGCAAAACAAAGGCCTCCCATTCTTGTTGGCGGATTTTGTACTGTTCATGCAGCGAAGCGTTATGTGCCATGACCCACCGCCTAACTCCACGATGTTGTTCAACCTCATATAGCAGCTCAGACTCCATTTTGTGGACGTTTTGGTGGACCCGCTGTCGAGTTGGGCTTCGAGTCGTAGAACTGGAGCGGTTTTTTCGGGTCGATACGCGAGATGCCACCTCCGTCTGTGACCAAGCTTGTGCGTGCAGGTCGGGTACCTGGTCCTGCGTTGCAGCATTGGCCGGGTGGTGTGCTGGCCTTCCTGGTACGCTTGCAAGTCGCCTTCTTCGACGTTGAAGGTTCGCTTCAAGTCGCTGCAGTACGTGTAATTGGTGTTTCCCGCTCACCCATTCATCGACGACTTCGTTAGCGCGCCGTAAGGCCGCGCTGGTAGTTGTGGACGCGCTGGAATCTGTTGGTATGACATGGCGAGGCGACTCCCGACTCTCGCCAGTGGTGACACGCCTCGGCCTCAGAAAGCTAGGGGCGTGGGGGAAGAGTAATGGTGGTGGTTGTGCAAGCGGTGGCATAGCCCAGGAATGCGTGAGTGGTATCCGCGGGACAGTCTTGTGTTCACTTAGGGAGATTGGATCCGCCCCCCACCCGGAGCTGCGCACGGAGCTAGAGGGACTGGGTGCACGACCCTCTGAGGAGGCAGTTGAGTCCATGCTTTTGGCTGCAATTCGAGTTGGATCTGGGCTTGTTTCAAGTTTCAATTATTCGTCTAGCTATATTGCGGCTATTTACAAGGTTGCTTTCGAGTGGCAATACCTCCTGCGTCTGACTCGCCTTCGATGTATACGTGCGTTACTTTTCCGAAGACAGTAATTCCATCCACCCTGGTTTGGGTGGAACCTGAGGTGCTGCCGATGAGCTGAACGACACAGCACTGAACCAGGAACCCATTACCAGTCATTTGCGGAGCGTGTTCGTCACATCACACTGTATACAGGTACGCGGTCGCTCGGAGAGGATCGAAGCGGTTGTCAAGCATACACTGCAGCTTCGGGTGGTTCATACCAAACAGGGCCCAGCCAACCTCCTCCTGCGCTGGAGTCAACTTCAGCGGTGGTGATAAGAAGTGTGTGCAGGATATATCATTGGGCCTCACAGTTGTGCCTGCGAGCGAGCGTGCGGTTGTTACAAAAGCTTGGATATCGCGCTGGGCCGCCATTGTCAGCAGGCCAGCTTTGAATGGCCCAGGTTCTGCAAGCAATGCAGCATTGTGGAGTATAGGCCATCCTACCAGTGCAGTCGACGGCGTTCGAGATTGGCGAAGAATCGTGTCAATCATGAACTTCCAGGCTAAGGCAGGGGTCGAGGCCGAGACAACAAATGCAGGCAGATCTTCGCAGACAATGTTGAACACAGCCAAAGGCTTCGAAGTGAACGGACACTCACGCGTCGTGACAAAGCACTTGTACGCAGCGAGGCGAGTGGCGTATACGGGCGATTGGAAGTAGCGGAGTGCCGTGTAGCCAATCCATGCATGCAACTGTGAGAAATCCGTTGGCTCGTTGAGGCTGGCCGCGGCTGGGAGCGAGAGTAAAATGAGACCTGGGTCCATTATCTGCGGCAGATGATAGGAGTGCAAGGAATGGTCAAGTTGAATGGCAACCAGTTGCGACTGAGGCGTGCGCGTTGAAGGAAGGTTTAGCCTTAGAACGGCATCAAGGGGATTGGTTGGCGTGGTCCAAATTAGAGTTAATGCTGGATTCATTCCTGCAGAGCACAAAGGTTCAAATAACAACGGACTTGGAGATGGCTTGTGCAAAGGCTGACAGGTCACAGCCCCAAACGCACGTGAAAGCTCCGCAGCATAGTCGGCTTGAGTAACGTTGAGTACCACTGAGTTGTCAGCATCGATCTCATTGGGATGGATTAGGACGGCAGCCAGCGCGTCTTCAAGCGATGCGTTCGTGGCCTTGTGGTTAAGTAGCTTTCCTACAACCTCTCTTGTCAATTCTCTGTGTGAAGGAGCACCGACTAACGCCGGGATCAGCGCCTCGTCGTGGGCGCTCTCGGCGCGCATATAAGCAACCAAGTCAGGGGCAGGAGCTTCTGAAACCAGTGCCAATTCACTGAGCATTGTAGTCGGCAAAATGCTATGATGGTTTGTATCTGCAATACATCGCTCAGGAATCAAATAGTCTGGAATGTGAAGTATACCCGCATGTAAAGGTCGCTCCACGACAGGCAGAGACACATGCGTCCAAGGAAGGTACGCAATATTCTCGGCCGACTCACCAAAATAGACGCACAAAGAAGAACCTAGAAGCGATGTGAGGCGTTGCAGTAACTGAGAGGGAGCGAGTGGTGCGCCGGGCTCGACTAACCGACGAACAGACGCTTGCAGAGAATGCCGCGCAAGGAGATCCGAGAATGCGTCGAGTCGCCGATGGATGGGACTCGATTCTGGGAAGAACCAGAAGAATGATGTCGGAAGTGGTGGGCACATCGCTTGATGGCATAGTTGAGTAAAGCACTGGGAAAGCTTTGCAACTTGGGAAGGGGTAGAGCGAGGCCCAGTCCATACTGCTTCCTCCACGTGGCTGAGGCTTGGAAATGGCCGATCGAGCTTTGGGCTTGAGAAAACTGAGCGGGTATCAACGGGCCCCGGGCTGTCATCATGAAGAAGATCAATCAAAATTAGGATTGTAGCAACAAATTGCGCCGCTTGAGTCGTTAAACCTAAGTGTGAAACAGCATGTACAATAACCACATCAAGTTGGCCACTTTCCACTGCATTCGCACATGCAGTGGACAGGCCGAACTTGGACCAAACTTCAGTCCACTCCGAGTCCGATTCAAGCTCTGGGTAAGCACCGAGCCAATCATTTGGTACCACGTTTCGTAACCCAGGAAGGACGATCTCACGCAAAGTAGCAAAGAACAGGAGACGTTGTGCTATGATACATCTCACCAACAGACTGTAAGACCGAGTTGAGGGGTTGGCTGGACTCTCCTGGAAACCTGAGATATCCTGCGTGGTCTCGAGCCCAAGCATTGATTCGACTCTGCTGAGCCTGAGGTGCATGCTCTCAGAGAAGTCTCGGGCCGCATCCCCCAGACACTCGGGAAGAAGCAGACTGCATACTGGGTTGTCCTTCTCGCCGCACCCACTTGCATCACACCACAGCCCGAGACTCATGACCTCCTGCAAGGTGGGAATTCTTACGTGTTCGCTAAACTTCGGACCACCAGGATGCAGTACAACTTCACTGATGACGGACTGAAGTGCCTCAAAGGCTTGATCAAGGCTACTATACCAAGCTTGAACTACTGATTCCGATTCTTCACTGGCCAAGCGAGCGAAAACCACGGAAGCTTCGTCCAAATTGTCACCCCACATGCGCGCGAACTCCGAGGATGCATGATGGGATAGTAATGTGAAGACCCTGATAATATATGCGGTGTGGAGCTTCCATGATAATACTTGGCCTTTGCGAACAACACCGAAACAAGACAGTGCGTTGATGAAGATGGCCCGTAGCGCAGAGCCCCATACAACGACAAGTCTGCCATGAGAGTCCTCAGCAACAACAGATGGCGAAACGCAGTCTGGCTCTGCTGCCGATCGGGAAGCGGTTAACCTGCTAGGTTCCACCATATACTGGTTGATCTGAAGACTGCCATTTTCAAAGGTTAGGATCCTAAAGCATCCCTTCGCCATTTGATTTTGCTGTTGGTTAGGCAGGCGGTGAAATGGTGCAACAAGGTGCTTAGATGAATGAATGTCGGCTGGAGAAGCAAACCTGCCCAACGAACACGTTGCAGAGGGCGGCCAGTGATTCAGCGAGCGTGCCGCTGAAAGGGCGGGGGGCAAGCTAAAAGAGGTCTCTCTCGTTGGCGCGAATGGCAAATCGTTGTCCTTCGGTATTGTGGTGACTTGGGGAATGTCAATGCCAAGTTGAACAATGGGCAATCCAAATGGAGATTGGTCGCTGGAAGGTGCGTACCGAACAATCAGGAAGCCAGAGAGGTCAAGCATATCAATCGGCCGAAAGACTGCTGTCTTAGTCGGTTTGAGGGCCGGAGAGGATTTTCCCTCAATGAGGGTTAGGTCATGCGATGCAAACTCTTGTGCAGTCACTTCTTCAGCTTCGCTTGCTTTGAGATCTGGGAATGTACCAGAAAGCGCTTCGTCAAGGTCCTGCGATTGGATTTGGAATGAAGTCAGGGCATTTGATGGAAGCGCGCGTCGCAGGTCCTCGTCCGTTAACACCGTCTTGGGGATCGCACAACTCACTCGAATTAGAGACTCTAAAGAGACTTGAGAAGCATGTCCGATCACAAGGCGTGCAAGGTGGTGAGCACGTGCTATTAGCGTTAGGACATTGTGTGTTCCAATCGAGGCTCGCTGGACCTGACTAGGGTCTGATTTCAAGTAGTACAGGAACTCGGAATGATTAACTCGTTCTCCCATAAAGCTGAGAGACCATGTTTCCGCGGCTGACTGCAAAGCCATCACGAATGCACGCCTGAGTGCGGGGTCAGGCTCGTCTTGGCCGCTATGATCTAGCTGTTGGGACACCATCCTAGCTGTGCGTGTCACTGTGAGATGAGCCGTCAAACCTAGAAGCGAGCGCACGGCTGGGTCCCCTATGATAGCATTGAAGCTGCTATACCCGTACTTCGCAATACCAATCAGAAGTGCAGCGTCATCTAGGGGGCCCCATCCAGGTAATGGGGCTGGTAATGCCTCCTCGCCTTGGTCGCTCGTTCTCAACGGTCCGTGGGCTAAATGAGGAAACATGTCCAACAGTGCAGACCGCGTCTCCGGTGAGTAAAGAGGCTCCCACGGAATATCAAGCAGCAGCATTGGTAGCGAGTCGAAAAGACCCGTAAGGGAAAGGGGTGATGAGGATTGTGTTTGTGCGATTAGGTCCTTCGCTTGAATGTGTATCGCACCTGCGACAGAGAGAACGGACAGTCGAGACAGCCAGCTGCGAGTATACTTCTCGGTTCTGGATTGTGGATCTGAACTTTCCTCTGCATAGACACGCCCATCATTCGTCAGTGCAGCACATGGTTGAGCCGGTTCAGTCAGCTTGAGCAAGCTCTCATGAACGATGGCATCTCGGACTGGTGGGAAAAGTGGTGTTCCTGTAGCAACCAACGAAAGGAACGCGACTATCCTGGCTGCGGGATGCCGAGAAAGAACGCACATCTCCAGAATAATCTGCTGGATAAGCAGCATTACTTCTCCCAAACATCGGGCATCATGGCCATCAAAGACTGCTGCGATTACTGAGGCCAGTCGATAGGGACCATGGGTAGCAAGACTTCCCTGAACTCTGTCGACTAGGCTAGACTCCCATGGAACCAAAGGTGCAACCGGGAGTGGAGTGACGGTGTCATCTTGAGCAGGGTTGGGTCGTCGCTGTAAATCGGAGGATGGCCTAGTTGGTTCGAGGGCTGGTCGATCCAATACAAAAAATGAATAACTACTTTCGGCCACAGGTGGCAGAACGGCGGCGGTTTGAACAATACTTCGACGAAAGCGATCATGTGTAGCAGTATCACATTCAACATGCAGCCCTGAGCTACCCTCTCGAGTTGCATTAAGGATCACATCCAACGCCAGAGGCTCCTGTGGCACTCTAAGTTCATCTGCACTATGGGTTGGTATCAATTGCACGGCTTTTTTGCCGCGATGCTCCTCAGATGATGAAGTCTTTCCGCTAACCAGGTTCATTATGGAGTCCAGCGCCGGATTCAGCGATTGTATCATAATCTCTTGGCCCTCGTCCCGTTCGACGCCGACGCTTGATGAGGAAATCGCGGTGTAGAGCTTGATCTGGATGGCATCACTCAGCTTTCCAACCTCTCGATCGATCACCCCTTTTGTGATGGACAACGGGGTCGAAAACTCTTCGCTTGGTTGAATAAATAGCTGAACTACTTCTCGCTCCACATCGAGGAATGCATTGGCACCGTCTGCGAATGGGGGTCGAACATTGGCGGAGGATTCCTTGTCGGAGTTCGTACTAGGCAAAACAGACGCGAACAGGGGTGCAACTGGGGATGGCCGAGATCGCCGCTTGCCTAGCACGGCAACTTCTGATTGGAGCTCGCTAGGTTGAGATATCCGAACGTTTTCCGGAAGCAGAAATAGGTACGCGTCCGAGAAGTCAAGCTGCGACGCGAATGCGGGTATATCCATGGACGAGGAAGAGCGTGATAAAGACTGCGCGCCAGAGGTCGTGCGTGGGAAGATGATTAGACTGCCATGTTGTAAAGCAACTCTTGTTTCGGGCTGACGGGCGAATATGACTTCGCGCTCTGAGCCGGGAAGAGAAGACGGAGGATAGACCACCATCACAGGGCCACGCTCAACGAGAATATTAAATACTCGCGCAGCGAAGTCATATGCTAGAGCAGCCCTGGGGAACGGCTCTCCTGCTGTAGCAGCAGAGGATTCTATTCCTGCGACTGCGAGGCCTGGGCGTAGGAAGGCGATATCAGGCATATCTGGGGTAAGGGTTTCTCGGGCGTCTATGGCGCCGATCGTGGTATAGATATCGTTAATGGGAAAGTGCCTGCCACGGTAATCAACTAGCATTGCTAATGTAGGCAAATGTTCTTTCTGAGGATACAAGCTAGGGAGCGGCTCACGCGGGGATTCGTGACAGAGCTCTTGCGTCCCTGAACCAGCAGTCATTGCATCTGTTTCCGTATTCTCTAATTGCTGGGGTTGTCGCACTAGCGCGGAAGGATTGAAAAATGGTGTCAGCCGATCCGGATGCAAGCTCAAGGTGCGAAGGGCCTGTCTCAGAAGATCGTGGACATTTTGTGAGGCACCTTTGCGTAATGGAGGTACCAGCCCAACATACTCCAAAACGGAAGTTGGAGAGCTGACGTTATCGTCAGAGTCATAGCGAGACAGGATCGAGAACTGGGTCTGCATGATGTGCATATACTTCGAACCTGCATGGACGGAGTCGACGGGATTCGAGTACACGTGGGATGAGAGTGTCGCCGCTGCTAGGGAGGAATAGATTTTGAGCGGGTCGGCCAAATCAACTGGTGTCCGTGCACTGTGATCGATACGCGCTGAAGTACTGATGTTGTTGTCCCAGTACGCCACGGGGAGACCCGGTGTTGTGACCTGTGTCTCAACTTGCTCTGGCTTTCGACTACTCCTGCCCCCGCGCTGACCGGTGACTGGACTTGTGGCTGCACCGCTAACACTTTCTTCTGCTGTCGTTTGTACGCCCCCACCTTCATTTATCGTAGGGTGTGCCTGACCTTCCCTTGTCTCCGTTTGAACACCTGATCGGCGGCGCCGGCCGGGCTTTGCTGGCGTGTCTGCAGATAGCCCGGGAGTCTCTCCTGACTGCACCTTTGGCTTAGGTCCACGTCTCCTTGGCGTTGGTTGCAGTGCATCTCCCGTCTCCAACGGAGGTACGTCACCTGTCGTTGAATCATCGTTCGCCTGAAACGACGGCCCCTCAGACTGAGTCGTGCTCTCCGTAACTGCCACAACCGGTGCAGTCACGCCCTGATCTTCAGCGGCGGTTATGGTAGGGGCTGCATGCGATGCCACCAATACCTCATCCTGGTTCTCCACTTCGACCACCCCGCGCTGTGCATCGTGGGTCGAAGCGCGGCCAGCTTCGAGGCTCATCTCTCTGGGCCGCTGGTTGCGAGGTCAAACCTGGGTGTCAGACGCTCAAACAAAGCGCTTTGCCTCCACAATCGGGGGCTGTTATACTATAACCCCTCAGTGGCCTTGCGATCCGGTCCACGCGAGCTGTCCTTGGGCTTCGCTAAGTTCCGTCTTCGCAAGATTTGGATTCCGCTGCGATATTGTGCGTGCAATGGGCGTATCGCAAGAAATCACGGATGCAGAGTAGTTGCTGGATGGGGCTCAATTACGACAAGTAGTTTGTTTCCTTGCGCATACAGCAGTCCCCGTGATTCCACACAGCACAAATTCTGCCCAATAGCAAGCTCAGAGTGAACTTTCCCTGGATCGACTATGGCGATGCAGATCGCAGATCAGCGATCCGAATGCGATACCAGAGCCAGCGCTAGACTACACGTGGACACTGAAAACGAGACATTTATTCAACAATGGTATGACAGTTGTTATGTACATGGGGGAGGGGTTGACTGAACCCAGTGAACTCAGCTTCGTGCGTCTTTTGACGGATCCATAGACCAAAACGAGTCGAGATAGGCCAGGCGTGAGAAGTTATGACCGCTGTGCTCGAGGTAGTCCACCACACTGGCCGCAATTTGTTCAACCTCCGCATTAGGAGGCAGCGGTGGGAGAGCCGGCTCGATAGTCAAAGTCTTGGTCGGCGTCGAAGCCCGTTTCACTGACACGATCTCAATGTCGCCGTCATCCGGGTGCTTTGTCTCGGTGTTGTGGAGCTGTGTACGCGGAGAACGCGCGGGCTGTGCAGTCGCCTGCTTCGAGAGAGGGGGGGTGATTCCAGCCTTCTCGTATGCCCGATCACGATAATAGAATGGGGGCAGTTTTCTACGGTACGGTGGCAATGGTGCGGTGCGCAGACACATGGATCGGCTGATTTGGTACAGGTTATCCATGGCGGCCTCGATGGTACGCGCCACGCACCGCGTGTTCGCGAGATATCTTGCTAAACACGAAAGTGCGACAGCTTTTCCATTGCGAGTGAATCTCAAGATGCGGCAGCGTGGGGTGTGAGATAAATAGATTTACAAGTGGCAGGTCCCATGTAATGTCGATCTCCAGGCGTTGCACACTACAATCATCGGGAAACCTTCGCTCATGATGCTGAAAGCAAACCTCGCCAATGCCCGATTCGACCTCGCCCTCTTTTACTCACCTTTCCCGTACGCGCGTAGCTTCTCTCGCGTGGCCATACCCCTAACTTAGGTCTTTCGCGAATCATTCAAGTGGTGAGTGGGTCTTCCGCTGAGTATCTCATCTCAGATCCCTCGAAATCCCCGCGTTCCACACATCCCCAAGAGTGGTGTTCGAAGTACAGTCGACATTTTGGACAGAAGTCGCACAGCGGAGAAGTGCCAGCGCACTCTCGTCTTGACGCGCAGGTAAGGTCATTCCGGCTTGATGCGCTTGCAGTCCGCGGTCCTCGGCTCGGCCGTACCACCAAGTGGAAATCATGGTCCGAGCTCAGGCTCCGATGGCGCTACAGCTACTCGCAACAAGATCGTCAATGTTGCGTCAAGTGTATTGGGCCCAGGCATCGCCGGACTGTTGGAAGTTGCCATTTTCCACCCGCTCGACACTGTTGCAAAGGTACGTGCTTTATCGGCTCCGCACGCATGGAGGAGCAATTGATCGTTACGTGTCAAGCTCAAAGAGCTCAAAGAGCCCTGAGCTCTACTTGTGACTTGGTGGGGATGATCTTGACCCTTTCGCTCACTCCCCACTGCATTGTCGCCCACGCGTCCTCCCTCCATTCTCCCCACGTATAGCGTCTGATGTCGTATCAGCATCGAGTGATCCTTCCACATGCCCCGCTGTCGCATCAGCTGTCGCATCTGAACTCAATCGTCTTCCGTCAACACCGTTCTGAACCGACTTGGCAAAGGATGGCAACTCTTTACCAAGGACTTGACTATGCGGTCGCATATAAAGTGGCACAACGCATTTACAAGTTCGGTGGTCAACCGTTGATCTACTACCTGATCTCTCAGCGGACTGCCAGCGTACAGACCAACATCCTAACTGAGCTCAGCACAAATTCCGCCGAGCGTAAAGCGCAACTGAACAGCATACGCAGATGTAAGATTCGTAATGAAGCACTAGCCGGTGCGGCGGTCGGTATTGGTGAAGTCATTCTCTCCCCGCTCGACCTCCTCAAAATCAAAGCGCAGACCAATCAGGCTGCAATGCAAGGTCAAACCATTTGGTCCTTGATCAAGACCGAAAACGTTAGGCTCTATCGTGGAGCGACTTGGGCCTTGATGCGCAACATTCCTGGGTCTATGGCGCTTTTCGGCACCAGCTCGGCAACAAAATATTTTGGATTTAATCTGGATGGACTGGATGTGCCGGAGGGTAGCCCTCCGGATACCCGTACGGAGCCTCGCCGTCCCACACTCACACAACTTATGATCTCCTCCGCCGTTGGAGCCGTGTGCTCATTGTTAGTCTCCTCTCCCTTTGATGTGATTAAGACTCGTGTGCAGAATCGTAACTTTGACTCCCAAGTTCGTGGCATTGATGTACTTCGTGAACTGCTTCGAAACGAAGGCCCATCAGCATTCTATCGAGGAATTACCCCAAAACTCATGACTGTTGGACCCAAGCTCATGTTTTCCTACGCTATTTCACAATACCTTACGATGCATTTTGCCAATGGATTGCAGAAATTTGCTTCAAAGTAATTTATGTGATGTACAGTTAGTGATTCTACTTAACCCACAAGGCTTCGCAATGTCGATGTTTTAACTTGTTTCCACTTCCGTCTTCTTCTGTGTACAGTTGCTAACTCACTCAGTATGAACGCAAGTTGACTATGTATGATTCAAATAGAATGCTCGATTTATTCGTGGCTAGCTACATAGCGTATGCCCAAGCCTGGTTTACTACTCGTGCCGCTCCATGAGCTTCTCGTACTCAGTTACGAACTCTTGTCTCAGTGCCGGAACAAGCGTCCTCGTGGCACGTGAGTATGTTCGTGTGATTTCATCCAGATCCGCAAGCTGTGTTGCAATGAACTCGTTCTGCTCGTCTTCACTGATGCTAGAAGTTGACTCCGCCAGCTTTGCGTTCCTACTTGTGCTGGGAACGAAGCATCGAATGTACTCAATCCATAGCTTTGGCTTCTTGGATCCGTAGTGGACTACTGCCTTTTCAAAAAGCGTCTTGATTCTTCGTGTGGTTTCATGTGCGAGCTCCTTCTCTTCCTGCAGCAGATCTTTCAGCCGTTGAGGCGATAGCTTCTGTTTAATATATGATGCCCTACGTTTGGAGATCTCAAGTTGTAGAATGCGGTGCACCTGCAACTCAGTCTGGAAACCTGTCACAACCGCATCAAGTGTCGGCTTGAATACATCATCCGTGACAAGACAATTCTCTACAACTCGCTTCAAGAGGCCAGCTGCGAATGTCAAGCGCTCCGAAGTGCTTCCTACCTCAGTAGCAGTGTCCGTGCAACTGGCTGCGACTGCAAGTGCCCACTCCAAGAAACGAGTCTTTACGGCTCCCAAGGCTTCTCGTGATGCGGCGGCTTGAGCGATACCGCTTGCCAGCCTTACATGGTGGACGTCGGGTGGCGCAGTGAAGTCGTTGAGAACGACGGACTTGGTCACAGTAAGTGCATCACGAGCATTGCTGGCCTCTCGGAAGTACTTGAGTGCTCGAATATAGATTTGCTCAGTGGACTGTAGGACAGCAGTTTCGTCCGCGTGTCCAGCAGATGCAAACGTTGCCAAGATGTCATTCAGCGCCAGGCGCTTGTCGAAAATCTTCAGCGCGTCCTGAACAGGGACCGCTTGCAATGCAACTTCGTGGACTAGGAGAAGTTGCTTCCACGCCGTCTCCGTCAAGTCAGAGGCTCCGAGGATGGAATCAAGCAGTGAAGATTGATATGCGATTTGATACAGCTCAATGACTTCCAACCAGAATGGGGTCAAGGACTTGATATCAAGCCTATCTCCTTCGGAGAGACGCTGATCGCTGTTTTCAGTCTCGAACTCTTGAGCTAATGCAGGTGCAAGATCGCCTTCATCAATTCTTCGTCGAAGCTTAATTGAGTGCTTCATGCACGTGAGGAGAACGTCGCTTAGAGTCAGGACAAATGCCTGTTGCGCAGCTGGGTTTGTCTTTTGGTGTTGAGTCTTGTGAGACTGTGATGTCATTTCATCAGAGTCAGAGCCTGAATCCGAGTTTGAGTCTGAATCGGAATCGGAATCGGAATCTGAGTTAACGAGCTCTTCGAGCTCCTCGTCGAGATTAGCATCGAGGAATTGCGACACCGAGGCCTCAGAGAAATTGCTAATAAAACTAGTTAGGGCCTTCGAACTGTCCTTAATGAAAAGCTCTTCCTTGAGGTCAACGAGTTGTGCGCGTAACGCCTCAATCCAAAGCTTACCCAATGCAAGAGTGAATCCAGGCTTGGGCGGCTCTGCGTTGGGGAATACAACATTGCCTAAACTCAGATTCATTAACCTGAAGAAGCTTGCAAGATAGCGCTGAGAATCGTTTTCGGTATCGGCAGCCTGCTCAAGGAGATACTTAGCAAATGTGTAGTAAGCCACTGCACGCGGCCCTGGCGACGACGATTCTTTACGGAGCATAGTCTCCATGAGTGCAAACGCACGTACTTCTCGATTTTCCAGTGCATGCATAAAGTCCTGTGCCAAATTGGATTCAGGAGTTCGGGTTAGGCCGGTGAATGCGAGTGTAAGTGGGAGAATGCGCTCACAAACAAAGGTGTCCTTCGAGCCCTTCGAGCCGCTCTCACGCTTGAGTCGCTTGCGAGATGTTGTGCCTTCTTCAACATCCTTCTGAAGCTTCTCGTAGAGCTTTACAAGCACAGGATCAATGTAGTCTTCATGCCTTCGAACCGCTCGCGCACGGATCAAGTACGACTCAGGGGTGGAGAAGTCTCGGGCGATCGTCAGCATGATCGTCTCCGCAATACTCTGGATATGCACACCTGCAGCCTCGAGGCAGTCAACGTCAACCACTTGGTCCCGCGGCAAAGGCGTCAAGGAATGATGATGCACGACTGCGATCGTGCTGGATTTCAGGGGACGATCTTTGAACTGCTTCTTGGTCTTTTCTGACTCCTCTGAATTCGTCCAGCTGTCAACAAGTGAGAGGAAGCCAAGTCGGAACTGTAAATCATCCTTTAATTTGTCGTTCAAAATGGCATTATTGTAGATGGTGATTGGGAGGACGCCCGAGAGTAACTTCTTGGCTGGAATGTCGAGAGTTTCCTCGAACTGTTGCACGGATTCAGGGATGCGACGCATGTCGGTCTCAGAGACACCCAATTCGGTGAGAGGAATGCCGGCTTCATGCTTCCGCGTGATGTCGAGCACCCATCTAGTCGGAATCAAACCGAGCGCTGCCTTGCGAGCGATGTTAATGCCGATGAACCGCATCTCCATCTTAAAGAACTCGTGCCAGAGCAGTGTCGAGGTGGGATTAATACGCAAGCCACGCTGGAACAGGATACGCGCAGTGTCAATGGTGCCCTGGACCTCGAATTGATAATTGGCCGCGCGGCACCAGAGCCACGGTACGAGGGGATGTACTTGTAGTGCCTCAACAAAGAGTTGACCTAGGCGGCGGCTGCTTCCGGCGGCAATAGACCACTCAATGTACTGAATCCAAAGGTCAAGATCGTTCTTGAAGCGGTAAATGGCCCTGCGAAAGATATTGTGGATCCTTCGCACAATCGCAAAGTCTGACACTGTTCCCGCAACGCGTGTTTGGTTGAGGCGAATCTTTCTGCGACGTCGGAGTTTGTCAAGATTGATCTCATACTTGATGGCGCGGATGTAGTCCATCAGGATAGGCTTGGAGCGAATCATAGCATACTCGAATTGTGTACGTCGCTTTACAATCGATCGAATCTCTGCCTCCGTGAACAACTTGCGGTTCCGCAGGTCATTCAGCTCGGGCAGCATCGCCTCGAGCGTGCGTTGGACGTTTTCGGCCATCGTGACGACACTTTTGCGAGGCTAGTTAGATAGCTAATCCAGTGTCAATACAGATTATCAAGTTATTATCGCGGTATCTCCGGCGACTACCGAGATATTCAATCCAACTAATTGTAACAACCGTGACGCATTTTCCTCGCAACTTACTTCTGCAGAAAAATTTACGACGACCGAGAGCCTTCAGGGAGGATGAAATCAAACTCATTTCTGAGGGCGACTGGCTTGCGGGTCGCACTTCATGACGAAGGCGTGCAAAGGAGTGGCTGTACGGGGGCCAAAATATCCTTCAGTAAGGTCTGCTTTTAAAGTAGATGCTGTGAAGTGTATTTACAGCTAGAAGTGGAGAAAGAGTGCCGAAGTGGGGCCACGCACGACTCACGACTTGGATGATTTGGCTATAGAGAGGCTCTAACGACGCTAAAAAGATAAACAATGAAATACGATGTGAGGACAATAATAGATGATAATGCAATTTGAAGAGCTAGCTGAGGAGGCTCAGTCTGAAATTGAATACATTGAATACATACAAAACAAAAAGAACTCGTTAGAGGTACGTGAAACAGTGATAGATGACTTATTTTCTACGCTTACGAACCGGCGTAGGGGAGAGTGTCACACTAGCATTGAGTTCAGCGGCATCCAGCTTGTCTCCAAAGGAAGGATTCGCAAGTGTGGATGTCAAATTCGCTTCAATCCCAGTCTTGCGACGCCGTGCTGAAGAAGCCTCACCCTTTGTTTCCAGGTACTTGTCTTGATGCAGCTCGTCCTCGAACTTCTGCAGCTCGTTCTGGGCAGACTTGAGCTCATCTTCAAGTTTTACTCCGAATTGAGCTGTAACACGCTTAGATGCAGCTCTGTTACCAGTCTGAGTACGCCGCGTCGACCTCCTCTGTAGAACCAGCCGCTTACGCAGCTCCTCTGAGTATCTCTCACCTGTTGCAGTCCAAGCCGTCGCGCTGATCTTGTGCAGGTTTTCCTGCACAAAGCGTAACTGAGCATCAGGGTCGTACTGATAAAGCTCCCGTAAAGTCCACCCTACACCCTTTTGAACATAGAAGTGTGGGTCTGTTAGCAGTGCTTCAACTTGACTGAGCACGAATTGCGAGGGCGGATATACCCTACGCTGAGAGGCATAGTAGATCATATCAACCAATGATTGTCTGCGCATCCATGGATTGGAACTCACGTTCCATTTGCGAAACATACCAAAGATTGGATCGCTTGAGTAGTCAAAGGGTGGATTTCTTGCCTTCCTCGCCCACTCTTCCTTCGCGGCAGCGTCCATGTTCTTCCCCTTGGCAGTGGTCTTGGCAGCACCGCGGGTGGGGTCTGCGCGTGCATTTGAGTTGGAATCGTATAGCGTTGTGATGTGTCGTTCAAATGCATTGGCAATGATTTGGCTCAAGAAGTCGCTCACTGCCCAATTATCTACGTAGTCGATGAAGGGTTCCAACTGTGGAACAGTAAAATGCATCTTTTCGTCCAAGTTCTTCAGCAGGTTCACATGTACAATCATTTCTTCAAAGTGGGTTGCTTGACTCGCTGCGTGGTGAAGCACGTCCAGAGTGAGATTCGATGTGTCCACAAGTTTACTGACTGAATAGACTTGAGGGAGCTTCAGTCCAAGGAATTGCATCTTGCTCTGTTCATCGGGGGCGCGATCGGGATGTCCCACACCGCCGACGTACCGAGCAATGAAGTCTCGGTCCGAACTAGCGGGCAGTGCCTGCAGTCTGCCTAACACCTGGCTCAGAGTTACGCGATTCGCCTTCGACTCAGATTCGATCGAGACTGTCTTTCTCCTTTGGGACGGAAGAGGCACTGGAGGTGCCGCAATCGAAGATGCCGGTTGGGACGATGTCCCAGCTGGAACTACCACAGCTGGCGCAGCTGCTGACGCTGTCAGGCTTCTGCTGAAAGCACTTGTCTTCGTCATTGAGTTTGTGGCCGCTCGAATGAGTCTTGCGAGCATGGAGTCGGAGTAAAATTTCGTCCGATAGCAGCTAGCAAGCTGGTTGGTCGATTTCAGTCGTCAGCACGGAAGTCACTTCTGTGGCAGCCGATTTCCAGCCAAGCATGCGTCGTGTGCACAGATCGTTCGATTCATTTTTCCCGCCAAGTTCGGAGCGAATTGGCCGGGGAAGGGTGGATGGAAATGCGCCTAGACATTTATTCGAGGGATGCAGCATGAGGGAAAGCACGTCATTTCGTGCGAGAGAGGTAATGCATGACATGGGAAACGAATTGAATTGCACCGAAAACTTGCCCTTTTTCCGTCCTAGCGTGTTTTAGTGCAACACACGCCCTGCACGATCCTCAAGTTTAATCCACCCTGTCCGGTTGTTCACGTTCTAGATCACTTCGCGGCTCCGCACACCACACGTGACGTCGCGCAGCAGCATCTGGTCTTCTCATTCCATACGAAGCGGCTTGGTTGATCGTCCCCCGTACGAACCCCGAACCAAAGCGCAGTGTCCTTGGAAGAAAAAACATGCTTGGTCCTCGACCTCTGGCACTGGGCGTTTTGCTCAGTCTGGCCCTTGTGGTTGTATACGCGCACGGCGTAGCATTCGACAAGTTCCCTCTTGCAAATGGCATCCCGAACGACACCAAGCCTTTGAACGACTGGCCCGTGATCGGTATCATGGCCCAGCCGTACAAGGGTGGCAGCGACCCTCACTTCAAGCAGTACATCGCCGCATCCTACGTCAAGTGGATTGAGTCTGCGGGTGGTCGTGTGGTTCCCATCGACTACTACATCACCAAGGAGACTGCGGACAAGTTAATTCCAAACTTGAATGGTATTCTCTGGCCTGGTGGTGGCGCTGATTTCAACCCCAATCATGCCTACGTCATGGACCTCGTGATCAAGTTGAACAAGCAGGGCATTTATATGCCCATGTGGGGTACCTGCATGGGTTTCCAGTTCCTTACCATGTATTTCACGCAGAACAATAAGATTCTGATCCCCACACAGAGCTACAACATCAGCTACCCTCTCATCTTCGAGCCTGAGGCTTACGAAGCAAGGCTTATTCAAGCTGTCGGTCCTCAGGCGACGCTCTGGATGGCTGATCCCAACAAGAACGTGACCTTGAACAACCACCACTGGTCTCTTGCTGTATCAGACTTCCGCCGATACATGGGCAAGAATTTCCGTCTCATTAGCACGAACTTTGACGACAACGGTGTCGAGTTCGTCTCCACCTGGGAGAGCAAGGACTTCCCGGTCTATGCTGTTCAGTGGCATCCTGAGAAGAACAACTTCGAGCACGATCGCGATCCGCAGACCGGCCTTCCCTACGAGCAGATTCCTCACACGATGGAAGCTGTGCGAGTCAGCCAGGCTCTCGCGAACTTCTTTGTCGATGAAGCTCGCAAATGTCCCAACAAGTTCGCCGACTGGAAACTCGAGCAGAAGCTCTTGATCAAGAATTACCAAGTGTATGTCACTGGTCCAGGCTTCGAACAGAGCTACCTGTTCAATGCGTTCAACATGTAAGCATTCGAAATGACAAAGCCACATTGATGTCAATCCTCAGTTAGCTCTGTAGTCTTTATAGTCCGTGACTGTTCCATCAGTACCGTTGGTCTATTGTGAATTTTAGTCAGTAGCCTGGTCTTGACTTGCCGCGGCTGGCTGTTCATCCAGTTGCAGCGCCAGCCTAGGGTTTTATTCTCTAATCACTTCCCCAGCCTAGTTGTCCGAGTACATTCAGAGAAGAAAAAGCAATTGAGTGGGGGTTTCGTCTTACTTCACTCTAAGTCGGTGGCAGCGTCGTGCCTCTCCCAAAGATCGTATACACCAGTATGTATGGTCCACCCATAGCTGGCATGGCTTCAGAAGTGTATCAAACTACCATGACTCGCCATACGACACTCCGCGCCGACGACAGTGGTATCCTATCCTCCAAATCCCAAGCTTCAGTCCTTCTCACTTCCCACGAACTTCCCAAGTGTGTAACTTTCCCACCCCCTGGCTTATTAATAAATGGCCACCATGGACATGTTTATTCCTGGTCACATGGTCCACGGTGTGATTGCCGCGCTTGCCGCACTCGTAGCGCGTGTGTATACTTGATCACAAAGTGTGTGGCTTGACTCCATCCACCTGCCTGTGGCTTTTATGTTCAAAACCGACTTGGATACCCAATTCAGTAAGTGTGAAAAGTAGGTATGGAGATAAGTTAGTTGTGGATACTACGCATTATTCCAGCGTGTCAAACGAGAACATACCTGATGAGCCAGTCTGACACCGAAAACCTCTCTGATACACTTCATATAGCGCTGCTTACATCTCCTCAAGAACATAACGTCTCTCTGACGCATTCGACCTCCTGTTTCTGCCCCAGATAGCTGAAGTTGGGGCCATCAGGAAGCAGTGCACAGCAAGTACCCTGAGAGGTATCTCTTTCCTCAGCCAGACGTGATCTCAACTCCCGGGTGATCCGGATCACACGCCACAGATGGCCTTTCACGGAAAGCTGGATCTCTCGGACCATCAGTACTCGTTCGCCTCGACACTGAGCGACCATGACACATCAACGTTTACATCATCAGCTCTATCGAGTTCCTTCTTGGCGTCAAGCGCGAGGGATCCCTCCCACCCACATGGAGACATGCACCGAGAAGACCTTCCTGTCCATGACGGACGACCAGTAGTGAGCGCATCCAGCAGCGCCTTCGATGCTGACATTAGTGATATTCAGAACGAGCTCTACGCCGCCGTCACTGATTGCGCTGATAGATGTCTACCCTACGCAGCGAAGTGGGCAGCAATGCTTCTCACAGAACTCTCGAGGACGGACGAGATCCAAACTCCACTTGCAGACCTTTCCAGCGTTGACTATATTCGCAGCAAGTTTGGAGTATTACCTGCCCCTATGGACGTCCTCACTGCCTCCAGCAAAGAGAGCTGGCAAGCTGAAGGACGTCGTGAGCCTTCCACCCACCCAAGCAGAACTAACGTTACGCCAGGAGGGAATCACCTCTTGCCCGCTGTGGACGAAGACAACAGCGAGTTGAGCACAAGTAAGGCCGCTGAACATGGCAAAGACGCGGCATCCAGCGCGGATAGAACTAATCAGGGCGATTTTAGTCAATTCGGGCTCGATGTTTCAGACATTCTACTTGCACCAGCCCCAGCTACGCCTATGTTTGCAGGTAGCTTGTCGAAAGACACAGCCAAAGACATGAAAGCAGAAGCTGACTCGAATCCCAGAGCGTTGAAATCATTCACGCAGAGCTCACTTCCTCAAGACGAGTACACAAGTCCAGCCACAAGGTCTGTGCACCTCCTTGTGTCATCGGGAAGGGCGCCCCGATCGAGCTTTGTGCCACGTCCTCGTCCTCCCATCGACGAAAGGGCATTACTCGCCAAGTCGTTGTTCGAGCTTCGAGAGTATGCCCGCGCATGTGATGTCCTTAGTCCGAGTCCACATTCGGTTGAGCAACGCATGGCGAGGATCAGCGGTGCTTCACCTTTCAACGCTAAGTCATCACAAAGCGCCGGTCAGCTATCAGGTGCCTCTACAGTAGATTCGAAAGATGCTACAACAGCTCGCAGGGCCCTTCTCTCCACTGTCGCAAGCGTAGAGGAGTCATCGCCCCTGATCTTATTCTTGCGCATGTATTTGGCATACCTGGCTGGAGAGAAAAAGAAGGAGGATATTGCAGCCGAGAAAACCGATGCAAATCAGAAAGCTCAGGTGACTAACGAGGAGCTCCCTCGACTGCTCCGTGAACTCACCGCACTCAGATCGCTTGGCTTGGCAGATGGTTTCTTGCTGTATTTGCTGGGATTGGTATTGCACTCCTTAGAAAAGCGTGAGCTTGCCATGGAGGCTCTCGTTGAATCCGTAAATGCGTATCCTTGCAACTGGAGCGCGTGGCAGTTGCTCGCCCAGTGCTGTCAAACACGCCGCGAGCTGCGATCGCTGAGGATACGCCCCCATTGGATTGCTCGGTTCTTTTTCGTCGAGGCACTGCTAGAACTCCCTGATGGCGATCCAGAGACGGATGAGCTCTTCCCCCTGCTCTCGTCGCTCACAGATGCTTTCCCCACGTCCACATATGTGCTCGCACAGACGGCGCAGGCCCACTATAAGCGGAAAGATATGGAACAGGCGCAGTGCACTTTCGAGCGTTTGCGAACGATTGATCCCTATCGGCTCGAAGGGATGGATTCCTATTCCAATGCTCTCTTTGTTCGAGGTCAGCGTACTGCTTTAGCTGCCCTAGCACATGCGGCAACTCGCATTGACAAATACCGGCCAGAAACGTGCTGTATCATCGGCAACTACTTCAGCTTGCGAGGAGAACATGCTCGAGCACTGCAATACTACTGGCGTGCGCTCCAACTCGCACCCAAGTATAGCTCGGCATGGACACTCATGGGCCACGAGCACGTCGAAATGCGAAGTCATGCAGCGGCGGTCGAGTGCTACCGCCGAGCGGTTGCCATCCAGCCCAAGGACTATCGAGCCTGGTATGGTCTGGGTCAAGCCTTTGAGATCTTGGGCATGAATGCCTTCGCTTTGTATTACTTCCGCCGCGCGGCAGCATGCCGTCCATATGACCCAAGAATGTGGTGTGCTGTGGGTGCTGTTCTTGACAAGCAGCAGCGTATCAAGGAGGCCATTAGCGCTTACAAGCGAGCTGTTGCAAATGACGAGCGTGAAGGAATTGCATACTTCAAATTGATGCAATTGTACTTGAAGCAAAAAGAAACCGATGCAGCAGCTGAATGTGCTGAGAAGGCACTCGAGCAGCGTGGTGAGGATGTTTCTACAGCCGACGCATTGGTTATTGACGCATTGCTATTCCTAGCGGAGTACTACAAATCGACCCGCCAAATCGAGAAACTGGAATCAACAGTCAGTCAATTGATGGAGGCAGGTGGCACCGTCAAGGAGAAGGCACGGAAGCTGCTGGCTGAACTCGCCGCTATAAAGCAGGCGATGGGTATATCATCTGAGCCGACTGCGTTCCTCGCATCATCTGTGCAGCGGGCTGAGTGTTAAGTACTCGGCACAAGCATGCGAGATGGACTCAACTGTGAACATAGAATGACGGTCATGTATACGTGTTTATATTTTACTTCCGTAAACTAGGCTGCAAATCGACACAGTAACGACTTTATATGCATCGTCACAATTTTCTAGCACAACATCTCTACGCAACAGCGTCAGAGCCGTGACATACGCAGCACTAGGGAGCTGACTCCATCCACCACTTAATCGCAAGAGGGGGGCTAAAATGCATGAGTGAAAGTCAATTGAAAGGTTACCGGAGATAGGGATGGGATATGTGCATTAGAAAGAAACTAATTGAATAGTTCATCGAGCGTGCGCCATGCCTGCTGCTCATGTTCGAATACCTGGAAACTCATCATCGCGTGTACTTTCGATCGATTTAAGAGATTGGTGCTTGTTCTCACTGGTCCGTCGCGAATCGCAGGTCCTGGCGGTGCACACGCCCAAGCATGCGGGGCATCAGTGGTGCACATCCTCCAGAGCACCGTGCTTGATCACATTTGGGCGTCGCCTCGACAAGAAAGTGGTCCTTACAATGAAACAATAAGCAACTCACACTCCTGTCCGTCCAAATTCCAACCCAACACCACTAGTCACTCACCGGTAGTAACGGTATGAGCGCGGATTCGGGCGTTGTGGTCGTCGATATACATCCGTCCGACCAGCTCCATGCGGACCACTGCTTACCCGATCAGCATCACCACCAGCAGCCGCCTCGGGTAGGCCAACTCAGGCTGCAGACTGCTGGTGAGAGAGAAAATGGGCAGCCGATGCATCAGCAGCCTTCGCGGCATCACATTTCAAGCAATGAAGAGGAGTCGGACGTTCGGTTAAGCTCTCCTGCACATAGTGCTTCCTCGCCAGGTTACGGAGGCAGTCAACTCAACGAGATGACAACGGATGATGAGGACGCCAAAAGCGGAACTGAAACTGCTCCGCTGGTACGTAGCGGAGCACCATTCAGTCATGCGACATCGACGGCGGCAGTCATGGCTGGTACAACATCAGCTCTGGGCGCCAGTGGCAGAGCGAGAAGCACTCATTCGCATCTGACTTCTTCTGATCTCACTTCTGAGCCTGAGTCTCCAGCCTCTAAGCCTTCAGTGGAGGAGCCCTCTAGCCCTGCTCCAGCTATCTCCAAATCCTCAGCCAGCAAGGCAGCAAAAGAATCCAAAACGTCAAATGAACCTGTCACTGTCATCGGCATTTCCTTGGCAAGGTTCACAACCACGCAGCAATTCATCATCTGCGTCGCTGGTGTATTCGGCTTCTATGGAATGTACGCCGTCTTGCAAGAGAAAATCTTCTCATTCAAGGGCTTCGAGTATGGTCTCTATCTAACTGTCGTTCAGTTCAGTATTTACACATTGATTTGCAAACTAGAGATGTGGCTTCACGACCTAGCGACTCCATCAACATCAACCTCTCACACCCTTTCTCAGTCGAAGGGTTCAGGTTCAGCCAGTCGAGACCGCGAGGACGACTTGCACGTTCTCTCGAACTCTGCTCTGTCTCCAACACCCACGCTCGAGAGCTTACCCATCGTTAACACAATTAATGTGGATGCTAAGCTCGTTAACGATCCGCCACCAGGACCTAAGCCCGTAAGTGTGAAAGAACACCATCATCACTCCGGCCCCAAGGCGCCTCTCACGGCCTATGCTTTGATTGGCTTCATCTCGGTAGCCACGGTGTCCCTCTCCAACGTAGCATGCCAATACCTCATCTATCCACTACAGGTGATGTTGAAATCATGCAAACTCCTTCCCGTCATGATTGTTGGCACCCTCTACTTTGGTAAGAAGTATGGCAGATTCGAATACCTTGCAATTCTCTTCCTCTCGGTTGGTGTTATTGTCTGCTCGTTTGGCGGCAGATCCATCGATGTCTCGTCCCTGTCTACCGACTGGAATCTGTGCATCGGTCTGGCACTCATGGGTGGTGCTCTTGCTGCAGATGCAGTCATCGGCAATGCGCAGGAGTATGTGATGAAGAAGTACCAGTCATCGACCTCAGAGATGATTCTTTACTCCAAGTTTTGGGGGTTTGTTTACCTTGGCACTACTCTACTCGTATCAGGGAAACTAGTTGAGAGCTTCGTGTTTTGCTGGAATAACCCACAGCTATATGTGTATATGGTATCCTTCGCTGTGTGTGGCTGCTTAGGAGAGCACTTCGTGATGTCACTTATCCGCAAGTGGGGTGCGCTGATAGCTGTCGTCGTCACTTCACTGCGAAAGGTTCTTACGGTCATTCTGTCCTTCATCATTTTCCCCAAGCCTCTCAAGCCCGTCTTCGCAGTGGGTATGATTCTTGTCTTTGTAGGCATGTTCCTTGAGGCATATGCTAAGAACCGCACGGCTATTGATGCTGGCATTAAAAGGTATCGAGCCTACATCTCTACTGCTCTTTTTGGCTCTGCTTTGGTGACCGAGTGCCGTCGTCAAGGCAATGCCCTTCAGTCTGATCTAGAGCTGAAATAAGTAGCGATGCTATTCTCATGCCATCTCTTAGCCAAGTAGCGCTTTACACTAGAATCTCTTGAAACTTTTGTCGCGTGATGTGATTGTATGTTCCACTCACCAATTGTATCATAGCACCATTACCAACATTGTGTTCGCGAGTCTGGTCCAGATTTCCTCGGGCCTCGAGACTGCACCATTCATTCGCTTTGACTTCCTCCACACGAGACCTTATCAATGCTTTTGCCCATCCGCATCACTTGCCTGTGCATCAATTCCAATCCAACTCAATCCGATTGCTCTTGTACCAATACTGGTAGGGCTTCAATCAACAGAAGTCTCCAGTCCAGTTCTTGATTCACTGCATGTTTTGGTTCTGGAACATAGTGCATCGAACAGTAGTACCTCTTACCATACACCTCGAGTTTTGCCTTGCAACCCTCACAGCGCGTGCGCACGAACTCTCCAGTGTCTCACAGTACGCGAGAGAGATCCTATCCACCTCGATTTGCTCCTTTTTGACTGAAATCGCACAATGTTGCAAAGGATAAAACGTAGGGAAGACACGCGCCACGAAGATACAAACTAATTAGAACAGTGGAGCACTCTAGTTCATACGTCACTGACAGCCTCATAATATTCTCTGCAGCCTGCAACGGTTGCTAGATCCACACTATTATGATACCCAGCTCGGCTGCCCAGGATCCAGGTTCCACGGCGCAAATCACAGCGCTTGATGGGGGTTCCCCGCTGAAGTCTCCACCAGCCGAGAGCCGTAGCAGGATGCCTCTATGTGCATCATTCGACTTTCGGTTTAAGGACACATATGAGGAGAAATTGTTTGGAATCGCACCTCAAGGTCACCCTACTTTTGGACCTCTGACACACACGCTGTCGGATTTACCGGGACTGCGTGCGTTTCCAACACCTGAAGCTCTCGAGTTCTACGATGCCTCTGCGTTTGTGGGTGTGCCATCGGCCACAGTGCGGTATGTGCGTCAGGCAACGATTCGATTTGTCCTCCGCCTCGCCTCAATCTCTGGTGCTTCACGTTCAGCAGCATGCATCGCCGCACAGTACTTACACAAGTACTGGGTAAAACACTCGATTATTAATTCGCCGCCTTTGTGGCTCGCGGTGGCTGCGCTATCTTTAGGCTGCAAAATTCTAGAGAGCGGCGTTCGGGCTGTCGATCTTGTGGACGTGGCGAATCCTATAATTGCGCAGTTGTTTGAGAGCCATCGAGCTTGGTTGGAATATTATATCCGTATAACCGGATCTGAGCTTCGAAACGAGAGGAAACTGTCGCCGGTCTCTGGAAGGACAACACTCCTTGATATGGAGCTAACGCCAGCGGCTTGCGACACCCTGTTCAAGATCAGGTACTTATTCCCATTTTTGGATGTTCATCCCCGCTGGCTACTTGAGCACACGATTGATCAGAAAGCACTACAGCTCCTGCCACCAGCGCTATGTCCGCCTCACTTGCTTCATGGAGCGAGGCCACAGGGTCATGGAATGGACATTTACAATGTGCCCATGATTGACCTAATGGTGCTTCGGCGCCTTGAGCTGCAATTGCTCTCCGCAGCTGAGATGGATTTATCTCCGTTCCCACTCCATGCCGTTCTCACTGCAGCTATCTCTAGGCTTGCGTTGCCGCCTCTCCCGGCATCATCTTCATCGCTTGCTAGTCTACCCATCCTGAAGGACGGCTCAGGGGGTACACTCGTCACGCTGAGTGACCTTGCAAAGTCCATTTGCGACGAATACCTCCCATTTGTACAGCCCACTTCACTGCTAGCTCCACCTGCTTTCTTTCACCCTATTCCGTCGGCGGTCCCACCTGTCGCTCCACCATTAGTTGCCGTGGCGTGGGTTCTAGCCGATGCTGCACTCGCATCACCAATGATCCTCACAGTGCCAATGCCCGTCCTAGTCCTATCCATTCTGGACTTGGCGCTCTGTGCATTGCGTGTCCAGCCTCTTGTTCCGCTGCGTAGCGCTAGCCTCAGAATCAGCCATCTTTCGTCAAGTGCTCGCGCTGCTCTACGCAGTCTCGAGGAATCCTTCGAGTCTCCCCTTGCCAATTCACTCCGAAAGTTACTGCAGGCCGAATCCCTGAGGATTTCTTCTAGAACTCAGTGGTCGTATCAGGTAGAAAATGTCTGCCAACGACCAATCCGGTTGGGACATGTAGCACCTGATATCTGCATCAGGCAGCTTAGCACGCCCTTCAGTGTCGGTTCACCAAGGATACTCAAAGTGTCTCCTCATGAGAAACAAATCGAAGATAACGGATCTACAGCTTCTTCGGAAGTAAAATCCTCTTCTGAAGAGGCTTCTAAGCGCACCCGCCGCAGATCGACCCTCGATCTCATCAGAGACGAATTACGTAGCAGTGGCTTTGAGCCCGTCCGTCAGGTTTCATGGATGCATGGATTCTGTCCGGGCCTTGACACGATATTGGTGCGTCGACTTAGTCGACGTATTCTTGCAGACGCTGGCTCTGCCGCAGCCGACCCGAGCCAACTAGTTGTGCCGGGGCTCGCCCGAGACATTGTTGCTTCATCACACACGCAAAGTGCACCGGATAGCCTGATTCCTCCGCAATTGCTTGACAAGATTCGCTACACCTATCCCTGGAGCAGCGACCTTGTGGGTTCAGTCGAAGTCCGCCCTCCAGTCACGAAACTCATCGACCGTCGACATGTTATTCCGGGAGTGCCTGTGCTGAAGCCCACTAGTCTTGAAACTAGCACCGGTAAACCTCATATCGGTTCTGTACCAGATATGTCTCTGACGAGTAGTGTTAAGGGGATTGTGGATGCCATTGGATCCTCCAAACTTACAAGCGGTGAACAGCAGACTCATCGACTGCGAGCGAAAGTAAGCCTATTAGTCAGCCTGAATACCGCGCTTGCGCGCTTTGATTCTGAGCAGCAAATGATGTTCCAGGAAGCGAGTGGATCAAGGACGACGCAACGCGACCACGACTCGAAACCAAGCCGAGACAAAGGATGGAGACGAAGTCGAAGCCGTAGTCCGGTCCATGACTCTACTTCGTCTTCGCGTGGACGAGGAGGCGGGGAACGCGGAGGTCGCCGAGGAGGTGGCGGTGGTCGGGACCCGCAGCGCAGTTTCAATCCTAGAAATCGAGGTGGAAGGAGAAGCCGGAGTTCGAGTAGGGATCGCAATCGAAGTTTGAGCCCGAGGAGAAATCCTAGTCGTAGCAGAAGTAGAAGTAGTAGTCGCGGCTGGAGCCACAGCCGAAGCCGCAGCGGCAGCCGCAGTCGCAGCCGAGATGGTCGACGCCATCATAGCCGAAGCCGAGAGTGACTGTTGTGGTTCAATATTCAATTCGTACACTAGTTAAGATATGTATTCAAGAAATAAACTTTGATTAGTTTAGCAAGCCGCCTGCGAACATTCAAGGCGTATCTCTAAACTGTGTTTGATCTCCCCTTAAACCAAATCCCCTGGAGATGACAGACCTTGACGATGTGCGGGGACCCCAGCCGCAGCGATTGCCGCAGCAACAACGGCGAGGTGAGGATTCGATCGATAATCAACGAGCGCTGGTGAGGTGGGTGCCTTTGATGCTGACTTAACAGGTGTCATAGCGTTTCTTAATGGAAGGACAATCCTGCCCCAGCCGCTATGTGGTTCGTTGGAGCCTCCTCGTGAGAAACCAAACCTATTGCAGCTTAGTAGGTGCTTGATACGTGCTCCCAAGCTGCGAAGTCTGACGCTAATTGCGGGCCAGTGAGTCAGAGCATAGTAGTTAACTCCACCTGAGACAGGAATGAGTAGAATGGCAGCCATCTGAGGAGTGACCCGGAACACCGAGACAATAATCATAGATGCGATGATAACGATACCCAGTGACGTCGAGTATACAACATAGGAGTGCAATAAACCGTCGCAAAACGCATTACTGGCCAAGGCTGGCACCAATGCGAAATTGAGAGCATGCTGCCAGAAGATAGATACGAGATATGCAATAATGTAGGCGGATAGGAAAATCAGCATGGATGTCTGCTTTGGTTTGTCGGGTTGAGCATCGTAGTCTTCTGACTGCACCTTGGAATCCGAACTCGAAGCTTCAGACCCACCAGCACTGCTACCTGTGGATCCAGAAGCATTGTCATCATGTTCAGAGCTGGTATCCTCGGTATCAACTGTAATTTGTTCCCGCTTGATGGATGATTTCGCAACACCTGCCCAGTCATCCTCTCCGTAAGGGTCCGATACAGTGATCTCAACTAATGATGCGTCGCTAGACTGCGGTGTACCGTGTGAGCTGTCCGATGCTCCATTTATCGTCTCAACCGTCTCAACCGAGCTTGTAGTTGAGCCTGATTCCGTAGGCTCCTCGCTGGATGAAGCATCGGAGATACGCGACGATCCTGTGTTTCCTGACACGTATGCGGGTGTTTCCGACTCTATGGCACTAGCGTTATCCTCATGGCTGTCAGTGAGGTTAACAACCATGGGAGGATGAGAAGCTAGATCGGATTGTAGGGAGCTTCTTGCGGTAAGTCCTCCGTCTGACACTGCTAATGACGGAAGTGTTTCGAGCACTGCCAGTAGGGATTGATAAAGAATCATGAACAGAATCGAACCCAAGCCAGTGGCAATCGCAAAGAGCACCTTCTCCTTAAGAGCAGCCTTGGTCGTGGGTGTGCACCAAGCAGTTTCCTGATCATCTGCTCCGATCAGAGAGGAATTCCTGCTCATTAACCACTTTCTGCAACGGGGCTGATACAGACAGCAACAGAAGCAGCGAAACATACGAACAACAATAGAGAGCTGCTTGTTAGAACCGCTTGCTCTGTCGCCATAATACACGCTCTGAGTATTGCTCGAACTCCGATGAGCTGCTGTAAAGGGAAGTGGGGGCTGCAAACCACCCTCTGTGACCCCCCGTAAGTCAGAATCCACAAGCAAGCCACGCAATTCGGCGTCCGACTGCGAGCTAAATTCTGAGTCGGTAGCCTCCTCCTCTCGCGTTCGACCTGCGCTATTGTTGTGTCGAGGACTCGACTGTGGACTGGTATGCATTTTGATCGGACTCGATCGTGGTGCTGGAAGAGAGTCTTCTGAAGGATTAGTAACCAGGCTCAGTCCTAGATTCCCCAGGTCTCTTCCGCTATTGCTAGTGCTTCCAGTGCTAATCGGATGAGCGGCAGTGGCTGTTGCAGACGAATGGTCGTCTCGTTGGGCCGTTGAGTGAAGGGCATCGACTCCGGTGTCAGAGGGTAGAGAACCGCCTCGTTTGGCGGTGCCTCCAACGCCACTGTTGATGCTAGTTCCGCTTCGACTACTGGGACTTGGATTAGCAGTGCCTCCAGTCGTGTTGCTGCTATGACCACCCGCGGTGCTGTTCGTGTCGCTCCCTGCAGAGGCTGTACTTGTGTTCGAGGTTGTTCTCTGGACCCTTCTACCCGAGGCTTGCAAGCTCGAGAGGGCTTGGCGTGCGAGCGGTGCTAGGTCATTAAACGATGTAGGGGGTGCTACATCGGCAAATGGAAGCGTAGACGTGCCGGCACCGTCTGCGCCATGTGAAGTCAGGTTAGAAACCGGAAGGGGCACACCGGACCCTGTGTCTGTACGGTTAAAAGCGCTCTCCTGGGACCTTCCCGGGTGGGTCCGGGCGGGGTCATATACACCACCACCGAGATACATACCCAGTAAATCCTGCTACGCAATTATGACACGGATGCTTCGGCGTGCTTAGGCGAAAGATACGCGTGAAGGCATGATCCACGGTTTTGGAAAGCCCGAGAGATGCAAAAGCCGTTGATATGCGACGATGTCGCGAATTTGTGACGTAGTCTTCGAGACAATCAACTGTTTGTAGCGGCTTCAAGCCAAAGATATATTCTTTAATGCAACACACGACGAATATTGACCGATTTCAGGAAGTGGAAAATGACGCTTGGATCTGAGTCAGATTACGTCATCGATTGTTGGGACTGGATAGGGAGCTGGAGAGGAGGGTAAGGGTGAGGGCCACTCGATGCATACTCAGTTGGGGTGTATATCCAGTAGATGAGCCAGTGATGGCACCGTCTTGATCTCCAAGTAGTAACCCCACTCATCGAGCGACAGCACCACGACTCGGGTACGCGCCGTGCACTCTGCGGGGCTATCGACGATGGATAGGCCCTGGGTGCCAAACGCACAGGAGCAGGCGTCTAGGTAGCTCTGCAGCGCAGCAATTTGATTGCGCAGGTAGATGTGAGGTTCGGAGCCTGAGAACCACTGGTTGTCCTGGAGCAGAATTGCTACCTCAGGTAACTCGACCACATCGGATTTAGTTTCGCTGGTGAATTCGCTGAGACTGCGGGATTGGAACAATAATCCTCCTGGTAGTTGTTGTTTCGGGATACCTGAGTCAGGGAAAGGAATAAATCGTGTCAGAAGCTCAGACACCCGGATTGGCGTCGAATGGAACGATGAAGCAGAACCTGCGCTTGCTTCAGCTGTGGAGGATACAGACTGCTCCGGCTGCAGTGGCTCACCTACCAATCGAGCAGCTTCCCTATGAGCCCGCTGCATCCATCCTTGCAGAACGTCACCTTGGGCTTTGGTAATCGGTAGAGCGCGACCTGAGACATCGAAGGCTCGCGCACAATGATAAGGAGCCAGCGCCTTAGGTTCCAACTGATGTTGGAGGATGCACGCTCTAAAAAGCGGGTGGAGCTCGCTGAGGAGCGGGAGGGCGTGACGTGGGTTTGGTTTCATGGGGAACAGGTTGAGGGTATACTTGGGTCCGGCATTCACTGTTGCGTGAACTGATAAGATGATAGTACCAGAAAAGGTCAAGGAGACGAATGAGGCGAAGCTAATGCTGCGATAGAGCATTGCAAGTGCTAGGGCCTGTGATGCTAGTCTAATCTCCACCTCTGACACATTGGCAGGAGCGAGAACTTCACGGGTACTTGTGAGGGCTAGTTGAAGGAAATGGTCGTACTTCCGCTTCATATTCTCTGCCTCTACAATATTCTCAGGAGTCGGTGAGACTGTAACTGCACTGGAAACCCGTGATCCTGTATCCGTGATTGCCAATGAGTGGGCACCAGAGAAGCAAGCAGAAGAAGTAGAAGAGTATGCTGGTGAGTGCAGTTGTTCATGGACGCCGGTGGGTGGTTTGAGATGATGGTTGTCGGAGTGAGGATGTTGATGATGGTGGTGATGGTGGTGATGGTGGTGAATGAGGTGGCCGTCTTGCTCTGCCATTAACTGTCTAGCTTGTTGGGCTCGCATTCCTGAATGTCCTGCCGAGGCCTTCGGCAAACTGTTTCGCGAGTTACAGGCAGTGGTGTTAACCTGGTGTGGTTCCAGAAGCTCCAGCGTAATCGCGTTGCCTTCATTGATGAGACTGAACATGGCCTTGATGTACTGAAACGCAGTGTAGGGAACAATAGGTAGTCGGGAGAGATACTCCAGTGTTGGTTCTGAAATCGTCTCCACACACAGACACAACTGAGCAGAGAGAGAGGTAGCACTCGTAGTTGTGGATGTTTTGGATGTGGAGGAGCTGGAAAGCGCCGAGGGTGATGACGAATCTCCTCTAGTCGTGGTATTGTCTGCTGTATCTCCTCGGCGGGATACACTCTGATCCAGATCCTTTGAGTCATCGAATATGTAACCAGTCGCTGACCAGGGCCAGATCGATGGGAAGGGAGAGGGGTTGGGTGTGATTGTACGTGCCACATACCCACGGTCGATACCGAACGCCTTCTCCAGGGCCGAATCGACGCTCTCTTCTGAAGCAATAGTCAGATAAGCCTACACACGAAAGCAAGAGGACAGTGAGACAGAAGCAAGCCCGCCGGGAGGAAGTGGGAAGCCCCGACCAAGAACCAGACAAGTGGCATTGATGAGTGAGAGGATTCAAGGCGTTAGGCACTCAATTCGAACCGCGTGAGCAAAGTATAAAGGCCTGAGCTACGTACATCCAGACTGGCGAACATGATGGGGTTCTTCCGAATCCTGTGGTCATTCTGGAGACCACTGGTTGTGGCAGCCGCACCGGACTTCGATTCGCTGGCCTCCACAGCCTCGGTGCGCGACTGGTGCTGAAGATACGACTTCGAAGGGTCTTGAGCCGCTCCTCCCCCTGCCGCGAATGTCAGATGGATCTCCTTATTAAGAGAGCGGACGGTCTCCGCGTAGCGTTCGTAGTGCGCACGGGGCACATTGGTGAGGTGAGCCCATACGCGGCCATCGCTCAGCACAAGAAGCTCGCAGCCAGGCGGGTAAAACCGCTTGACCTCCGCACAGAATCCATGCAGAACTTCAAGTGCCGCGGCCTCGGCGCCATCCGCAGCATGGCCGAGACAGCGTCCCTGGGTGGGATTCTTGTGGGGGAACCCGGGCATAACCATGCGGATCGGAGCGTAGTGCTCGATGCACTTGGACGCGAGCTCCCGCAGCTTGGTCTGGCCCTTGGTCTCATATTCATCATGATCTTGTGGATTATGAAGGATCAGAGAGCCAAAGGCCGTAACAAACTGGTCGAGTACGTGAGACTTGGTGTCACTCATCGTTATACATGAATCACTAACTGTATGCACTGCACTCACCTGCTATTCCAGATACCCAGGAAATGTGAGATGTGACCTGATTTCTGTCGGAAACCGAAATTTGTCCTGCCGCAAAAAAATTCTGGACCATGGCTTGCCCGCGTGGACCGTCCATTCCAGCACGCTACAGCTGCGACGTGTATCGCACGATACGCAACGGTGCATCTGCGTTGTAACGGCCGTGGACGATGATCCCGTGGTCGGGACTGAGGTGAGAGGGCAGTTCTGCATAGGCTGGAGCTTGAACTGGAACCGAAACCGTGGGTGGACTGTTGTCGGAGGATGTAGCTAGACTACCACTGCCGGAGGTCGACCCGGCAGGAACACCACTGCTGATATGTATATTATGAACATCGCCACTGCTTTTCTCACTTCGACTGGAACCCTGATTTCCTCCTGTCTGTGGGGGCAACTTAGCCAAGGCTTGCTTAGATCTACCCGAGCCGCGCTCGCTGGACTTGTGTTGATCCTCCGGTAGAACCTTCTGCAATGTAGATGTCGTCGACTGCAACGCACTCGCCACGAGATCTTTGGCTCGCTGCACACGTTCGGAGATTGCACCTCGGGCTTCGACATAGCGATGATACAGGTTTAGATTACGCCGACGTTGCTGGTTACCATGTTTTACATGCTCATCCACATACGGTACGTCAAGCAGTCGGAAGAGCTGTCCGGTGGTGCGCAGGGTAAAGCCCCAGAGCAAAAACTGAGGCGAGCCCTGACTCGAGAATACAGTGCCTTCACTGTCAATACCCACACCCGGAAGGTGAAGCGCAGGGAACGTTAGGCGAATGGGTAGCCATGGACTGGACGAGGATTGATGTTTCTTTGCTGATCGTGAGGGCGGCGAAGCGGTAGGCGTGGTTGCAGTAGTGGAAGCTGCGGCAGTAGTTTGATTGTCTGACTTTGTAGTCGATGGATCGTTCGCTGGTGATTTCGCTACTCCAGGACCTTGATCGGAAGGAGAGGATTCACCACGTTTCTTGAACACCGCCTCGATTTCAGCATTCTCCTCCTCAGTTAGCTGCTCATCCGTCTCGGGCTGCTGCGGGTGCTGTGGTTGCGCCTGCGGTTGCTGGCTTGTGGATACGGGCGCTGCATCATTCTTGACGCCGAAATTGGTGGTTAGTACCGTAACAGTAGTGGTTTGCGTCAAGGCACCGCTGGTCCCATAGGATCGCCTCTCAGTGCTGGTGTTGTCACTGGAAGTCGGGACAAGTGGAGTGTTAGCTACCTTGTTCTGATTCTTAAAGTATGACAAATAGTTGAGCTCCTGCCAGGGCAATGGGGATCCAAGCCAGCGACCGCTAGGTAGTGCGCCTGGTGGCATACCCTGAGGCGTGCCTCCCAGAGCACGGAAGAATCGTGTTGGCAGACTCTTTATCGTAGTGGAAGGTGACGGGGTCCAGCCAGGTGGTAGATACGCGCCAAAGAACGCAAACGGGCACCAAACAACACTCGAGACCTCGCTCGGCTCCAATGCGAACGGAGGGGTGACGGGTGTGATTTGCAGAAATACGAAAGAGCAAACATTCAACGGCTTCGTATTCTTGAATGGGTCAATTTGCAGATCATTTAATCGACAGATAAACTGGAAACTGTTCTCGTCCTTGAGGTCAAGACCGACTTCTTCTTTCGTCTCTCGAACGGCTGTATCAAAGTCAGACTCACCCTTGGCTTGCCTCCCTCCCGGAAAGGCCACTTGTCCACTCCATCGGTCGTTGGGATTTGCAGCGCGACGCATATAAAGCAGCTCCAGGTCTCCGTTCCTCACCCAGCTCTGTGCGAGCCACGCCTCCGGGTCGAACCCAGGAGTGAACTTCGGTTGAGGTGAGGGAGGTGGGAGCTGGGGTTGCGATTCAGAGCTCACTCCTGGGGATGGGATTGGCTGGGATTGCGTCGACTGGGTACGAGCCTCACTCTGATGTGGTGAAGCATTGGCCTGTGTCGCACCACCCTTGGGGGGCTTCTTGGACGCCTTCACCTTGCGAGGAAGGATCTTGGATGGCTGCATCGCGATTGGGTCATTGTGGGGTCTGACGCGGACGATGAGCGCCACCGATGCGCGCTTTGTGCGAGTGGATATCACTGGCCGGTAGGACTATGTGATTTCAAGACAGTATGTGTCGAGACCCGCATTGTAGTCCGGGGAACATGTGTCAAGTGGCAAAAGGAGTTGAGAGGAGAGTGAGGTGGCAGAAACATAAGCTGGGGTTCCACCATGCAGAAGAATACCATACTCGAGGCACTAATAGGTAGCATCTGTTTTGATGCGTATCGTCGGCGTCGATACGATCGTACGTACCTGAAGCGCTAGGAGCTTGCGCAAAAGGGACAAGTGGATAGCATTCGGGTCGGCTTCCATTTTGAGAGAGATTTGGTGTGTGTCCACGGGAAAACCCGGGGCTGGAATCTAATAAAGCGACACAAACCAAGTTATACTATATATCTATGCTAAATTTAGCGCTCACCAGTGATCTGAGTACCCCTATCCAGAACACCTGGAAAAGTAGGTTTGTTGCCGTTTCTAGTCCGTGCAAGGACTGCTGGCCATGCAGGTACACCCGGCATGCGGGCCCTGCATGGCGGACACGGAGATGCAGCGAGGGGGAAATGCACTCTGACCTTGGACTGACGAATTCTGAGGCACGCTCACAGAGAACGGTTCGTTGCGAGTAATACCCACTCTCACAGATTCATTGGCTGAATTCGCAGAGACCAACCGAAAACGGACAGTTGCAAATGAAAACATGATGGCGTGACAGTGACTTGCACTGCATGCCAGGTCAGATTCTACGAACAGTTTATGCAGAGCATAACTAAGCTAGAGGGCGAAGACGACATGAAGAACAATCGAACGATTGTTACTGCATTAGCCACTGACTCGGATCGGCGAGGCTGCAGCCGAACCCACTGATCTAGTCTTGTGTCCAGCACTCGATGACGCTGGAGATTGCTGCTGTGGATGAGATGACTGCTGCTGAGGCTGACTTGCGAGTGATGCCGGCGCTGGTACCGCCCCTATGGAAGAAGTAGTAGCAGCATTTGCATTAGCTATAGTGAGCATGGGTAGAACGGAAGGTGGAAGAGTTGCTAACTTCGCGCTCTGAAGAGAGTGTTCTTTCGTTGCAAATGAAGGCGGAGTTGCCTTCTCATCCAGGAGGTGCTCTATAAACATGAACAGTCCTTCGGCTAGCGCATCGTCCGTGAAGTTCGAGAGGGTCTGCTCAGGAAGTAAGAGGCCTAGATGGTTGTTCAGCTCAAACCTCAGCATAGACTGAGTGAAAGAATTGATCGTAGGTGCACAAATACCCGGTGAAGACACGATATTCTGCTGTGACGCGGCAGCTGGTGCAGATGGCGTCGAAGCATGAGATTGCTCCGGTGTGGAAGCATCCGAATCCGCCTGACCAGTCGTCGAGGGAGACATCGGGGAGGCAGGACCAGATCCTGGGCCCGAAGAAGGACTTGTCTCTGCGACAGGCGAAGCAGGCGGTGTAAGCTCCAGTGCAGGGACTTCCGGGGTTGCTGACACGGGGGTATTCGTAAATGCATCCAAGGCACCTTTGAAGAACCACCATTTGTGCGCCACTCCAAACAAGAAGCGCTGCAGTGGATTCGAAGGGGACGCGAGATTAGGATTCTGCCCGACCATCATACAGTAGCGTAGTTGAGGAGGGGTGACTGGATTGTACGGCGTTAATAGCGAGATGATCGAGAACGGGAGATCAGTCTCGGGTTTGAGCTCATCCTTGGATTCGGAAGATGCATCTTCTAACTCCTGTGCATTCTGCGGAAGGAATGGTTCAACGATTTCGCGATGGAAGATCAAGAAGCACTTCAGGAGTTGTTCAGGTGTCTCGGACTCGGTGGCAATCGTGAGCTGTGCGGCCTTCGTGGGCTGGGAGCCACTACCGGTGCTTGGCTCCTTGGTCTGGCCTGGCACTTCTTCGGGGACAGGAGCTGCAGCGGAAGATGCACTGGAGTTCTTGACGTTCGCGACAGCTTTTCGATACCTCTCAAGTTTTTCCTCGCGGCTCTGCTTAAGGGCGGCACGAAGAACTGAGAACTTAACGAGAAATACCAGGAATTCTTCCTCAGTGAGCTCAAGTCCAAGTATCGACTCTTTGTCACGAACAGCAAGCGCAGATGCGAGTGCATGAAGTCCCACTCGATGGGCCTGCAAGCGGATCGTAATATCTGAAACTGCCTGATCGTCCGTGGCTCCTGGTGTGGAACTCTTCTCGGAATCCAGTAGGGACGTGGCCGACGAAGAGGGAGTTTGATTCGCGTTGGAAGGAGCAGATGCGTTTGCATTCACTCCACGACCGCTCGTAGGCCTTGCAGATTGTGAGGCAACTGTGCTGCTTCCGGCCGATGAACCTCCAGCACTTACAGGAGTGTTATTTTGCCTCTGACCACGCATAGTGCGACCAAACTGGGACCTTGATGAATCTGCAGCTGCTTGGGCTGCCTGTGCAGCGGCTTGCTCTTGTTCATATTTCTGGCGTTGAGCCTCTGCCTCGCGTAGAGCGGTGCGGACTGCGTCTTCCTCGCGCATACGCTGCGTCGCCGTGCTGACAAACAGGCCGGCTGCAAAGATATAGACAGCACATAGATATCTCTTTCGAGCTTCTCGCTCCTCAGGCAAAAGAGTGCGATCTGCGAACAGTCGGAGCACACTATCGAAAGTCAAGGAATGATCACTAAGCAGCTGGGCTTCTTGAATCCTTCTTGCAAGCTCAAGCACTCGTGCCTTTGCGATCTCAGCTGAGGCACCTGATAGTGATCCGGTCGTTGAGGCGGTTGCGCTGTTAGCTGTGCTTTGACTAGTGTCGTGAACGTGGTCATCCTTGAGTTTACGTCCATGATGATCGAGCTGCGTCTGTTGTAAGCTAAAGATCGCGGTTGCAATGCCATGTCCTGATTGCGAAGACGTGGACCCCGCTGTGACAGACGTGCCGGCGACACCAACTTGGTGTGGGATTGTTTGCGCTGCGCTTGCAGGATCGAGATCGGTAGTCGGTAGGTTGCCAAGGACTCCGGCGTTTCCAATATCGATGCGGAAAATAAACTCCCCAAAGCCGTCGCTGTAAGCAAACACCTCTTCGCTTGGTGTCGTACGCAAAGCGTCACGGACAGGCACAAGCGTTTGTCCGGGCTCCAGAGCAATGCTAGATGACACGGGCTCACCTCTAAGATAGCGCTCAATGAACGAGCGGCCGTCGGAAAGTGGCCGAGGCAAAATAGGATCGAGATACCCTCTCTGAGCCAGCAAAGAAAGGACTGATCGGACGGTGATCGTACGAGTGCGTAAAGCTGCGACAGGGGCACGACACCTGTTGGAGAATCTAACGGTTGCATGCAAGCCTGAGCGAACATACTGTTTACGGCAGAATGTGATCAACTGCTCAGGCTGAAGCAGCTCCGAGACGACATCGCTATTCGCGAGCAATGGTTTAATAGCAAATGTGTTCGAAAGATTTGAAGCGTTGACCGAGCTCAACTCTGTTCCAGGGGTCGGCGCCAGACTGAAAGGCACAGAGAAATGCCCCCAGGATGCGCCCGGCCAACTACTTGGATCCTGGCGCGCGGCAGTTGCGATGACGCGCCAATTTGACGGTTCGCTATAGTGCGACGAAGGCAAATACTGTCTACCCAAAAGGGTACGCGCACCCTTGCACGTTGGAATGATTTGATCTGCCGGCAACTCCGGTGACTTCGAGGTAGAATTGCACTCCACAAGTGACTCAATGGTTGTGACCTCGGGATCTAGCTCAAACAATGAATCCTCGAGCTCTTCACGAAGTGCCTCTTCGTCCTCTGGATCTTCGATCGAATGTCCCAAAGGTCCCTCAACCCTACGTTCGTTAGCACGAAGCACGCGATAGAGACGTCTGACAGGATCACGCACTGCACATCCCGCTGTACGGATGACAGGAATTGCAAGCGCTTCTGGAGTGACAAGAGCGGACGAGCTTGACTTTGTGCCTCCATCCTTACCAAGTGTTAGTGTTGGGGTACTCGCCCGTGGACCTCTTGGTGAGGATGTCGGGGTGGGGCGTCCGGAACCTGGTGCTTGGCCCGATGTCGGCCCCACAGGTGGAATTACATGGATTGCTGATTGAATCAATGATACGCTTTTGGCTCTCGGTAGGATGATCTGGACAATCAACCACTTAAGGAGATCGGCTGGGGATGCAGAACTCATCTCATCATTCATATCTTCTCCGTCGGTCGCCACCTGACCCTCGTTCGGAGCTACAATCTGTAACGAGCCATCTCGTGGAATGAGTGGGCATGTCGATGTGTGAATGTTTTCGATGTCGAAAACGGACAGATCGAGTAAAGCCGAGTGATTCTCAATCGTAGATGGCAAAGAGGCGATCTTCGCAAGGGCCTCCGTCGCCTGCGCCGCTGAATTGGGGGTCTGGTTCGCTGCTGAATGTGTTGCCTGCGCAGCGTGGTGAGCCGCACCAGCTGGAGCATTCGAGAAGGGATGGTGCTGCGCATGCGCGGGGCTAAGAGGCTGCTGTTGTGGTTGCTGTGCAGTCTGCTCTGGAGCAGGCGGTGGAATCAGCGTAGCTCGTAATCGCTCGCTTTCCTCGATGATTTGGCTCACATGAGATTCGATTAGGCGTTGCTGCTCATCTGAGAGAGAGTACAGATGGTTGATAGATGCCTCAGCATTTTCCATGATGAATGAAGTAGACTTCGGCAGCACACTTCGCGGCACCTCGTTATTCACAAATATCGCAATTCTCACAAGCAACTCAAAAACTTGTCGCAACGACAAAATGTGCGTAGGATCGTGGATGCTGTCCAATCGGTTAGCTAATCGAGCCTCTTCATGTTCGTCGTTGCAGCCGCATACGGAGAGGATAGTTTCGTCATGCGACAGGCATGTAAATTGATTGGGTGCAGCACGACCGCACTGCCGTAGGCGGTAAAACGCGAGTCGGCTCAGATCAGCACGCGTGAAATAGGGCGAAGACAATCCCACATCACACAAGAGGCGCCAAATCTGATCAACAGTAAGGACCAAATCCTTTGGGGCAGTGTCTCGAACTCGAGCAATGCCTTCATCAGCGGCACCGAAGAAGGGTGCGAGAGAGGAATAGTATCGTAGAATGTCCAGAAGTGCGGTGTAGTTGCGATAGAAGACGTTAGCAATGGCAGTAGCCTCAGACTTCATAAGTTTCTGGATTGCAGTGCCAGATGGAGTAGAAGCAAGCAAAGTGTTAACACGATCCACGAGTGACTGATGAGGCTCTTCTAGACTAGTATCGGGCTTCTCAAGCTGGAAATTATCATCTGCAACTCCAGCTGCGGTACTACGAGTGATTTGTAACTGTTTCTGCTTGCTACTAAGTCGCTTCCTTGCCCAGTCACTCAAGATATCATGCACAGGTAAGTTCCAGAACTGACCGTCACTGGCCTCTGTTGCAGCTGCATTCCATACAGCGTCATCATGCAGCTTATCGTTGACAAACTGCCCGCGATGAATGAAACCGGATTCAAAGACGAATGTACCTAGTCCTTCTTTCGCATCATCCTGCCAGCTACCTGCGTAAGAAGCTCCTGTGCTGAGAATTAGTGTACCAGACCCATGGCGTTTGCCCTCGTTGAAATAACCAATGTACTGATTTCGCGGCCCAGTTACCGTCTTGTCGCCGCTCGAGCTAAACAATGATGCAATAGCTGAAAGCATTCGCGAGGTGAACGGTTGGCCTGGACCATCGAACCTGCTTAAGCGATTGAACGCATCGATTGCTGACTGTGAAAGATTCGTGAAATTTGCTAAAATGTCAGGTAGGAATCCGGCGGCCAGCTTCCTTGCACTTGCTCCTGCAGGCGATGTCCCCCCTCGTTTCTTCGATTCATTCGCCCATGGCACGAACTCCCAGTGCAAGTCTGCTCCCGTGGACTCGGACACATCAAAGTACTGCAACTCGTCTTCAATGAACTTCTTTGTAACCAGCATCGTCAAATCCACAGGATTGACTGACAGAAACTCTTTTCTTCGTGCTTGGGTTTTCTCATGGGTCATTCTTTGTTCATACAGCTCCTCGATAAGATCCGACAGGTCTACGTCCCAAACAGCTTCACCCTCTCCGGCGGGTGAGTCAGATTTCCACCAGCCGATGTAGCTCGAGCCGCGAATCGATTGGGGCTTCGACGAGTCCTTATTAGCGGCTGAAAAAGTCGATTGACCCCAGCACATTGCACCCCACCCATGCTTTTTGTCATTTTCCCAGGAACCCTCATAAACCACTGGGCCTGGCAGCGTTGAAAGCTGATGAGACGTCAGGGTGGGCAATGGTGACTTGCTTTTCGGAGCGGAATTGTTGCTCTCAGAGTCCGGGCGTACTGGGATGTCGACATAAACAAGTCGTCCAAGACCATGTCGAACTCCATCCCGGAATTCGCCAATATAATACGCAGTACCGTTGGCTCCGTAGTCCATGCGACCACGCCCATGTCGAATACCGAAAACCCAGTCACCACTGTAGCTCGTGCCACTTGCATAATGATAGAATGTACCCTTTCCGTGTCGATGTCCCTCGTGGAATTGGCCAACGTAGTAGCTTCGATCTGGCCAGTCCAATTTGCCTCGTCCATGCATTTGGCCCTTACGCCATTGACCCTCGTAGGTTGCACCGTCTGTCCAAATGTAGACACCATAGCCGTGCATATAGCCATCTACCCACTCACCTTCATAGACTGATCCATCCACGAAGCGAGCGTACCCAAATCCAGTTTGCGAGCCCTCCACCGAAGGCTCGGGGGTATCCGAGGGCTGCATCTTGAGGAAGGCAATGGAAACGTTCAAAATGCGCGTGATATATGTGCTGGTGTTAACAAGCGGGTCTGCAAACTGCTCCCTAGGTGGGTTGGGATTGATCCATTCTGGCATGCGAGCCAGTTCAGCCGCAGAGGCCTTTGCTGCAGCTTCAGCCCGCTGTGCTTCGGCCTGAGCACGTTTCTGAGCCTCTTGCTCGTTTCGAATACGTTCGTCCTCCGCAAGCAGGGTCGAAACAACCTCTGACACGATGCTCTCGGCCTGGGTGTCGCGCAGTAACGGCGGGAAGTTTGGATGCGCTCGATTGTCCGCTCCGGGAGCCATCTGGTTAGCTCCACCGGCAGGCTGATTGCCAGCGTGACCGCCAGCTCCTGAGCCATGTCCTCCACCCACACCGCCATGGGTTCCCCCGCTCTGGGCACCGACTCCCTGGCCGGCGCGAGATGAACCTGCTCCGCCGGGTCCTGAACCAAGCTGTCCCGCGGCACCGTGGGGGTCCGCGCGGGAGGCTGCGCCGCCCATCGTGGCGCCTCGAGTGTGTGAGGCCTTGGGAGGCATGGTGGGCCGATGAAAGACGCGGGGTAATGCGTAAATCTAGCCCGGAAGCGTGTACAGCTCAATGAACTCGGGGTTTCGCAGGAAAAAGCGCGGTTCTCGCGGAAGTTAGTGGTCTACAGCAGATTAAATGGGTATTATCACGGATTGTCAGCTGAATGGGGACTTAATCAAACAATTTATAGCCCACTAACAGTGAGATAACTCCAGAAATCAGCATATGCACAAGAGAAACGACTTTTGAAAATTTCTCAGCCGGAGTCGGGGGTGCTGGAATAAAAACAGTAACGGATCACTCGAAGACTGGAATTCGCGCGGTCCAGTCGCTGGTGCCCAAGGGGTAACTTCATTGGAATGTCCATATCGGTTCCGCAGGTAGTGAAGTCTCGAAAGATACAACGGTTTTCCTCGTGCTTTGCACCAGAAGCTGATACTGGGACCGCGGTAGCAGAAAAGAACGAATCGAACCAGTTTGCATGGGTTTGGCTTCGCCTGCAATACGTTGCACAGCTATAACGGTCTCAGCACCTGGTGTATAATAGCCTCAGTGCTAGATGGCATTGCTTGTATTCTTTCTTCGTTCACCAAGGCTTAGGTCAATCTCGAGCGGTACCCTGGACAGCGACTTCCCAGAGCCAACAGAATACGAATGTGGTGTGGTCGATCGACAATCACGAGTCATAGATACGTGATAAGCGCTCATATGGGGCAGTGACCAACCAGGTGTCCCGGTCTGGATCTGCATCCAATCCACATCTCCCCCGGAATCTCTACCCGTCGGTGGACATATGAAGCCTAGTCCTCCGAAGATGGGAATATTTTTCAAAATCCCTATGCCGAACGAATTTTCGAGTTTTTGAGTTTGGTCGGTGGTGGTTGTTCGGCAGGTTGTGACTTGCAGCAATATACGAAAATACAGCAAAATATGAAGCATAATGAGCAAGTTTATTGAATTTCATGGTGGGAAAAACGGTTTAGCGCCTGGATTTCTTCTTACGCCCGCCATGGTGACGACCGCCATGGTTCTGATTCGCCTGGCCCCGCGGATGTTGAGACTGCTGCTGGGACTTGCTTCTTTGCTCATCAGTCGGTGTTCTGGGCTCTGTGGCTTCATTCTTCGCTTCGGTGTTGTCACGCGAGTCCACCTTGGCCTCATCTTGCGCTGGTGACTGTTCTGGGGAGGCTGGATCATCGTTGAGTAGCTTCGATGATGTGTCTGGAACAGGTTCAGCGTTGTTAGGGTCAGTGTTATGAGGTCCAGCGTTGCTAGGCTCAGCGCTGCTGGCAGGCTGTGAACTCGCATCAATTACAGCGACAGTGCTGTCCTTACTCTTTGCACCTGAAGAGATGTCCTGAGCGTCCTTTTCGTCACTCGTAACTGCCTCTGCAGTAGATTCGCTTGTCTGAGTCTTACCAGCTTCGAGAGCGCTGCTTGTCGCTGCAGGTTTGCTGTCATCGATGGGCTCATCACCAACATCCCTGTTACCGGTTTGACTGGCAACTGGGCGTGCCAAATCCTCGGTAGAGTCCGAGTGTGACTTGGGCGGATGGAACAATGTTAGTAAGGAGGATCTAGATCCTTGAGGAAGCAGCGATCCGGTCTCCACCCTTACCTGACCAGTGGAGTCAGTCACAACCCGACATACATCGGTTGAAGTATTGGGTGTAACTGCTGCAAGTTTCCTCTGCTGTTGTAATGCCTCAACCACCGCATGAGCCTCGGTCGTAGTCAACGTCGTTGACTGCCTAATCGGCGCAATGGAGAGCGATGCTGCGGAGGCCAGTTCAGCAGGCGGTGCTGATGGAGGCAGTGGAGGGGCTGCACCATCTGCTACAAACATCTTCGCAGCGTCGCCGGGCCGTCTCTCGGATGCCATCTTACGGAAGTTCCTTGAGAGTGTAGCCGCCACGTCTGGAGCCAGGGTTCGGCTCGATCCTATCTGGAGCGCCTGGCGTGGTGCTGAAGGAGGGTGCAACATTGCCGTCGCATTAGCAAGCGTCTGATTCCGGGAGGCACCCCGGCTGAGCGCTTGGAGGATTGTGAGCAGGTTTTCTTCCTCTGGGATATAACACTTCGCACGCGATGGCTTAAGCCCGACTGTCGCAAGCACGACTGCTGCGCGATCTGGCATACTTCTCAGCTTTGTCAACACCGACGAGATGTGGCTGTAGGTGTTCATTGCATCAATACGACGTTTAGGACAACTTAGGAACTCCCGTGTCAGCTGTTCGTAAACCATAGAGCTGTTTTGAGTGCTGCCAGAATTCGCCTGGTCAGTTGGCTGTTGGGCTTGGGATGGGAGTGCTGCAAGCTGATTGATACTCACCGGGATGATCCGAGCGGTAGGAGGAACGTGTTGTGGCGCGAGAGGCACAAGAGTACGGCCATTCACTGAAAGGACATTGCCCGATATTGAGCCAAGCGGAATTGCGCTCGCGGGAAGGGCAGACTTCGACACCGTTACTGGATTGGTTTCTACATACCGGTTAAGCAAGGTAACGCTCTGTGCTCGTGGCATCGACGCTGCTTGATCAGGCGCCGTTGCTCCATGCTGTGCACTAGCAACGCCAGGAACATTAGGCACTTGGCACTGTTGCTGTTTCTTCTCGATTGACTTCAGCAATACATTCATACCTGCTGCAGCCTGCTGGACTTGCAACGACACATTAGCTAGTTGCTCTCGTAGTTGGCTGGTCTTTACGTCACGCACTTCTGATGTGAGGTTTGCAGCCGATGCAAAACGAGGCAATGCGCCATGTGCTTGACCAGTGGCCAGGGAACCTAAATCAGGACGCGGCGACAATGATTGCTGCTGTCCCGGCGCTGTTGTCAGATTCTGCATAGAGCCCGACAGGTGAATCTTGGGTAGTAAAGGGACAAACTTTGGATTCACACGCATACCGAGATTAGGACCCACTGCTGGAGGGATATGTGGATTCGCATTGCCAAGCTTATCCTCACTCAGTTCACCTGAACCAACTTCGCCTGGAAGCGCCTCCCCAAGAATCACTGCAGCCTGGTTGAAACCTTTTTCGCGAATCAGTTCGTTGGGATCATTGCTCCAAGATGAGCCTTGTCCCCCGCCTCCAATCAGCATTTGTCCCAAAGCTCGCGTGCCGGTCGCACCATCAGTGTCCTGTGCAACCAGAGCTGCAAGGGATGTCGACGATGCTGTTGCGGAGGTGGCACTGCCTCGTAGCGTGTTGTAACCAAGACCCTGTGCCGCGGAGAGTAGCGAGCGGGGTTGAATATGGAACCTCTTTGTGATGGGATAGCGTCCCAAATGCTCGAAAATCTCTTCATCAGAGCGACCATCACCCAGTACGAAGATGAATGGCTCGAAGGGGATAGGACCGATGAGGCTCACATGCGCCAATCCTGGGGGGTAACGGTGAACAATGCCCGGCATGACGCGGTTGAGGTCGTATGTACAACTATTGTTAAAGACACCTTCATATCCGGGCGTTGAAGCTGAGATGAGGGTACTTGATGCTTCCATTTCTCCAATACTTTCGGCAAAACTCAATGCTACTAGGGGAATTGACGAGATCGGAACTTCAGGCATGAGCGGGAATAACGCATTGGACGTGACAGCAACGCTAGCTGGGAACGGCTGGCTCGCCAAGAAAGAGGGTGGCAGTGGCGTCGTAATTGCTGATGAAGCGTGCTTACTGACTCCCGCAGGCGAGACAGCGCTCTGGCTCTGCGCCATTGGTAGACCTGACTGATCGAGATTCAATGGGCGTCTTAAGTTCGTTGCAGCTAAGCTGCCCGCACTAAGTGAGTTAAGAGCGACGTTTCCTGGTGCTGATGTTGCTGGAGCACTTAAGACAGCTGGGTGGGAAGCATAGCCTGGTGGGACTTCGATGGGTGGTGGAGGACGACGGTTGATTCTCCTTCCTGTACTTGTATCAGAAGTGGTAGCGGGACGTACGCGCACTAGGGCACCACCCGCGGTCGTCTGCTGGTCGATCGCTACCTGATCTGGGGCAATTCCAAGGCAAGCGTGCATCAAGAAACCAGCAACAGTTCCCATGCCCAATCCGACAGGCTTCACCATAAGAATGTGGTGAGCATCGTAGTGTCGAACATGCACGTCTGAGTCGACGACAATCTTTTCGAGATATTTTGTCAGTTCGACGGCCTGCATTCGACCATGTTCACGATCTGAGTCGTGGTAGTTCCACTCAACGCAAACCTCTTTTACCAGAGTTCGTGCACGATCTGTGTACGCAGTATACTCATCTGCTACGCGGATGGCAGCATGGCGCCAACTCATATCTCCAACGTGGAAGACCTGCTCCCATCCATCTACGCTAAGTGCCGCACCATCTCGAGCTCTTTGACGGCGCATCCTAGCTGGCCATCGAATAAATAGACCCTCCTCCGCACCTAGGCCGAGCTCTGGGATGGATCCAAAGAGTTGAACGAGGTCGCGTCGCATTTGACTGCTAAGAACAAAGACAACATTCAGAGGATCTGAGGTGAGGATTCTCAGACAGCTCAGAATTTCAGGCTTCACAGTGATGGGGGCTGGCTGGCCTCCAACAGCTGACCCAGTGTTGCTACTAGTCGCGATGCTTGTACCCTGTGACAACGAACCGTCGTAGTTCCAAATGATAAGTCGGGGTTGGGTGGAAGCAGCAGCAGTAGCAACGATATTAGGCGTCAATTCGAACAGATCCGCATTCAGAGCAATCAAACGTCGATTCCAACCCAAGCTAATGTAATTCAGATTCTTGTCACGAGACGCCGCATGGACAATTTCTGCAGGGAAGCGGGCCCATAATCTCAATGGGTGCTGCATCACATAGAACCACCTGGGGTGGTGGTTTGCAATGCGGAGCGTAACATCTTCTTTCAACGCATGTGCGATTGCTTCCGCAGTGCCCAATGCATCGAAGGGGTTGACTTGGCGAACACCCTTGAACCAGCGAACACAGCCCAAGAATTCAGACAGTACCATTGACGCTGGGTTAGTTTCATCTTGTGCAGCAGTGAATTCAAACGGTAGTAGATTCAGACCATCCCACACGGACAAGAACAGACCCACTCGTGCAGCACGGAAGATTGCCACTTTCTCCTGGAAATCATCGGGTTCCTTTTCCAATATCATGATGACCTTGTCTCCGAATCTCTTCTTGATCCGGTTAATTTCCTGTTTGATCAATGCTCGAACTACTTGAGCACATGTGCAACGAGGCGGCTCACTGCCCTGCGATCGTGTCAACCCTGACGTTGACGACGAGGAGGCAGGGGCCGGGGCATAATAAGCTCGGTTTAAGGCAGTGCCTGCAGGATGATGGATTGGGCAATCTGTCCGGGATGCGGATGGGTCAATGATATTGGACGTGTTGAGAAGTTCGGAGTTTTCTTCATCGGCTTGGTCATTCGTGAGGCGGTCGGAACCGAGGAAGATCGAACCGGCCTGGGTTGTCCCTGTTGCTGGTGGCAAGAACATGTCGAGCAAGACAACTTGATCAACAAGCTCAGGATACATTTCTAGAAGAGTATAGTACGCCTGGAACTTCAAATGGGGAGCTTTAATAGCGTCTTGATCTGTCGTGCTGAAGATAATATGACGTCCTGCAAACTTATCTCTCCAGTACTGTGCGCGCTCACGAACAAACGAACTACGGCGCGCCTCCAGGAAAGGCTCTCGGCGGATACCTACATGAGCCACTTGCAGCGTTGTTGTGCGACCCGCGAGCTCAACACCAAAGCTTCCACCAGGTAAAGGCTCGAAATGCAAATCAAGCACGCGCTTTGTGGAAGACACGAAGTGACGCGCAAAGTCTGACGTGTGGAATCCGACAAGGTCAGCAGCTAAGATACCACGAATCAGGGCCTCACGATTCGGGAGGGTTCGAAGCACTTCCGATGATGGGAACGGGGTATGAACAAACAGTCCAATTCTAGCACGCGGTCGAGTATTGCGGAGGTGTGTAGGTACAAGGAATAGATGGAAGTTATGGATCCACACGAGCGGGTCATCAGGAGGGGATGCTTCACATACGACCCTTGCGAATGCAAGGTTTGCACTCTCATAGCCCTGCCACAGCCTATCAAAGGTCGCGCCGGCGTAAGCATCGTACTGCGGCTGGGAAAAGTGGAACAACGGCCATAAGATGTCAGCACAGAAAGCACGGTAGTCTTCGAACGTGTGTTGCTTCATGAAGACCGGATAGCACCCAATCTTGTAAAGCTCGTCAGCGAGATCATCCCTATCGCTTTCGAGGTAGAGGGTCGTTGATTCGATCTCTGCCTGCTCGGGACTCAGGGGGGTTGTGTAGTGAGGACGACGCCCGGGGACAAATTTGAGTCCGCTCACGATACCAACGCAACTCACTCTGTAACCCTCTTCAACAAGCGTTGGCCGCAGACGGCACCACCAGGTCTCTTTGTCAATCCACTCAGCAACCCATCCTGTGGATCCAGGAGCCGGGCTAGACTGTGTCGACTCAACCGTTGGCACAATCCGGCGTACCGTAACGGGCAGATAATGAGAGACCAAAATGATTTGCTTGCTGGAATGTGAGCCTGAATAGAAAGCCCTGGATATACTCGTAGGGGATATTGTGGGAGGTGCAGTTGTGATGGGGGCGCCAGAGCTACACGTTACACCGCTTGGCCCTGAGCCTACACTATGTGCGACATGCTGCCGTGACGAAGAGGATGTGGTACCCTCTTCTGCATCGGGAGGAGTGAGTGCCTGCGCCTGTCGACCATTCGTTGGACCCAATACCGTGGGTCCTCCGGCTGTTTCAAGGTCGGCCGCAAGCACTTCATCCCCCGGCATGGTTCTAGAAGCAGTTGTGGTGATGGTTCCCATGTGAACATCCAGAATATCCTGGGTCGTTCTTGTTTTTGCAACCACAGTGGATTCATTCCCTAGATTTTCGTGTCCCGCAGGCGCCGTCGCGCCAGCTTGTTTGTGAACATCACCGACTAAGGATGGTGGTGGCAAGCCCTTCGGAGTGTTGGGTAGTGACTTGAACGTCCTCAGCTTTCCATGCCCGTCCTGGGTATGGGCACCAACCCGAACACTTGTACCGCGATGTGTTGGAGTCAGTCTTCGACGTCCGCGATTGTGCTTGGCGCTCAGTCCTCCATCGTACCAATGACCATCTTCTCCATCAGAATCTTCCGTAATCTTCCCTGGACTGGAGTCATCCGAAAAGTAGTCATCTTCACCTTCCTCTTCTTCATCGCTCTCATCCCCATCGTCCTCTTCCTTGGTGGCCGAAGCATCATCCGAGACGAGACCGCGCGAGTCTCTTCCTGCCAACGCATCGATCGTGGGCCGTCTGGTGCTACCCAATTGGTTCTCAAGAGACTGCAACGTCTCTTCGTCCAGTGTTTTTCGGCCTTCTGACGCGAGGTCGCGGTGGTAGCCAGGCTGAGGAAGGAGGCCTGAAAAGGCATGCGTCACCCTCTGAGATGGATTTGTGGGCATAGGGGTGGTCATGGCTAGACCAGAGATGTCAGATGAACGAGAGGAGGCTTCCGTCTGGACCGTATGTTCCGGCCGTGAGAGATCTTGGGAGGAGGATGGCATACTACTTCGTTCGCCTCTTTCGGCACGTTCCCGAAGGAGCTTGGCACGAGCGCGGAATTCAAGTTGTTCCCTAATTCGTTGACGTGCTCCTTCGAGTCCTCCCCAATCTTCGATTTCGTCCCCATTTGAGGCAGTTCTGCGGGCCAACTCTGCATCCACCTCAGTATCATTGATGAGAACTTTTAAAGGTTCATCTTTGACACAGACCTCAGCTCTACGGGGTTGTGGGTTACCACGGTCATCGACGTCCGACGACTCTGTCCCATAGTCCGAGGCATCATCTGCGCTATCGCGTCGGCGTCGGGGCCGAGACGTGAGCAGTTTACGCTTGCCATCGAGATCCAGTGAGGTTCTTGCAGCTAGTCCACCACTAGTCTCGTCAATGACGCCACCAATGTGGCGGAAGTCTCCAGAGGCTGCCACGGCGGCATCCAGAATGGCGATTTCTGAATGGGTAGTAGGTGTGAGGCTGCTTCTAGGATGTGACGGGATAGCCGAAAATTGTTGGTTCTGTTTTGCGTTCGCTACATACGCCTCTAGAACTCGTTGGCGATGGTCCTCAAATTCTAATTCGTCTTCAAGGCACATAGATACTTCTTCGCCACCTCCTCCCTCCGCGCCCTTCCCATGGGGCTTCGTTCCACCTACTGGACCAGCTGCCTTGCCACTCGGACGTATGGATGCAGCACTGATCGCCGCTGCTGCCGATGGGCCTAGTACAAGTTCTTGCACAAGTCGCACATCGTCCGAAGCAAAGGACACATGACGATGTTTTGACGAAGGTGCTTTACAACTCACATTGACGCTGGTCTGCGATTGTGACGGGGAGTGCGTCGAGGCCATGACTCTCGGTGCACCTAAGATCAACGAAAGTGAGCCTTGCACGCCAGCTGCCGCCACATGATTTTGGAGTTGCTCTTGCTGGCTGTTATTACCACTTCCGGCTTCATGTGGCTGTTCCCGATGCGGGTGGTGGTGCTGATGATGATGGTGGTGGTGCTGGTGATGGTGCTGGTGGTGATGATGATGGGGCGGATGCGATAGGTGGTCTCTACCGTGAGTGTCACTTGGCCCAGCCTCTGTCTGCTGGCTCTGCTCTGGACTGAGTGGTCCCAGCCGTTCTTCGTGCTGGCTTGAGGCCGATTGGCTCGGTGATTCCCCTTGGGGCTGCAAAGGAGTGCTTAGAACGTGGTTATCTGTGCGGTGAGATGACTGTTGACCCTCTTCCGCTGGTGTCGTCGCAAGTCGCCTCTGAGTCACGTCGACCTGGCTCGATCTAGAAGGATCGTGCTGGCTTGGCGTGTTGGAGAGGCGATCGGGCTCCGAAGCGGACGTATGTGCGTCCTTTCCTGTCGAGTCATCTGCATACTCAATATGTGACCCAGACTGCGAGCCCAAGGCCATGCCTAGCACCAGTCCTGCGACACCTATCGCAGCCTGGAAGAAGGACATGGTATTTTGGGCAGGTTTGTATGCCTTGTGGGCGGACTCCGGAGGATCTCAGGGGTCAATACGAATTAGCACACTGGTGACTGCTGCTGCGTCCAGGCTTAAATTGCGTGTTGGCCCTGCATTAGGGAGATGTCGCAGGCACAAGCTCTCGAAACTCGGTTGGAATCTGCACTTGCCTCGATTTGAAGGGGTTCCCCGCGGGATATGGAGGAACAGCCTAGATAGAGTATTACATTGCATAACGAGACATGTGAGTGAAAAAGATCCCAATACAATGCACAGAGTTAATGCCAGAAACGAAGCCTAGACCGAGTGACGACATTCATCTCTCAAAACCTGAATTTGGATTGCGGAAAGTGAGGTTTCCGCACTGCCTCGTGCACATCTAACATCGGAGATAACCATGCAACTGTGATTTAAGCACGTATACTCGCTCGAATTACGGATACACCCTGGAAAGCACTGTGATCGAACCCTCATTTTGTTGGAGCAATTCGTCGGATATCACGGTTTGAGTGGATTGCATCAGTTGTGCCACGGGAACGCCCCCATCGCTGGATAGATCTCGCCCGAGGACTCACGGTGCCGGTCTCGCTTTGCCATACCCCTCCAGCAGCCCCAACAAATCCATGTGGAATCGTCGTGTCCTCAGGCTGGGAACCCAGATCGTTTGGAGGAGGGTATCAACTACGGTGCCGAGTGGGATCTGCGGGCTGACTTTTACAGAAAAGACCAGTCGTGATGTGAACTTCGCTAATGCTGCGATTTGGCCCGTTACGACCCCTCGACACTACTTTCCAGCCCGGTTCATCTTCATGTCCAGGTCCAGGTCCAATGCCCAGTACCTCAGCGTGGATGAGGCCAAGACGAAGCTGGGCACAGTAGAGATCTCGGAGGAGCACAAACCCAAGGTGGAGTTTAGCGATGACGAATGGAGGAGGCGGTTGACCCGCGAGGAGTTCCTTGTTCTCCGCAAACAGCACACAGAGGCGCGATGGAAGGGCTACACTGACTCCGAAGAGGAAGGTACGTCGGTAAGCCCAGCGGAGGGTCTTTTTTGCTTCTTGTCAACGAATACTATAACACGATCGAGCTGTAGTGCTGAAATCCGCTTGTTTCCTGATCGCTCGTCTCTTTAGGCGTATACGTCTGCCGCGCGTGCTACAACCCTCTCTACTACAGCAGCAAAAAGTTCCACTCTGGATGTGGGTAAGTGACGCTTTCGTTGAACACCAATCCCGGCGACTGAGAGAAAGCTTAGTTGTGTGTTTGTTTGACGCCTTGGTAGATTGTCAGATGAATCCTTGAACTGAAAGTGTTGGGTTAACCTTCCCTCGCCTTCCTCTAGCTGGCCGGCTTTCGAGGACTGCATTCCCGGAGCTGTGCTGACCCGAACCGACTCAGACGGTGTTCGAACAGAAATAATCTGCAGCGCATGCCACAGGTACGTTGGTACGACTACATGAACGTCCCTATTTGAACTCGTTGTCTCTGTAGCTCAACCCTCGACGAGGTGGAATTCAGTCTAACAGAGATGTTATTTTTCTACACTGTCCCTCGACGTTCTATAGCCATTTGGGTCACATTTTCTATGGTGAGCGATTCACCGAAACAAACACGCGCCACTGTGTCAACTCAATTGCGCTTAAGCTTCGATCCCGAGATGAAGCTATGACCAACCCAACCCCCCCTGCCGATCCCAATGAGGCTGGCCCTCATGGGCCTACCACGGTGTATCCACCCATCGAGTAGTAACGCGTTATTCCCTACGAACGTTTCCCGGTGTATCACGTTACCGCATCACCCACCAGTCCTTTCACTACCTTCTTGATTCCAGTTGCTTCATTTGCCTCTCTCTCTACTCAGCTGTCACAACCTAAAATGTTTCATTAACTGGTCACTCTTATCGGTTGACTTGTTCTGACCGTCACTACTCCCTGAGGTCCCTCTCGCTGCACCTGTGTGCGTAATAAATAGGGATCACCAACTGACCATAATAATCAGAAGAAGATGGACTGTATTGCTACTCGACAACAATTGAAGTGCTAGCCACTTACACCGCTTATGCCTGGACACCAACTCGAGCCTTGGCGTTGAGAACCTTGACGTCGAGCTCAGCGGCACGCTCTAGGATAGCAATGCGCTTCTTAGCACCGACAGAGCCAGCGATCTCTGCAGCGAAGACGCGGTTTTGAAGGAGGAGGGCATCAAGGTCCTAGAGTAGGGGAAATATAAAAGAATATCAAGATGTGAGTGTAAAGCCTACAGTATACAGCTATAACGGTATGGATTGAGGTCACGCGAACGGCGATGTAGCACGGGTCGGTGAGGGATGATCATTCGTTCGTTCATTTGCCCGTTCAATCATTCCTTTAGAGATGAGTCGTTGAGTGCGCCGCGGTGACTGACAAGTTCCGGACTTCCGCTACTTGGTCACGTTAGGATTATACCATCCAATTCCGCAGACGTATTGCTTTGTTTGTCTCGTGAAATTGGCTTGTCACTGGGGATTGCGCGTATACGGGGCGTCAAATCTCACAGCATCTCATTTCTTCATCTCTCTAAGGAACTCTGGATCATCCCTGCAGACGCCTAAGGCTCCATCCACTTTTAGCTGCTTGCACAGCCTAGAACGAGTCAACCGCGCATAGTACACATCATACGCGCGAAACATATGAGCACAGCTCGACGAAGCTACGTACCTTGGGGTTGTGAACGGTGAACTTCTTGAAGCCGCAAGGGAGGACGTGGCGATGAGAAGCCTGAGTACCGAAGCCGATCTTGACGGTGCGGGTGTTCGACTTGAAGCGGCGGCGAACACGGGAGTCGATACCACGGGGGCGGCGCCAGGTGGGGTGGTGCTTCCAGCCAATGCGCATGTACTTGTCACCGTTGTGGCGAAGGAACTTCTTAACGTGCTTCTTGATCTTGTTGATCTTCTTGAGAGGGACAGCCATCTTTCCACTGTGTGCGCGAAGGTAGTGACCACGTTAGGCAGTGCAGTGTGTGCGAAATACCGTAGAGTATGCGTAGTACGGATTAAATAGAACAGCGGGAGTGGGGAGGGAGACACGGCGAGTGTGAGTAAGACGTTCAAAGGCCTCCATCCAGTTACAAGATGCGCATGTTTGGCGCTACATTCCACGGCATGCCCGACTCTGCCTAGGATCTATCATCTGCGCGTTCCACGCGGGGGGTCTCACGCTATTGAATGGTCACACACAGAGCGGGCGACACTCAGGCCCTGGCCCTAAACGGGCACGCAAACCAGTTTCCAACCGGGTCTCGGAAGGCTGTCTCGGGGTTGGAAGTGTTGAGAAATGGTGTGAAAACGTGATCAAAACTGGGTATGTAGAGGAGTTGTGTGGATAGTTAATGGTATAAATCAATACTAGACAGTGTCAAGAATTGACTTATATCGCAACCATTGTCATATATATCCTACAATATCCATTTCCATCACCTATTCACTCCCTTCCGCTTGCTCTCTTTTCCCTCGATTTTTCCCGATTTTCCGGGTTTTTTTCGCGATTTTCCCCATTTTCCCATTTTCCCCATTTTCGCATTTTCCAGCATTTTCCCCATTTTTCCCATTTTCCACCATTTTCCGCATTTTCCCCCATTTTTCGATTCGAATGCACCGCTCACCGCTCTGCTTCCGGGCCAGGACGGATAGAGCATCCGTCCAACCGACAAGAATCCATACGACGCGGGCGTGATCTGGACAGCCCAGACCGAGGCGAGACACAGCTCTAGGCGATTCTGGAATTCTTCCACATACTAGAGCTTTATACGTGACGTTTACTTAAGTCCAACACCAGCGAGACACACAGATCGACACCGGCACCGAGGAACTTGTCACTTGAGCTGAAGAAATTCGAAAGCCCGAGCCGCACGCGTGACTTGAAAAGCGGGTACAACGCTCTCTCCTGGCGAGGACACCATACGGAAACAAGCTCTCACGCAGGTCTAGGCCCACGAGAGCCGTCAAATCGCGATGGAGGAAACCGCGCGCACGCACCAGATTGAAAATCTCGGAGTCTTCGGTACTCACGACTCACAGAGAACTACTCCCACCACGATCACCACCGGCAACACGACCATGAGCGTCATTACCAACCCCGGCTCCAAGACCGCGGGCACTGGTCTCGCTATCTCAGCTGCAGCTGCAGCTGCGGGAGTCTCTCCGTTCGGTAAGAGCACCACGAGTGTCGATCGCGAAGCCGACGAAAACATGGACATTGGCAACCGACTCCAGGCCGACACGCGGCTTGGGACCCATATCGACATGCTAGGCCTGCTTAAGACAAGCAGTCAGGAGGTTTCAAGTGGTATGGGCTTTGGCTCGCCAACCAAGCCTACACTTCTAATTCCAGCATCGTCGGTGGCACCTGCGACAAATGTTCCCGGGAAAAATCTCTCCAGCTCCAGTTCCAGTTCCAGTTCCAGTTCCGCATTCAGGAGCGACTTCGGGGATGTCATGACGGTTTCGTCCAAGCAGCACATCTCCACCTTGTCCGGCGAGAGCAGCACCATACCCGATAATCACAACATGTCGACTTCAAGCAAGCAGGCTATCGCATCCCTACACAAGGTTCGTCAATCCATTCAGGACTCGATAAAGAGCTTTGACATGCAAGCAGCCCGAGAAAAATCACTAGAAGAGGAAGTCGAAGCGCTCTCGACAAAGCTATCTCAACTTGAAATGCAGGTTCGTAACGAACAACAAACGGCAGAGCTGTATCAGGCGAAATCCATCACCCTGGAGCAACAACTCGCCAAGCGCATCAAACAAGAGGAGGAAGAAGCGGAACAGTCCAAGGGGCGCACAGCCTCTACAGACGGCGGGGTCAGCGGTCCATCTGCGGTTGAGTACGAGCGACTCACTGCGCTCGTGAGAAGTCAAAGGGAGCAAATGGCCGAGATCCGAGCACAACACGCCGTCTTGCAGGAGGAACGCAACTATCTCGCCAAAGAACTCGAGCTCGCAAGCCAACGAGCTGCACGTCTGGAGGAGCAGAAAGCTGCACTCGAAGCAAACTACAATCAGGCCCAGATGGCCGCACAGCAAGCGGTTTCCAGTGCTGAGTCGTGCGTTCAGACTCTGCAAGTCCTGCAAGGCAAGATCTGTGGCGTCACACTCGAAAGAATGGAACTTGAAAAACGAGTCAGCGAGCTACAAGCCCGTGTCCAAGCACTGAACGATAACCTTGCAGAGGAAAGAAACAGGACTGCGGCACTAGTAGGATCCCTTGCAGAAATGACTGCACGCTGCAATGCTGCCGAGGAAGCCGCACAGCTGGCAGCTTCTCGACGAGATGCACTTGCGGAACAATTCCAACAGGTTGTCAACTCGCGGCTTCAATTGAGCCTGGCATTGGATGCATTGCATTCTACAGGTGCTACGAAATCAAACGAGACGACTATTGAAACAACTGCGCCTTCGCAACCTGTTGCTCCTATCTTGACGGAGCCTACGATATCTGAGCAGACTGGAAGTCTTGATGCGACCCAACAACTTGCAGGTACTCGACGTCCACGCGAAAGAGAAACACAAGATACAGAGTCGACAGACTCGGCACCACCAATTATTCCTCGCAGCGCTTTGACTCAGGATCACCCAAAAAGTCAGATTAAGAGGGTATGTTTCACCATGCCGCCCGAAGAAATCCCCATTACCCCCGAGCCTGAGCTGGAGACGATGTCAGAGGCATCAAATCTGTCAAGTCTCCCCAAGTCTGATAGCGGAGACAAAATGGACAATGAAAGTATAACAGAGGTGTTTGAGCTGGTGAGTCCTATACGAGCGAGTCAGCGTGCTGGTACTGCTCTCATGAACGATGCAAAGTTCGACCAGGAAAGCGGTGAGGCGACCAATTCTTCGCATAGCCCTTATGCCAGGTCACGAAATTCACCGGCTACACCAAAGAATGGAAAGTCCTCGACCAGTCTTAGCCTCTCACCCGTAAGTGCTCGAGCTGATGATGAGGGGGAGATGGTAGGCCTTGAGTCTACACGGGATCTTGCCTCGCACACGACAGAGGATACGATGAGGGCCACAGATTAGACCCATGATCGCCTCTTATCATTAACCAGACTGGCCCTTTAAATGGCTCCAAGGCAATAAAGTACAACAGATTTTATTTTAAGCCTCAAGAAATCATTACTTCCCAACATGACATATTAACAATCCCTCTAAAATCCGTAGGGTCTGCAGGACACCAAGTGATGGCTTGTCGTAACAAGCAGCCTGCAGTTGAGCGAGGGCGGTGACCGTAGCCTGCGTGGCTTTAGCAGTTACCTCAGTCTCGGGGGTAGCTTCACGACTCTGTCCAACACCCAAGACACTCGACAGGAATCCCGAGAAGCCACCACCACTACCATTACCACCACCGCCACTCGAGCCAAGTCCAGACCCTCCCCCAGAAGGTGAGGCATACGATCGGAATACACTTGAAACCGCGCCTTTGACACTTGACACACCCTTTGTGATGAACGAGAAGTAGCTGGAGCCCCCTGAAGACGACTCTGACGGGGACGTTGAGTCGGTAGAGTCTTGATGACTAGAGCCAGGAGGCGTGGTTGGGAGGATGACTTCTGGGGGAGCAGAAGCAAACTGAACGGTTGGGAACCGTGTTGCGACTAGGCCACGATGCTGAGGGATGAGCAATGATGATGGGATATAGCCTATTTCCCGCGTTGACATATTGATCCCCGCCAGCCATGCATGGCGTTTCTTTGTCGAACTTAGGAAGACAGGTAACCCAGGCTGGCGAGCTGGCGGAAGAGCAAAGAACAGGTCGCCTCGTTCTGCATGCAGCACAGTTGTTGGAAGGTCCTCAGGATGCTCTGAATCGGCGGTACAGGCGACACTGACCTTGCCATTGTAATTCGCTGCGACCTCAAAGTATTGGGCCTCGTCTCGAAGCGGACGATACCATGGCGCAACTGGGCACTCAGTGCTGTGCTTTCTACGTGATCTGGCACCTTGTACGGGCTTGCTTACATGCTCTGCCATGCCGAAGGCTGTCAACAGAGTCTGGGTCACATACGACGGGCCCAACTCGACCAAATACGTCGCTGGGATCAGAAGCAGCGGCACTTTCAAGGTTGGTTCGGGATCCTCTAAAAGAGTTTTGACTGGGTGCGAGTGGCTCATCCGGAGCTGTGTTGCAAGGTCAGTCAATCTCTGACCGACCTCATCTGTCAGAATAAACGCAGCGACGTATGGTCTTGCGACATCTCCGTTCTTAGTCTCCGGTGGTAATGCTGATCCTCGTGCGACCACAACCACTCTCTCACCCTGTTCGATGGGTGTACCTGAGACAGCCTTTGATTGTGCTGCCGTTAGCAGAGCAGCATTGATGTTCTCCAACTTGTTCGCGGTTTGGTCAATCCCAATCGAAAACTCGTGCTTTAGCGGAATTGACTCACACGCAAACAGCAGTCGAGCAATGCCAACTCCAACGGGCAGTTGGGATGCCAGGTAGGAAATCCTACGGAGTGCCATTTTACGGATGATGCGAGAGCGATGTCGGAGACGTTGACCGAGCTCATCATTCATGGAAGACTCACCCTCCTTGTTTACGGTGGTTACGAGTGGGTCGGTATCCAGCAGCTCTTGTAAATCGTTTTCATAGTCTGTGTAAGCTTCAAGCTCATCTGACGGAATTCCTTCTTTCTGTTCTGGTATACCATTCTCATCCTCGTCGTCCGAGTCCACAAGGTTGCGCCGACTACCCGAGGCTCCCTCAAATTCAAAGTCATCATAGTCGTTATAATCATCTTCTTCTTCGATCTCGATGCCATTAAAGGTGTCAGAGTAAAGGTCTGACAGAATAACCTCGGACAGGCCTTGCAACGTGTATAGTGAATCTTGAATACTCGAAGAAAGTTGTGTAGGCCCTTTCGGCACAATCGAGGGTGTGGGCTTGGGTGGAGGATTTGGGGAGATTTGAGAGGATGGTGCCCCCGACGGACTTGGGGCAATGTCAGCATTGTTCGCTGCGACTGCAGCTGCTGCGGCTGCTAGTGCCGCAGGGGTGGCTGGAGTGGATGCCCGCTTAGGCGGAATAGCCGGGGCCGGCGGCTTTTGCTGACTAGATGCACTGGAAACTGTGTTCGGTGGAGATACCACAGTGGATGGTGCCAAACTACTGCTTGTCACAGGCGTGAGTGTCTGCACCTCACTCGCAGGGGATGATAACTGGGGTGATACAAGTGCCTGGGCATGTGCTATCGGGATCGTCTTTCCGACATGCGTACTCTTTCCAATTGCGGCAACTTCCGCGAGGGCTGCGGCGGTTTCTGCTGGATTCATTGCAGCGGACTCTAAACGCTTGCGTTCACACAAGTCATACAACGCATTTCGAACTTCCGCTGTAATGTCAATCTGTTGTGATGTTCGTCCCAGCTGATTAGCCCGCTCATGAAGCTTTGCGAGTCGCTCATTCGCACTGGCCGTTGCAATCGCAAAGCAAGCAGAGCACACAGGTTCGCCTTCCTTTGACTCACGCGCGGAATCACGAGCAGAGCTAGCCTCAACTCCATGCTTTTCTGCACTTGACTGCCCGTCTGTGTCTCCGCCACTACCTCCGTCAGAAATCGTTCGAGGGCCATCGAAGTAGAATCGTGCGGTGGCACAAGCGGAGTGCGCAGGTGCGCCACACACCCTACACCAAACAACTGCCAGATCAAGCGCGCCAAATCCATTGTTGCACCCAGGGCATTTGCTATTCTTTGTTCTTGGTAGTTGGATTGGCCGAGCTGCGCCACCGGTATTCAATGTCAGTCCAGATGCAGCCATACTGTTGCGCAATGCTTTAGCCGCTTCGGCCTGACGCTGTGCCACTGTCTCACGATAATCTGTCATGCACGCTCTAATGTGAAGCAACCACAGTTCTTTTTCTGCCTGCGTAGTCCATGACATTTTGAAGCTTTTCTCCGTCGCAAATACGTGAATAGACCAACGCTTCTTAGCCTTATCCTTTTCCTTCTCCTTTTCCTTCTCTTTGGAGGTGGAGGGTGCAGCTCCGTCATCTTTCTGCTCACGGGCCAACTTCTCCCCGTAGGCTTGGGCATTTGCGTGTGCCTGTGCAACCTCTTGCGAATGGATTTCGACTGCGACCTTGTTCAGAAGCAACGCTCCCGTCGAAAGGGTGTACGGGAAGGCTGCATCTCCGCCCTTCTCGGTGACGCCACCAAAGTCAGGTTGCAACTGGTTGGGCAAAGGAGCAGGATAGTATGGCGACGGGTCTAAATCGGACACACTGAAGCTATCATTGATGGTTAAGGAGCGGTGATAGGTTAATTTTCCTGATCGACTTGCTGAAACATACATTAAGCAATCATTGAACAAGATAAAGTGATATGTACATTCACCCGAACGGCTGTGCTTAATTGCAGGTCCTTGAAACACCAGCGTGCGATCGGGTGCAACGAGACTGATCGCTGATGTGAACTGGCGTTGAAGTGCATAGATGTCAGCCTGGTTGCTCTGCCTCCGCAATGCGTTGTTGATGTGGACGGCGACCGTCTCGATCGCGTCAAAGGCATTCTTCAGATCGCCATAATCAGGATCGTCATCGAGGGTATACTTGATGAGTTCCTGCAGCAGGAGCTTATATCTGGGAACTCGCTGCACGGGCTTGATAAGGAAGGACTGAAGAGTATTGCCCCTGCATCGTGGATCGCTAGAAGCGGCGACTGTGAACTGAAGAAACTTCTTGCGTTTGCTTTGGATGATGTCGGTCAGTCTTTCAATCGCGCGTTGATGATTGTTCACGTAAGTTGTGTACATCTTCAGAAACGGCGCGAAGGTTTTGAACAGCGCACCGATGTGGCCTGGAGGGATCGGGCATGGATCCTGGGTCGTGGGCGATCTCGGTTCGTCCTGCGCGACTGCGGTGCTAGAGGCCTCTTCTCCCGCCTTATCTGAATTTTCTTTACCCTCGGGGTTATCCAACGCAATTACATGCTCCATCTCGAACAAGAACCGCTTATGGAACCGTGCGATGTGTTCAAGGGTCGAAAAGATCACTTGGATGTCCTCCATTTCGAGGATCACATCACTGCCCTTGTTGTAGGCCTCCAGGAGAGGCTCATACCACACACTGATACAGTCCAGTAAGCTCTGTACATAGCTCCTCTCCGTCTGTAGGATCTCCTGTGCGACGTGAAACCGCTTGACCCTTCTACTTCGCTCCTTTTCGTCCAGGATCGCGTCGGTCTGCGCCGCTTGTGCGGCCTGCGGCGGCTCTCCACTACTCATCTCGTGCAGCGCCAGGGATTGTCCTGGACTACCTCCTATCCAGCTCTCGGCGCAGCGGCGTTCCTGAGAAAAGCTCACTCAAACCTCGCGCGTGTGGTCGTTTTCCAACGAGATACGCAGGAAAGTTGGAAAAGCGTCTAGAATAAGAGTTTGGGCGATAACGCTCACGGTGAGAATACGTGCAGAGAATCAGCACAACCGTTCAGTAACTAGTCAGTGAGTTTCTCACACTCCACACTCATGCCATCAACTTGAAACCGACTTGTTCCGTTTCTTATTCGGAGCTGTTTCCATTTCAGTCTTACGGGGACGAAAAAATTCCAGCCAACCTAGAACTAGAACAGCTATCAGCGGTACTGATACTTCGGTGTCTGTGAGTGCGACGTACCAGACTGGTCAGCTTTATATAGAGCATGCTCGAATGAGACTATTCCATATCGTTGCTTGTGACCACACCCGCTGGAAGAGCCATAGTTGCGTCTCGCAAATTCGTCTCCAGAACAACTAGTAGAATCACTGAATAGGTAGCGTTTTGAATATTGATCAAGCTCTATTTCAACCCACTCATGCCCGTCGGTGGTGGCGGCACGCCTTGCATTCCGCGTCTTTAGTAGAGGGCCCAGAGTCCTTCAGTTCATCTCGGACCAACCAATGGATATTGCATTTGTTCCTGTCAACACGCGGCACGAGCAGAAGCAGCTCGAGGAGGCATTCGAAGAGGCCTTTGAGGAGTACATCGACCTACTTCTCAAGCATCGTCGTTATGTGATGTCCCTAATAATTTTCTCCCTACAGAGTGGTCTCTTGTCTATTCCGGTCTGGCTCTGGCTCAACAGACCGATTGCAATGGCCGCTTGTCACATCAGCTGGCTCATCATACTTGTGATTGCTTTCAGAATGTACCACTTCGCACTGACCCACGACGCGCTCGGGAGCATGTTTGTTCCGCGTCGGCCTGAGAAGTTCTGTGTTGCGATGTGGTTCAAGGACTATCTTCGTCCACTTGTGCTGACTGCCACGGCATTGGAGGCTGCCGCGATTATTGCAGAGAATGAAAAGCGTAAGATACAGATTACTGCACTTGGAGGTTTCGTTGTTCTGGGCCGTCTCGTTATGCTTGCCGTAGAGTTCAAGTGCCGTTCCCTGTACAAAGACATTGTGGAGGTTCTGGAATACATGCTCCAGATCCATGATGACTTCGTTAACATCACCGAGATCGAGCGAGCCATGGAGGAAGCAAGGCGCGCACCGAATGGCGGCAACAACCACAGTGTTAATGATCGAGATATCGATGGCGTTCCCCGACGCGGTTGGCGCTTAGGCGATGGACCACTTCTCAGCGACTCCGCTCCTGCACCAAGGAACCAACCAGCTCCAGCAACCAGAGCTGATTTAGAGAAACGTCCTCCTCCATCTTACGAGGAATCGGTGTAGTTTCATCATCTTGATTAAGTATGATTAATGTTTCCGGAAACATCGGTGTAGTTGCTCAGAAGAGGGATGCGCACTCTTCGAGTCGAGCGATCCCGAATATTGAGTGTCGTTTAACTTCGCCCTCGAAGTACCCACCAGTTAGGTGCATCGCTCTTGAATGGCGTCCCATCCCCCCTTTCAGCTCCCCCTCCCCAAATCAGCATATCCATGCATGCACGGATTGTTTCAAACACATTCGTGATCATTGTGTCAAATTGTCTTCCACACCACCGTACTTTTGAGCCCCGTAGTGGTTTGACCACCGGGGTGCTTTCCGAATGAATCTTGCGGAAGTATTGTAGAACATTGTTTCCTCACTGTTTGATCAATCTCATAAACACTGCGTGTTGAAAATTCTGAGAGAGTTATATACTCATGCGCTGTCGAGGGAATACTGACATTTCAGCTAGTGCCATTCCCTAGGACAAGGCACATTCCAAGTCGCAGCCTGTACAGTGTCGCGCCGGCGCATACTCGTAGAGCGCGATCTGGTGGGGCCAACTCAAGTGATATTCTGCTCAAAACCCCGCTCACATACTCAAATTCAATGACGACATGCAGTTAGTGGCATCAACAGCGGACGTTGAGCCTGAGCCAATCAGCTTGCAAGTTCCGTCCGAAGGTGGATAGACTCATCCGCTCCAGCAGCAGGTTGAAATTGGAAAAAAAGTTGGACTCGGTTTGCCGACTTTGGAGCGCATTTTGAGGGGGAAGCCATGCTAGCTGCGAAGGTCACGGTGTGTGGAGTGATTATAATTACAGCTATACGTCTTTTGATATTGTTTCCGCGCCTTCACCAGAGGTTGCCGCCTCGATGCACGACTCGAAAGGCGCCTCGGGCGCTGGGCTCGTTCAAGACGTATCTCAGGGGAGTGTTTTCGTCATGAAATTGGGGTCCGGTTGGAAGATGCTTGCCTATTTGATCATGCAACTGATATTCCGTCATGTGTCTCATCGAACGCACCTCTGTATAGGCCAGAGCCAACGCAGACAATGTCGGCATTTGCAGAAATTAAGCGCTGCAATGACGCTATTCTAGAGCTCCAAAACCAGATCGTGGCGCGCGTCGAGGAGGCCGACAGGACACCTACACGTACGTTTTCTATGTTTTGTTCACGCAGTGCTTGTTAAGTGATGGGATTGGGTGGTGCTGATATCCTCCGAGTACCGTTCCAGTGCCACCTCACCCGAGAGAAGATTCCTTTGGTATTGTTCCCGCCCCAGACCTCTCGCCTGGCTGCGGCCGAGGCACGAGGCTGCTTGGACTAGCGCTTCTGCATGACCAATACTTACTGCATGCTTCAACAACCGGTCCCGATTGCGAACCGTGTTCTCCCCACCCTGTCCTACATCTTAGTGAAAAATCTTGCAGATAGCAAGAAGCTGCCTCCAGTAACATGCCAACCTACAAGCAAACGCGTGTTGAGGGGCCACTTCGGCAAAATTTATTCTATGCAGTGGTCACCAGCCCATAGTCAGAATCTAGTTTCAGCGTCACAGGACGGAAAGCTGTTGATTTGGAACGCATTCACTACCAACAAGTTGCTGATGATTCCTCTGCGATCAAGTTGGGTCATGACATGTGCGTACTCCCCTAGTGGCAATCTCGTCGCATGCGGTGGGTTGGAGAATATCTGCTCTGTATATAAGGTTAAGTTGTCGTCCCCGGGCGATGGCGCCGTGACACCCGTGGTAGAGCTCCAGAGCCACGATGGTTACTTGTCCTGCTGCCGATTCATTAGTGATGCTGAAATTCTGACGTCGTCAGGTGACTCGACATGCATGCTGTGGGATGTACCCAAGCATACTGCGGTGCATTGCTTCGAGGGCCACTTTGGCGACGTTATGTGCGTGTCCGTGGCCGGTAACACATTTGTATCTTCGTCGGTCGATGCGACGTCCAAGCTTTGGGATTTGCGTGCGAAGGGCAGCAATTCCATGTGCATCAAGACGTTCCGAGGGCACGAATCAGATATCAACTCAGTTGCTTTCTTCCCCGATGGACAGAGCTTCGCAACGGGTGCCGATGACTACACCTGCCGATTGTTTGATATTCGCGCCATTGCGCAGATGAATAAGTACACACTGCCCAACATCCAGTGGGGTATTACTTCAGTCGCCTTCTCACAGTCGGGCCGACTGCTGTATGCAGGTTACGATAACAACGAATGCAGAATCTGGGACACAGCTTTGGCTACAGTTGTTGCGAAGGTCGACCATACGAATCGTGTCTCTTGCCTTGGTCTCAACTGCGATGGCAAGGCGCTTGCCACAGGTTCGTGGGATACAATGTTGCGCATCTGGGCTTAAACACCACGCACGCACCGAGCGATTCTACATATCAGCAGCGGCGCTTGTTATCACCCACTCTGACGAACAACGATATCAACAGTGCTTCGCAATCCACCAGGGTTATCGTCATTTCAACACGAGTTACAACGTGTACTCTAGGTATGTATGCGCCAATTAGTTTGTGTCACGTACATGTACCGTTTCAATCAAATGAGCGTCATCAACCGTCATAACGGCGTATCTTGCGATAGTGGTGTGTCGTTGATTGTTCATTTCCGTGGATTACGACCGCGTTGCCGGCCGTGCTCTACTGATCTGGCAAGCGATTCTCCTCGTTATCGTTCTCGCGCGTCATTAGTGCCATAGCTGGCCATAGTGAGTCTATTATGTATTTATCTATTCCGCGACTGGAACGAGGGCGGCTAGAATACCTCCTTAGCTATAATGCCGATCAAACTTTGCATCTATTGCGACCCCAGCTTGACCTTCCTTCTTTTGTACGAGTCAAGTCAGTGTGATTAGATGTACTGAGCACGCCATTCCATGCCATCTCGTCGTGTTGTCACGAGATCGACAGGATGGACACAAGTTCAGCAGGAGCCAAATATCACTTGTTATTTTATCCCGTGGGCAACGGATGCTCGCTTAGGCACGAAAGGAATGCTTATAATCTCTACTACTATTAACACATCTCTTCTCTTGCCATGATTTTCACGCTTACGGTGCTCGCAATGGCGCCAAATGTGCATGGATGAAGGGGCGAGCCTCTGAGAAACTGTTTACGTGGTAGTACTCCTTGTACTGCTGCGTGTTGGAAGAGCTCCTCACTCCCCTCTCTAGAAGTTGCCTCATCAGATAGATTGCTTTATTGTCCTCACCTGCTTCCCTCATGAATCATTCCTTTTCCTCATTATGTTCACTACTTCAAACAAACCTTTCTCAAGGTGCCGTATACAGAACCTGAGTACATGTCAGCACTCTCCATTGGTTCTGCTAGAGCCCGCCTTCCCAGCCCGATCAAATCTACACGTAGCTCGCCACCCACATCTGCTCCTGTCGCAACTTGCCAAAGTACCTATCTCTTGATCGCTCTCGTTTTATAACATCCTTTCCGTTTGCTACCATTCCATTGGCATGTTATGATTCAGAACCGTTGTTCTGCCTATGTTCTTGCGTAAGCGCTGCAGCCGTCTCCTCGGATCATTATCCCTCCATTTGTTTGCTTGTACATGGACTCGTTCATGCAGAGCACACAACCTCAAGAGCGTCTTGCATTCGCATAGACTTTGTGCGACGCAATTAGTCTATTCTCAGGATTATCAGCATTACATGTATAATACCTACGTCGTTCGTCCTTTTATGCGAACACACACACACACACACACAAAGCACTACCACTTACCTAACCATACTTATCCGCATATCTCACACACTCCTTTTTGTCTTAGTTTTTAGTTGGTCAACGAGTAAACAATCAGAAGTTCTTTGATCCATGCGAGCCTTATGAAATGGTGTAGCGTAGCGGTTGTACCGATACGATGGGTGCACTTCCTCACTACGTTTCTTCGATGAACAAGGAGGAGCAATGAAGGCACATGTGTCAGCATACTTTTTTGCTGACTACATCCGTCCATTAGTCGTTCTGGTTGCTGTTGTACGCGCTGTATCGCTTGCTACAGTGGATCCTCTCCAAATCTACGGAGGGAACAAGAATACCGTGCTGTCCGTAGGCGTAGCAACATTTGCTGTGTATACGTTAATATTTGTCCTCGAGTTGATTGTGCGTGAGCTATACTATGACATTGCTCGCGTGATCCAAGAGATTCTTGATCTAGGTATGGCGCTGGACGAAATGCAAGGCGTGCTTCGAGAGCAAGCCGAGCTCGAACGGCTAGGGTGATCATAGAATGGCCAGAGTGGTGGTTGCCAGCAGTTGCGCTCTGAGCCGGCATCTGCACATTCATCGGGCAACACACCCCCAAATCCACCTCCCAACGAAGCTTCGATAGATACCCCACCCTCACAGGCTCCTCCCTCCTATGCCAGCTGGGAGGGATGCTGGCGGTAGTGGCTCAACTCTGTCTAACGTGCTCGTTTTTCTGCCAACCATTATCTCGATTTCCCCGGGTTTTTGTCCGAGAGCGTTACACCTGCTTTGTGTTGGCCCATGCGAGCCTACGCTTCCGGATTGGCTTGATGCTTCGAGTGAGCCTCAACGCTTCTCCTGAATTCGCAATCTCTGATCACAATCTCTTATTTTACACGTCATAGAATATCTTCTATTATCATCTTTATGCATGACCATTCGGACTAGAGCGGGACTGACGATCCTGGGTAACTTTCATAACAACTAGAGTGGTACCATGGCACCAGAGCTCAAGCGACAATATCGAACTGCGTCAAATGGTCTCAGAACGAAATAAGTAGTGGTCAACGAAGCCAAATGAGGACTCGCTGCTAAGGTCTTGATTACTGAGCCTTTGGTTTAGTTAGGCCCTTGCTTTCAACCTTCTGATCCTCCGGCTTTGTGCTGACTTGCCCGTTTGGGACCTCGTCCGCCTTCTTTTTCTTGTCACCCTTCTTGTGGATCTTCAAGATAATCGGGAACACGCCGAAGCAGAGGATAGCACCGATGATATGGTAGAAGAAGTATGAGTCTGCGAAGAGGCGAATGGACGGGCCAAACTCGAGGATAACAAAGGATGCACCGAGCCAAGCAAACGAACCCATGGTGTAGAGGCACATGAAGACCTTGAAGGGCAAGCTCTCGGGGGACAGGTAGATAGACACGACGGCACGAAGAGGGGCCTCAAACAATTGCACGGCAGCAATCTGGAGGAAGAATAGATAGTAACCGGGGTAGAAGCCGTGCCAGAATGCCGAGGTAAACTTGGTACAAATGTTGGCCCATGCAGAGTGCGACATGATCTTTCGAATAAATGCGGGTGAGCTTACACGGAAGTATACATAGTGCTTGAGCCACTCCGAAGTGCGAATATTCCAGTGAGTGGTGATGTCCTTGACGCTGCAGGATGTCTCACAGCGCAGCGCGTGGCAGTTGGTGACACCTTCCCACTCAGCTTGCTTCGTCTTTGGATCGTACTTGGAAAGTCCGAGACCGGAAGCAATACAGCCAGCCTCTGCGAGGTACCAAGCGAAGTAGTACTTCCATCGCACCAAGCCGACGAAGAGAGTGACGTAGCCGATGCGGTACCATACGCTGGTGTTCTCATAAAACGCATCGCTGTTGACGTAGCCGAAGATGGGGAACTTGCCTGCAATGATAATACCGGGGTAGCAGCAGAGTGCGTAAAACAACTTTTGGAGAGCAGGACGAAAAGGGAAAGGCGCATCGTTGAGACCATACTGCTTGAATGCCTCGCCAGAGACACGACGCTCGTATTCGGTGTAGTCAGTATAAGGGCCAGCAAAGACTGCGGGGAAGAAGAACATCCATGCCAAGTACTTGAGAAGCGAAGGTCGCTCACGCATCGCACGCTCCGCACGGTATGCGTTCTCACGCTCATGTTCACCGAGGCTCTCTCCGGCGTTCATAGCTTCGCCATCCACTCGCGACCAAGCATAGGAAACAAACTTGAGTGTGGCGACCATCTGCGGAGCCGTGAAGTCCATTGAGTATCCAAGGTAGTCTGTGATCTGTCGGTAGATGTGGCTCACGCAGAGGTATCCCATGGAGAAGACGAACACGGCGGTACCGATCTTATTCGCGATAACGACGTCCTTCTTGCGTTCTTCTGGTGACTTGTTCTTGCCGCTGGGCAGGAAGTTCTCAACCATGAAGTATGCAATGAGTGAAGTGATGAGGAGGTGCAGCACACCCCAACCGATCATGCCATAGACAACAATGAAGCCAAGTGCGAGGGAAACTGTGTGCTTTGCAAACTGGCCCGGCACCAAACACCAAAGCCAACCGAGTGGAATGCAGACGAGGAGGAACACGACGAAGAGGAGCTGGTCCGTAGGCAATCCCATGCTCTGTGCAAGCTCCGCGACAGGCAGCGCCACGGCTAGCGGAAGGTGGCCCAAACTGCTCTGTGCCACCTTCAGAGCCTCACTCGACGCTGACATGACGTATATTCTGGTCGAAGTGAAGAGTGCGAGGGGTGTCAAAGACGACAAGTGAGTGATGACATGCGTGAGTCAATAGATAAATTGAATATTACTATGCATTACAAACCTCTCTACGCAGGTTTCAAACGTAACTCAACGCGACTATACAGCTATTCGCACATATTTCCAATGTTGGAAAAAGTCTTGTATTAGCTTTGGAAAGAACTGGATATCTCGTGACCCCCGCCCCGCGCAGTCTTAGTTCTCAGTTCTTTCGCTCTTTCGTTTCGTTGCAACAGTGTGTGCCGACGTTTAATTCCTACACAGGAACGATAAACCCGCGATCTTGACGCATTTCATCCTCACTTCGGAGTTCACTTCTTGTCTGAGCCTTGCATAGGCACTGGAAATGGCATCTCCCGTCGTACCTGATCTTGGATCTGAGCCTAGTCAGCGTTGGGTCCGCGTCAAACAGCTGGCCACGAGGTTTATTGATGCAATGCTTAGCGCCACGGATAGGGGCGCAGCCTACCTGGACCCTCCCAGACTTTATTCTGCCTCTGACTCTGGGAGCGGAGCGGGATCGGAGCCTGGACCAGGAGATAATGCAGGTAGCGGGCCAAAGCTACCATCTCTCTTCCCCCCACCTTCTTCAGGCGGTAGTGATTCCGACCCGAACGACTCCTGGCGACCCAAGCGTAGGGCCAGAAAGCGACCAGAAGCTGGAGAGGAGGACACAGCTGCGACTGCTGCGGGCGCACCCGCTGTGGATGGAGACCTACCGAAGGATGGCCCAGAGAGCAGTAGCGGGAAGGGCACAGGTAAAGGACCTCAACCTCTTGACCAGTACTTCGTAAGAAAAACGAATGCTGGCAATCCCGTCACACCACAGGACATCATCAAGATCGGCAACGATCAAGAGGAGATGATGATTGCAGGTGCGATGGGAGGTTTTGTCGCCTGCCTAATGCTGCATCCGCTTGATCTGCTGAAAACGCGCATGCAAGCTGCAGCCGGTCGATCTGAGATCACTGGCAAGCGCGTCACATATTTCGGCACTCTTAAGTCGGTCATCAAGTACGAAGGCATTACTGGGCTTTGGCGAGGTGTTGGCCCAGCTCTCATCGGCAGCACGGTTGCCTGGGGCCTGTTTGCATATCTCCGCAAGCTGGGCCAAGCTCCTTCCGCAAAGCCCACAAGCATCGCCTCTACCACTCCCACTGGATCCACAAAACACCAGGAAAGCGGTGGCCTTGGAGCTGTCAGCAAATTGCGACCATCTGAAGAAGGAAAGAAGGCAGCCATGACCCAACTCTCGCCCGTGTCAGTGGGCCAGTCAGTTGCCGCAAGTCTCGTGACTACCAGCTTAACGACACCTATTTGGTTAATCAAGACTCGCATGTGCTTGCAAGGTTCACAGACCGCAGAGCAGGCTCAGAGCGCACTCGTGCAATCCCTTCTCGACCGTGAACGTGGTCTAGCTGCGGCACAGCTTGCAAAAATGGAGCCGTATCGGACTGAGCTGGCACATGCACAGTCGAGAGTGCATGTCAACGTTCCTGGAAACCTGAATCTGACTGCCGCTGAACGTGAAGCATTTACGAAGTCAACCTCTCTACATCGCGTCTTAGAGCGCATTATTTATCCTCAGTATGCTACGAATCACCCAGCCTTGGCACAAGCCGCTGCTACAGCGGGACGCGTCAGCCAGGCGGACTTGAACATTCTGGCCCGTATGGGACGTCCGTACCCACCATACGACATTAAATACGCTCCTGTAGGAACAAACTACTACCAGTACTCAGGTCTTATCGACGGAATCCGCACAATCTACCGTACCGAGGGTTTCAGAGGGTTGTTCCGTGGTCTTGTTCCTGGTCTCGGAGGCGCACTCCAGGGGGGACTTCAGTTTAGCCTCTACGAAGCGCTTCGAGACTACAAGCTCGCGGACTCCAATAAGGATCAACTACCCATCGTTATGAGCGGCTCAGCGATCAGTATTGCACGATTCCTTTCCATGCTTTTGACATATCCAACGTATGTCATCCGCACCCAGATGCAGGACAACCGTGTGGGTGGAGCGAATGCTCAATCCATCACGGAAGCTATTAGCAAGATTATCAGCCGCAACGGATTTAAGGGCCTGTATGCAGGCTACTTTATTCACGTGCTCAAGGGACTACCTGCATCGCTCATTACTGCAATCGTCTACGAGAAGGTGCTAGCTGATTTCCGATTAATTCGGGCGGCAGAGATGGGTCTGATCAAGGTCGCGGGTATTGAGCCTAAGACCCACTATTTAGATCGATTTAAGGACAAATCGAAGACCCAACGGAAGGATAACGACAAAGGCGATGAGGGCGATAACAAGTCAGATGGATGAGGTCGATTCCTAGTGGCCCATATGGAGAATAAGCATTTCTTATCTAAAGACCTGAGCCACCCAGGGCTATCACAACAAAATACAAGTCGCCATATGCTGCAGGAATTCCAATTATACCATGAGTTTATACAGTGAGAAGGAAAAGCACAGCATGCGCTAAAAAACGAAAGTTGTCGACTTTACAATAATGTCAAAAATAAAGCCACACTAACAATAGCAGGAAGCAGTGCTCCAAGAGCAACTATTAGATGGGCTGGCGTAAACGCAGTCGGCTGTTGTGGTTGTTGCTTCGGCGCGGTTGGAAAGAGAAGTGCAAGGGGTGCCCTCTAGATGAGTTCTTGATCGATCGATTGACGGATTGAATGATTGAATGAATGATTGACTGACGGACGGACGGACGGATGGATGGATGGATGGTTGGCTGCCTGGACAAATAAAACCACGGCAGCGACATCAGACCTCCAAAGAAAATCATGTAGAGCCGATGCACTTGCCCCCACGTAGCGTAAACCGCCGAACCACACCCTTCCCCAGCCTTACATCTTGTTCAGAGCTTGCTGGATCAGCGAGGCGATTTCTGCATAGTGGTCATCAGGATAGCTTAAAGCGACCGAAAGTGCCGATTCTCGAGCATCCGTGACCTGCGCAGGATTTGCCTTGAGTTCAAGCAATAAACGAACCACTTCGACATGACCTTTATCCGCAGCCATCATCAGAGGGGACCATCCAGTCTTGCTTTGCATGCTAACTAATTGCGAAATAAAGCTCTGTGGGACACCGTGCTTAATCAGCGCATCGGTGATCGCTGCAATGACATTCGCATGGCCTCTCCTCGCAGAGTAGTGGAACGCAGTCCAGTTTTCGATACCACGTCCAGCAAAGTCTACAACGGCAACATTCGTACCCGCGGTGCCATTTCGAATAGAGTCAATGAGCTGGAGCGCAGCCTGAGCAGGCATAAATTGAATGGCTCGTGGAATAATCTTCTGCAAACCGCTCAGGTCACCGTTCTCACAGCATCTAAACATCTCGCTTTGTAGTGGCGTTGCAAGGCATGCACGCTTATTCATATCCATCTTCTCAAAGGAGTAACCAATGTGGCCAATGGTTGGGTCGACACCAGGAGCCGCAGCTGCAGGAGCGGATAGAGGAGCAGCAGCAACTGGAGAAACCGCTGCAGAAGTTGAGTTTCTAAGAGTCACGCGAAGACGATCACCAGCGGCTTCAGTGAGGCGTTGGGAAATGGCAGTGTGACCTGACTCACGGGCAAGGAAGATGGCAGTCTTACCATCCGTGGTTGTTGGGCGAATATCGGCGCGATATCTCAGCAGCAACTCAACAGTGTCGGAATGGCCCTTGTCTGCGGCCATCATCAATGGGGTCCAACCATTCTTCGTGGCTGCGTTGATATCCAGTGGCAGGCACGACAAGACAAGTTCTTCGACAATTGAAGAATAGCCTTTACGCGCAGCATAGTGGAGAGCAGTCCAGTTGTCCATGGTCTTGGAGCGCAAATCGATACGATGTCTCTGATCTGGGCAAGCACAGGCACCACGGAATCGGAAATCCGTGAAGTCCTCGGCGTTGAGGAGTTCGCCCGTTTCGAGGCTCTCTGGAACTCCTGTGGAGGTAGGAGATAGTGAGTCCGAGGTAGGAGTACTTGCGCCGGTGGCAGCGGTAGCAGAAACCGCGGCACTGACGTTGCCTGCAGCACTCGCAGCGCTGGCCTGGGCTGCTTGCTTGGAGCGTTGCTTTTGAACGTAGATGGGGCAAGGTTCTGATTCATACAAGATCTCTCGTACCTTATTGAGATTATTTGCTTCAACAGCGGCGATGAGGGCAACCTCCAATGGACTTGGAGCCATCTTTGCGATTTCAGCTTCAGTGTAATACTTCCGCTTGGGTACTCCCGAAGCTACTGTGGTCGATCCATCAAGCGTTTTCGATTCCGTCTCGGGGGAGCCGGACCCTGACGAGCTCCAGAGAGGATTTGCACATCGACACAAATCGCTCTCGGCCGCGGAAGCACCACTTGAGCGTCCGCTCGAAGGCAGTGGCATAGAGATGCTGTCAGCACTGGTTTTGAGTGTGTTCGAGAGGACAAAGCGTCCTTGGGCATCGGTTCGTGCATTGAGACGACGACCACAATTCCTACAAGTTGTGCTTCCTGGCCGCCGCATTGGAACTTCAGGCGTACCACTTGCAGCTGCAGCGGCGGCGGCCTGTTTCTTTGCGAGCTGGGCTGGCGGTAGCCACCCGGCGTTCTCCGAAAACCATGGATGATCTAGGATTTCCTTCAGTGTGAAGCGTTCTTTGGGATTCACTTTGAGCATACCACTAATCAACGCGCGTGCATTGCGACTGAGGTTTGGAGGGAATTTGTACACACCAGAAACAATCTTTTGAATGAGGTGAGGAACCGTGCGTGCAGTGAAGGGCAGGTTGCCGGTAATCATCGCATATATGAGGACACCCAGGGACCACACATCAGCTGAGGGCCCATAATATCCCAGTCCCAGCAGAACCTCAGGGGCTGCGTAGTGAGGAGAGCCACACTGAGTCTGTAGGAGGACAGGAGGTCGGGATGGGTCTTCTGGCGCGCCAGCCTCTTCCAAGCGTGCAGCCTCTTCCTCGGGAGTGTAGAACGTGGCCAAGCCGAAGTCGACGATCTTGACATTATTGTGCTCATCAATCAGGACGTTTTCAGGCTTCAAGTCACGGTGTACGATGCCGCGCTTGTGACAGTAGTCGAGCGCCTCGACGATCTGCCTTGCGAGAAAAGCGCCTTCAGGCTCAGGTAGACGTCCTCGCGACTTAATGTAGTTGAAAAGCTCGCCATGGGGGACATACTCCATAACAAGATACACGGTGTCCTCGACTTCGAGCACTTCGTGGAACCCGACAACATTCGGGTGGTTGCATATTCGCAGAACGTTAATTTCCTTTTCGACCTGGGCCAAAGAGTGGGCTGACTTGCTGATGCGTGCCTTGTCGAAGCACTTCATAGCGTACACTTGATGATACATGTCCTCGACGCGCTTGACCTTGGCAAAGAAACCCTGTGCAGTCATGGGCAGGTGTGGTTAGATCACAGCGAGTGAGCATTCAGTAAGGGCAGTCCATATCACACAAACCAACGATTCATCAAGACCAGAGCCTCTTCATAAGACCTCCTAACGAGAGTATTCAAGCGAGACTCGACACCTCATAGTTCAATGAGTGGTTCTGTCAGGTTGTGTTGGCCATCTGTGACTCAGCTAGCACTTCCCCATCACAGACCAGATCACAAAGCATTCAGACGTACCTTACCAATGGTCTTGCCCACGACATAGCCACCCACGACGTGGACATCTCTGGTTTCGTCGTCCACGTCAGTTTCTGGGACTCCCGACATGCTCTGTAGTGACGTGCAAACAAAGTGATGCGAGTGAACCCGAAGTGAGTTCAGGTCAGGCAAGCGAATAGAAATCAAACAAAGCGTGGTTCAGGTAAGCAGGCGCACTGATGGGTCGTATCCAACCCAGTGAAACGAAGGAGTCAGGCGACGATCGTCTTGATTTATCGCTTGTGGGTTGATTTTGAGGTAGTAGATAAGAGTGCTGGAGGAATTCGATACGGGAAACCGATGTATTTCACATCTTGCTAGGCAACGCATGTGGACACACTGCTCCACACAAACGCGCACCCCCGCAAAATCACGCCCAAGTATCATTCACGCAGAGAATTTTTTCCCTCTCCAGATATTTCTCTCGCTGGCTCCCAGCTGCAGTTTTGCCGACTCACGCCCTATGTCAGCCGTCCGTTTTCTGAGCGGCCCGGCAGGTAGAGTTTGCAGCTCGAGTGCTATCTATATGTTGCTTCTTAGGCTCCACGTGCCGAGAGGATAGTGAGTCTACCCTTCTCCCCGCCGCGGATCTCGATAGTCGGATGCTGGCTGCCGCACGGTGGGAGCCAATATAAATGCCCTTTCCCATAAATGTTGAGAATACTATTCCTAGAGAGATATTGTATCCAATCCGCTGATACCTTCATGCCTCATCCTATTGGCTGTGGCGCAAGAGCTCCGACCGATCCCACGACAGTCTTTCCGACTTCGCGGACTTTGGGTTGTTTCAAGTTTGGATTAAGGTGAAACGCGCGACTTTGACTTTCATAGTGAGTGAGTAGCCTTGAAAGAGACGTCTCAGTGGATATAACTCACTCCAAGGTTAGTTGCGTCGCAACTTTGTGCGCATCGTCCTGCGGACTGAGGATGCTGCACGCACCGGTCGTGGACGGGTGGATGGGATCTCTCATGGTCCAGTTTGGAGTATATTACCACGATGCAGAAAGGCACAGGCAAAGAGGCGTGGAGCCGATTCCACGAACAAAACTTTGGTTCTGCGAGATGGGCGGTGCTGCTGCAAAAGCTTGCGCAGCCACCGGACCTCGTCGCGCTTGTAAATCCGTTCGTTCCCCCAAAGTGGATACTGCGGGAGCTTGCGAGACTCGGAGCGCAGGAGCTGCGGGCGCTCGACCCAGGCTTCCTTAAGGGTATCACGGTGTATGAGCTCCCTAGGGACTCAGTCGCACGGAACCAGACCGTCTACGATGAAGCTACAGGCATTTCGGGCTGGCCCGCCGCGCTACCCAAGATGGGCCAGCTGCCTGGAGAGAACCTAAAGGAGCAGCACGACATGTTGCTCAGCGTGTACCAGCGCAACAGACAGCTTTCGAACTTGTATCACGCCTACATGACCAGTTCGCGCAACCGCACTGGCTATTACCTCTTGGATGCCGCCTCCTTGTGTCCGCCACTGCTGCTTGAGCCAGAGCCCGGACACCGTGTTTTGGACATGTGTGCTGCCCCGGGTGGAAAGAGTCTCGTTCTCGCGTATCAGATCTTCGGCTGTGAGGCGACCAAGGCGTTTAAGCTTGCTCAAGAGGAGTTTGATAAGAGTTGGAAGGACAAGATCGGATCGACGAATATTGTGCATCACAGCCAGGTCGCGAGCTCCTCCCGACAACAAAATGAGAAGAAAACAGATACAACGACGAACACAGACCCTACGACCGCTCCACAACAAGAGCCCGCGTTGATCTCCAGCAGCAAACCTGAGCAGCAAGCAAACGAAGGGCAGCAAAGCAGTGCACCCGAGGACAGCAAGGGCTCTCAAGCTCAGTCAACCGAGTTCAACGATTACGAGCACAATTACCACGACTTTGGTCCCGACGCGGAGGACGAACCGTTTGACGAGGCAGCCTTGTATGCTGATCTTCCTGAGTATGACGATTATTATGCAAATGATGATGAACCGGTGCGAAAGGCCGACGAAGAAGAGGAGAGTAGCGAAGAAGAGGAGAGTAGCGAAGAGGAGGAGAAGAATATTGCATTCGAGCGTCCCACGGGCAAGCTCATTTTGAATGATGGCTCACGAGCCCGTGCACACCGTCTGCAAAGGGTCGTCCGGGACTATATCCCCTTCCTGCTCCTTCCTGACATCACGGTGGTGAATGTTGATGCGACTTCATCTAACCTTAGTCAGCATGCGTCCTTCGGTACAATTACTGCAAGCAGCAGAGGCCGCGGCAATCAGCTCGCCGCGGCAGCTGCAAAAGCAGCAGCCGCTGGCACAATACCGGAGGGTCAGTTTGACCGTGTTTTGATCGATGCTCCATGCTCTTCTGATCGGCATCTTTTGTTCGCCCCCGAGCAGATGGCAGCATGGTCAATTCAAACCACAATGGCACAGGCTGCTCGTCAGGTAGACCTTTTGAAGAACGGTTTGCGCTCCCTTAAGAAGGGAGGACGACTAGTTTACTCGACGTGTTCGCTTTCTCCATTTGAGAACGATGGTGCTGTGCAGCAAGCTATCTCCACCTTCGGTAAACTGCGCAAGTTTAAGTCAACGATCAAGCGAGTAAGCAACTCAGGACAGCAAACGGTAAAGGAAACCATCAAGTATGGTAATGACATCTTCAGAGTTAAGCCGATTGAGGAACTCACAATTGGTGAGGCTACAACACTAGGCTGGATCATCTTACCCGACCAGCCTGGAAGTTCTTGGGGTCCACTGTACATGTCCGTTATTGAGCGGATTGGCTAACGAACATAAAACACGTGATACAATAGCGGAATGAATTCTGTCAAAGTTTCCAATGAAGCCCGAGGCCGTTAATCGCTGTATGAAACGAGTAAAGTGCTTTTTACACAGATAATATCCGGAATGCGAGTTGACATTTACTGCTTGCCAGCGACCTTTGCTGAGAAGTGGTCCGCCACGACAGATGCCATGCAGACAGTAACGTTGTGGAACATCTTGATGTGGAGGAACTCGTTAGGACCATGGGCGTTGGAGTTGGGACCGAGGACACCGGTGATGACGAACTGGGTCTCAGGGAACATGTTGTGGAGCATACCCATGAAAGGGATGGAACCACCCTCACCCCAGATGACAGCTGGCTTACCGAAGACGGTCTGAGAGGCCTTGTGGATGGCACCCTCGACCCAAGGAGCGAGCTCAGGAGCCTTCCAACCCTTGGCTGCCTTGGGGCAGTCGAAGGAGACGTAGGCACCATAGGGGGGATCGCGCTCAAGGATTGCTTTCACAGCTGCCGCAGCTTTTGCTGGGTCGACAGTGGGAGGAAGGCGGAACGAGAGGCCAAGAACAGTCTCAGGGCGCAAGACATTACCAGCCTTGGCGATGGGGGGAATACCATCCAAACCTGTGTAGCTGAGGGTAGGGCGCCATGATCGGTTCAAAAGGAGCTCGGCGTAGTTATCAGCCATAGGCTTGACACCCTCAAGAAGAGGGAAGTCATTGACGATGCGCTGGCCGAGGATCTCTGCGATCTCGCGTGCATAACGCTGGTGGTTCTCAGGGATATCGCAGTAGAGCTCGGGGACAAGGATCTTGCCGGTTGCAGAATCCTCGATGCGATCGAGCAACATGCGTGCAATGCGGAAAGTCGAAGGCATGATGCCCGAGGCAGAGCCAGAGTGAACGCCCTCCTTAGAGACACGGATGGTAAGGGTACCAAACATCATACCACGAAGAGTAGCAGTGAGCCAGAGCTGGTCGTAGTTGCCGCAACCAGAGTCAAGGCAGATGACAAGCGAAGGAGAGCCAATCTCAGCCTTGAGGAGCTCAATGTAGTAGGGCAAGTCAAGGGAGCCAGACTCTTCGCAGGCCTCGATGGTGATGACGATACGTGCATGGGGTACCTTCTGAGCCTTCAAAGCCTTGATAGCAGTGATGGAGGCGAAGATAGAGTAACCATCATCAGCACCGCCACGGCCGTAAAGCTTGCCGTCAATGATGGTGGGGCTGTAGGGACCAGTACCTTCCATCCAGCCATCGTTCGGGGGCTGCTTGTCCATGTGGCCGTACATCAGGATGGTCTCCTGGGTCTTGCCCTCGCCTTCGATTTCAATGAAGATCAGAGGTGTGCGCTTCTCAGCAGTCACGAGACGCATCGAGAGGCCGGGCACCTCCTGGGCCTTAACCCAGTTCATGAGCAGCTCGACGGCGCGGTCCTGGTGGCCATTGGTGAGGACATCCTTGTCGAACAAGGGCGAGACGTTGGGAATCTCGATATACTTGCACAGGGTGTCCTGGATGCTCTCGTTCCAGGATTGGCTAGATAACACAGGGCAGATACGACGCAGAATCCGAGGCTCCGGGCGGTGAGCCATCATCTTGGTGATCTTGTGGAGCACTCTAGAGCACCTGCGGATAGTAGGGCACGGCTACTCATATCCGCACGAAACAATTCCATTGGTCGAATCAACTCGGAAACAACCAGTAAACTGCATGCCAATGCGATCCTATATCAGCATCCGCACCAAACGCACTGGTAAGATATCTATCCACGAATGAAGTACTTACGCGACGAATTCCTCTGCCTGCTTGAAATCCATGGTGATGTTGGTGTCTATAAGTTGTTTGGGGTGTATATTAGATTGAGTTGCGTGCTTGAGCATTGTAATAAATTACAATGCACACTCCACACTGTCCAGATCCTCACAAAATCCCATTTCAGATCCTACTCCAAAACTCCTCAGGTCGCCCTCGGTTGCACGCAATTTTTTCGCGCCCCTAGGAACAGGCCGGTCACTGGGCCGGGCTGGGCCGTGTGTCTCGGTCGCGGGGAATTTTTTCGTCTCCGCAAAAGTCACAGTCTGCAGAAGTTTTTCCAACGTGTGATCAGATTGGAAAAATGCATACTTTAAGGGGATGTGTATTCTGTGTGCGAGTGCAGTTAACTGAGTTGGGTGCAGGAGTAATTGAGTGCGAAGATTCACCACACATACTCTTGAGTTCGTGTCCCGCTCGTGTGAATACTCCCGCTAAAGCACACGAGCCGCCTCAACCTCGAACCAAGATTAAGTATATGCGTAATACGTCCATGGATCACAACGTTTAGACCGGACTGGAGCGAGTCGAACCCACTTTGGCTTCAACACATCCACAACCACAGCACCCACCACCGATCTGGTTGCGAGATAGAACCCAACACCATGCGGCAGAAGATGGCCACTGCAACGTTTGCAGTGCTGGCGCCCTTGCTGCTGCTGTTGCTGTGGGCAGCGCCCTCGCAGGCTCACCCCAGCGCAATGACCGCAGAGCGTACGGGCCCGGTCTTCCATAATGACTACGGAGTCGATACTCACGACATCTTTGCTTCGAAAGAGAACTTCCAGAAGTATTCATGGACACCTGCAGCCCAGCTCTCGTGCTTCCTCGCCGCACATGCGGGGGCCAGCACAACTGAGAATGTACTGCAGTCCGTGCCTCAGAGGTCAAGTCTCCGCAAGTACGTTGTCACGTTTGACCACGTGCTCAGCGAGAGCGAGATGCAGAAAATTAATGAACGAATCTATCCCTATGTGCTTGGAACATACTTCCCGCACAACTCGTTTGAGGTTTGGGGCGATTCCAAGATGTCCATTATGAGCGGCCTGTTCGATCGCGTGGACGGTTACAAGGCGCTTCGCGCCCTTGAGCCTCACCACAAAATCGATTCGACATTGTTCGAAGATCTTGATTCCCTGTCCAAGTCGCTTTTCCGACTCAAGACTTTCACCCAGCAGGCACAAACGGTGACGCCTGCCTCCCTTGTGCAGCAGAGGCTTATGTCCAAGCTAGCATCGACCAAGCCACTAAGCGAGCCCGCGGTGAACCCCCTGAGCGAACTTGAACGAGCAAAGAGTGAAGCGCTTGAGGCAGCTAAACAGATGTCTCAGGTCTCAACCACAGGCGAGAGACTCACATTCCGAGTACTCCTCAGCCCACAGGCGATGGAGACCATCAAATCATCCGTGGACGCCACGCTCTACTCCACTGCATCACAAATGTCGGCCTCACCAACCTCCCTTGTCCAGGCTACTGTTCAGTCTTGGGCATGGGCAAGCGAACTTGCCAAGCGAGTGAAGGACGCAAACGAGAGCTCGGCAGCTGAAGCACAGACGGTGGTTCATTCTGATGCAGATAACTCCAATCAGCTTTTCGCCGACCACCCGTGCAATGGTGCAATCTTTGAACCAGGGTCGAGGATTCTTGGTCACGAGTTGCTGCTTGCCCACATCCCATTAGAGTATGTGCCTAGCTGCGTTGCATGGCTTGCTTCACGCCATGAGGTCCAAGTGATTGAGCGTTCGCTTCCATTCGAGCCGCTCAACGAACGTGCTAACTATCTGCTTCAGGATAGCGATTATTCGACTCGCGTCTTTGAGGCTCATGCACTCACTGGTGATGGTGAGCTCGTGATGGTGGCAGACACAGGTTTGGATTACGACCATTGCCTCTTCCGTGACCCCAGCGAGAGTCCTACTGTTGCCAATTTCAGCCCTGGCATGACGTTCAACATCAACAGTAACGCTCGAAAGGTGGTGTTCTATCTCATTTTCAACGGTGATGATATTGATGCGGATGGACATGGTACCCATGTTGCCGGTTCAATTATCGGAGACCCACTCTCTGGACTCTCACCCGATTTGTACGCCACCATGAACCGTTATCGCGGCACAGCCTCGAAGGCGAAGATCATTTTCGTGGATGTTGGTAAGGGAGATAGCTTGATCGTGGATAACAACCTGCCTGAGGTGATGAAGAAGTCACACGATCTTGGTGCTCGCACATCGTCGCACTCGTGGGGTCGTCGTGGTGAGTATGACACGTTCGCACGGATGATCGACGAATTTCTCTATAACAACCCTACTCACTTAGCACTTGTTGCCGCGGGTAACAGCGGTATCTCGTCTTCCTACAGCTATTACACGGTCTTGAACCCCGGTCTCGCGAAGAATGTGCTCACGGTTGGTGCGGCCCAGAATCTTGCACCGATGATTTATTTTAATGTGATTTACACACAGCCGACCTCAGCCCCGACCTCGATTGGCGTCTTACCTGCTGCCTTTGGGCGAGCATTTTCCGGCGATCTCGTCGACAGTGTGGAGGCGGTATTCTATCCAACAACTTCGGCCCCTAGCTGTACCACAATCAGTAATCCATCCTCACTGAATGGTAAAGTCGTTGTTATCCGAAGAGGTGTGTGCACATTCTCGGCCATTGCCTTGGCATTGACGAAGATTGAGCAGAACGTCAAGATGCTCATTGTGGTGAACAATGAAGCTGATGGCATTGTCAGAATGTCTGATGATGCTGCTTCTTTGGATATTTCGATCCCACTGGGAATGGTTGCGAAAGAGCCAGGTGAGAAGCTCATTACTGAGCTTCAGGCGGCTGGACAAACCGTTCAAGTCACCGGTGGAGTTCGCGCGGATGACACAGACGTGCCGGTGCAAGTTAGCTCGCGAACCATGACAGAATTCTCATCGCGTGGACCCTCCTTCGACGGAAGGCTCAAGCCTGAGATTACATCTCCAGGTGCGATGATTGTTTCAGCATTAAGTGATGGCAAAAAGGACTCGAACAATTGTTGGCTTACTGTCAAGTCGGGCACAAGCATGGCAACACCCCTTGCTGCTGGCATGATGATTCTTGCGCGTCAATACTTCACACAGGGCTTCTATCCGACTGGTAAGCCTGTAGGCGCCGATGCCTTCTCACCTTCTGCCGCTTTGCTGAAGGCCGTTGCCGCTACGAGTGCGCGTCAGCTGGCTGGGCAAGTTCGAGCGCGTTCACCTCTGGGATGGCATTTGTCTGACGTTACCGATCCACCCTCGACGATTCAGGGCTACGGTCGTCTGCAATTGGATCGTATCTTGCATTTCAATGATGACGAGTCCCCGACGTATTCTCCCAACCTTTTCGTGGTTGATGACACCGCCATCGCAGATCAAGAGATTCAACCCTATTGCTTTAAAGTTACGTCGACCGAGGCCGTGCTCCGAGACGTGGATGATCCCATTGGTTTCAAGGCTACGATCGCTTGGACCGATCCAATTGGCAGCCTAAACGCCAAAGTTGTGTTGGTCAATAATCTTGATCTCGTTGTCGAAGAACAAGGGAAAACGCTTCATTCAGCCTCGAACCCCAGCGAAGCAATCTTCGAGAACCCGCATCGAGTGTACCTTGGCAACAACCCAGAGTCAACCAACTCTGATGTTGGTGACCAGCTCCAAGCGGACGTGTTGAATAACATCGAGCAAGTCAAGATTCCGTATACGAACTTCCCATCGTATGATAAAGTCCTCACCTCGAAGGAATATGACGAAAATCCAACTGCAGCATCAGAGAAGTATATTGCAGTTTATGTCATTGGTCGTTCTGTGCCGGGCAATGGTCAGACGGGAAGCAGCCAGAAATATGCATTGGTTGCATCAGGTGGCGCAGGAACGCTCATTGAGAAGATGGCTGATATGACCCAGTGCGAGGGCGCACAGCTGTATCAGAATGCCAATGTTCCATGCCCCAAGGACTGCTCGAATCAAGGTACCTGTGGGCCTACCGGTGTTTGTACCTGCTCGCATGCAACCTTTGACGCCACATATCCTGCTACAGGTGCAGCCTGTGACATCGTCCCTCGTTCAATCTCGGACTGCGTGTCGGGAGGGGGTTGCGACAATCCTGATCCCACGCCTTACGATCTCCAGACCCACTTTGACGTGCGACCGAATACTTGGTCCTATTTCCGCATGGATCGCAAGGCTTATTCCGGCTCCTCGACGCTTGTGCTCACCCATGTCGAAGGCTATGGTGATGCCGATATTTACTACAGAGTGGATGCTCTCCCCACCTCGGATCTCTACGATGGCAGGAATGTTGAATGTAACACTTGCGGTGGCCCCCGTGCTACGAAGCTCACGATCCCAGCATCGGCTCTTGAATCGGCACATGAGGCAATCTACATTGGCGTGTACGGCACATGTTGCGATTCGGCGGTATACACCCTCTCATTCTTCAGCTCACCCAGAATTACGCCAAGCATCTGGATGACCGCATTCGGAGTCCTTGCCGCGATTGCCGTCGCACTGGTCGTGGGCTTCTTCCTCTATAAGCGATGCTATTTAACCCCTCGATCTCCCTTCCAACAGCCGGCAGGAAACACTGCAGGTGGGGCATCCAGCATTCCATCTTTCCCTGAACCTGCAAGTGTTCGCAATGCTCGAGTCTCAGGTATTCGAGCTAATCCCGCTCCCTCTGTGGGTGCTAGTGGTTACCCCGCCGTCTCAAGACCAGCACATGCGCTGGCCGATGCAGACGTACAACTGTACGGCCAAACTGTGCATGAATCATCTCAGCCAGGTGAGTTTTCACGAAGGTGATCCCACCCTACTGGACTGTAGCATATCATTTTCTGCAATCTGAACTTGTATCTTGTCAACATATTCGTTCTTCCTAATATCGTCGATCTTCACTACTCGAATGTAATTTAACCTACTGTATTTTAGTTCATCACTTTTCAACGGTGTTGATGTTCGATGCCACCATACAGCTTTGGCTTGTACAGTTGTCAAATGGATTTGATGCCGTGCTGGATTTCTCCTGTCACCTCACGACTCAATCCCACAGGAAATTCAAAGTGCTTTGGATCACACGGACCCGCTGTCAAACAATGGATGAGCATACCTGCCATGGACATAAAGATGAATGTAGCACAATATGTTAATATACCGATAGCGTGGTAAGACAGATTGGGTTATAACAATGATTTACCAAATGAGGTAATAGGTTGAACAGGACGTCCCACAGTCGTATTTCTTTCAGCTGCTGAGATAATGCTATGCTGATATGTAGGGTGAAGGGACGTAGTAATTCTCGTAGTGATGGTCGGCTGGATGGCGGAAGAAGCAGAGACAGGAGGAAGAGGAGAAGGAGAAGGAGGAAAAGAGGGAGACGGAGGAGGATGTGGGGGTGCTGAGGAGACTGGTCGATAGTCGAATACGCGTAGCTTCAGCTTCGAAAGGTATGTAAGGTACGAATCGAGCACGTAGTTCTTTGTCTGGTGTGGTTCCATGATGGGATTGCATTGCACGGGTCCCGCTGCGACGCGGACTGCACGCGCAATCTTGACCAGGTTCTCATCCGTGCACCGACGGTTGATAGGAAGATACACAACATGATTCATAAATTCATCGGAGGACTTTGGGTAAGGAAAATCACCTAAGAGCTGGAGAGTTGCTTGAACTGCTTGGTCACTGGGCTGAGAATTTGCACAGGCATCAATTTGCGGGCACGGGACAACCGCAAGCTGTGTGGCACCATGATAAACGTCCACGCCCAATTGACGCATGCGGTCAATAAAGCCCGTTGGGTGCCGCACTATGATTGGAAATAACCAAAACTCGCGAACCGGAGCTTTCGGGGCAACCAACTGTACGTCAGCTTTAAACTCAACAACCAGGTGCTCGAAGAATCTCGCACAATGCCGCGTTCTCTCAACGTTCGCACACGTGGTTGGCTCGTCAAGACGTCTGGTTAGGGTAGCGAGTTGAGGCGCCGAAGGACGTACTCGTAGACTGGGAATTAATGGACCGGGGAAACCTCGAAGCGCGCTCACGACTGAGGCTTTGTAATCGATTCCTGCGAATCGAGCAGCTGTAGCCACACCCGCCCCGGCCCACGTGTTCAATAGAAGCATTATGAGTGCATTCTTCAGTGTTTTCTTCAGGAATGCAGTGCGTCCTTGGGTTGGATACTGATCATGGAGTTGCTGCATTGCTTCGAAATCCTGCATCGATCTTACCCGTGCGACTCCACAGCCGAAGGCCGTTGAATTCTTGATTGTACCAAACGAGAACAACGCCAAATCGGAACAGGGATGTCCTGGGTAGCTCCCATCTGCATACGCCTCAGCTAAATCTTCGATGAGAGGAATCCCAAAGTGCTGACAGAGTGCTGCGATAGGATCCATGGCAAACCGCCGCCCAAACAGATGCGCAACTAACACACAGCATATGCGTCCAGGCATCTCAGCGCCAGGATCTCGACTACCGCTCCGGGTTGTAGGCGGATTGCTCGCGTGGCTTCGGTCTCCTCGTTGCCGTTGCGTTGTTCCAAGAGTGCTTACCAGCTGACCTATGAGGCATGTTTCGATATCAGCGCTTGTCTGCGGGAATCCAATTGGCTCAAGAGTTTCGAGATCCAAATCGATGGGCAATGGTACAAGGCCATGATGTTGGAGCACGGCAGACATGGTTGGAATGTTGATAGCGCTCATCAGAACTACGCTACCTCGTGGAAAGCGTTTGATACGGAGCCACAGGTCGAGTGCAGAGCGTGCGCTCAGGGTGACGAGAAGTTGATCCTGCGGAGATGTAGGACATCTCTCAAGCAGAGACTTGAAATCGGGATTTACTTCTGCGCTTCGAAGATCGCTGGAGGGCACGGTCCTGGCATTGTTGGCCCAAATGTTAACCAGGGACTTTTCGACATAGCTTCGCTGCCAAGGTAAAAGCGAGCTTGTCAACGTCTTGACCAGTTGGCTCAGATCCATGTCGATATGAAGCGGGAAGTTGGGGACTCTAAAGAACCATGTAGGCTCCACTTCCCCATGGAACGGCCTATCATCTAGATCCCTCGCGCTCGCAGGGAGGGACATTCGTTCTGTTGAACCGACTTGCTGGGTTAGCATTCTAGCGAAATGTACCCCTAGTCCAATCACTATCGTCTAAGCCTAGGCCTGGTTTGTTGTCGAGACACTAGGATCATTAACCAACCAAACGAACTGGAAGAAGTCTTGTTCGGCCAATCCCATTCGACGCGTCACGCACTGGTGTGTTGAGGCGATCTTGGGGAGACGACTGAGACTGACGAAGACGCCCAAGTATTTCGAGGACTCCTGCTCGGTGTCTGCCTCACGTCTCAGTGGCTGCTGCAACAACGACTTCTCGTGTTGTGTAGGGTTGTGGGTTTGAACACCAATGCAGTCCAGGGTTGGCAGAGCTCAAATCAGACTGAGTCCCTCCAGTTGAATCTTCGACACGCGTCTAGTCAGTCTGGATCGCTGGTTCTGTTGGATGGATCGAGTGGTCAATCGAGGTGTCGTGCGTGTCGGAGTTTAGTTTCCAGTTCCGGTAAGTTTGCAGTGGATCTGACTAGTGTAGCGATCTGCAGTGGAGTAGCAAGTATACAAAAACAACATCTCTAGGTGTTATCGTTTGAATCAAAACATTCACACTCATCAACACTCACACCTTGTCACACCGGAGATATTACCATTGACTACTGAAAGTCAGATGGAGTCCGTATTTCTACACCCCCGCTCAGGAAAACGGGTGAGTGGGCCAGCGAGGAGGAATTGCACACCGCTGCATTCGGCGCAGGATATCTCCACACGGGGACTGTAACTTGCTGAGATAATAAACAAGTAATCTTTTCAGTATATGCTGTCGAAAATTGCTGTGCCAGTGTTCTAGAACTTGTCGTATCTCAGGAGGAACTAGACAAAGTTTATGGCACGCGACTGCTGAGTTTGACTTGAGAAGTTGGCTCACTCACTTAGCACTCACTCACAGCAGTCTAGATCGGATCATGGCGACGTATCGTAGTACACATGCAGCAGGCGTGCTTACGCCGCTGTTCGACCCACCCACAAATGCACTCCAAGATACAGTAAATAGGTGTACGCTGTGCATGGCGAATACGAGCAACTACTCATCTTGACAAACGCGTTCGAGTGGAGCGACTACTGCTCATCTTCAAACCAAGCCAAAAGAGGTTAGAGTCCGTTGAGGTAAGACCCCCTTAAAGAAGTGGAGCTGCATCTCCTGCGTCTGATGAATCCAGAGAACGCGAACCAGCTACTGTTACACGAACGTGTTCGCACACCTCTCCGTGCTCAAACACACGAACGGCTTGCGAGTGCTCCTTTGGTGACTCCACTCACACTTGCGTGATACCTTCACTCCTAGCTGCAAGCGATGCTAAACAGAAGGATCAAGACACGCGATTGCCATCACTGGACCTACCAACAAGACTTGGGTTGGCATGTGAATCAGTCAGTGAAAGAATTCACAACGCGTCTGTTTCAATTCAATGGGACTTTCACTAGCACGCCTCCAGTAAGCGTGGGTCAGTTGCACCGCAGCCCAAGCCCACACGATGCTGGCGATAAATGCTACACGGACCCCAGTTGGCATTGCAGAGCCACCTAAGGCTAGGGACGCATCTTTCCAAGATTGGCAATTTTTCTCAAGGCAAATCGCGTCTCGATGCAAACAACTCGATGCAAAACACGAACAAAAAGTCGTGTACATTTGTATAAGTCTAGAGAGGTAGAGAATCCCAAGTAGGTCCTATACTCTCATCTGAACTTGTACAAAGAGGCGATTGTTCGTATTGACGGTGGATAAGACGATTCCAATTTCCCTGTGAGAAGCGCAAGGAAACCGAAGTAGTCTCAACATGAAGTTTACTTGGCGACGCACGCTCGCCCTTTTAGCGATTGTCATCGCTCTGCTTGCAATCGCTCAAGCCGGAGGGATGTGCAAGGGCAAAGGGCAGTACTTGGGCAAGGGCAAGGGCCAGTTCCTCGGAAAGGGCAAGGGTCAGTACCTAGGCAAGGGCAAGGGCCAATACTTAGGCAAGGGCAAGGGCCAGCAGTATGCTCCTCAAATCCAGACAGCTCCTCAGATCCAGACAGCTCCTCAGGTTCAGGTCCAGGATCAAGTGCAGGATATTCCTCAGCGCCAATTCGAGACCGCTCAGTGCTGCAAGGGCAAGGGCAAGGGTCAATACTTTGGCAAGGGTAAGGGTCAGCTCATG
>Ga0180217_1000260_pt1 | contig 98500 bp, 39 predicted proteins | sample eDN3rd37CBELigOP_FD_128521 | JGI IMG/M metagenome (GOLD analysis project Ga0180217, IMG submission 128521) | Enriched Organic Plus compost microbial communities from Emeryville, California, USA - eDNA 3rd pass 37_C BE-Lig OP (version 2) (version 2) ... | reverse complement strand
CATACCATACCATACCATACCATACCATACCATACCATACCATACCATACCATACCATACCATACCATACCATACCATACCATACCATACCATACCATACCATACCATACCATACCATACCATGTCCCGTCTATCACATTTTTTGTCCAATGAAATGTCAACGAGCACGATGTTGGAAAGGCTCCCTGCATAATAACGACGTGCGGGTGTGAGCACACCATCATCGTGTGTTGTATGCGCTGGCTACATTAGACTTTTTTTATTCCTTTCCCAGTCTGAAATCAACTTCCGTTTCCAATACACTCGAAACCGCTGATCTCAGCGGGGATGTGAAATTGTGTTGTCTTATAAGAGCTCGGGTAAACGTGATCTGCGATACGAGCTAAGCTTGTAGGCTCGAATGTGAGGTGACAACTTGCTTGTATTTGGCGTGAAGCGTGGAGTGAGTGGCTGACAAACACACGCACGGCAACGGTAACCAACCGAAGATCCTGAGCTGCAAGGTGCGAGTCGCATTGGTCTGTCGGATTACAAATAATTCAGCGCCTCAGGGAATGGGTCATACTTGGGTGGTGTACGGCCCTTAGCACCCTCATCTAGAGCTTGCTCTGCACGTTCATACACAGAGGGATCTCGAACGGCGACGAAGGCATGGGATGGCTTGGGACCTTCGGGCTCTTCCTCAGCCTGTGCAACGCGGACCATTTGACGTCGCTGCGCCTCTTCGCCAACGGTGACCTTATTTTCTTCTGCTTCGAGTTGCAAAGCGGTTGGATCGCGAGCCTGTTGGTTCAACTTAGCTGCAGCACCTTGCATCGCACGGCGCATTTCTTCCTCATTTTCGTCGAGAATGAAGTACGGAATGAGAGAGTCAGACAGCAGCTCGTCGGCCTCATCGTGTCCGATGTCCCGCTCATACACGTGCAACTCACGCAGAAGGTGATATACATGCCAACCCTTCATGAGCTGCCGTGTGGGATAGTTTCGAACGAGGATCAGCAGTGTGTCGAGTATCAACTTGCGAGCATCCTTGCTGGATTCACGCTTCTGGTGGGGATTTCGCAAGGCTGACTTGATCTCAGGAATCATGGGTTCGGCCTCTTCTTCGTCAATATCGCCATCCGCGTCATAGTGGACCAGTCTCAACAACAGCTGAGTGAAGAGACCAACTTCGAGATCGAGCAGATATGCGTGTTTATCATAGTCATATGCAAGATTGTGGATTAGTCGGAGAATACCCATTCGGCGTACCTCTGAGGGTGACGAGAGCTGCGACTTGATATCAACCAGTACGGATCGTTTGGGATCAACGCACAGTTTGCGGAAAGATTCCAGCTGGCTCAGGTTCGCCAGGATACCCGCGACGAGACCCCAGTGGTCATCATCAAGGTTATTGAAGCCCTCTGCACTCGAGAGGTTCTTGCCGGATTCAACGAACCACTTGATCAACCTTACGGCATGCAACCCCTCGAACTGCTTCCCTTCCTGCATGAAAAGCTTTGCACACTCCACGTCCAGGACAACATTATTGAGCACCATAAGCGCGAGTTTCGGCATTTTACGGTTGTCTGCCACAATGAGCCAGTCCATCACAGCATCAATGAGGCCCTTCTTGACCAGTGCTTGAAGCATTGAGGCCTCGGCGGAGAGGTTCACCAGAAGCTTCAGCGTTAACTCAAAGATTGTTCGATCGCTCTTGGGGTCAGAGAGGAGGCGGAGAATGGGTCGCTCGAGCCCAAAGGGCACGAGGGCCTGGATATCCTCATCCTTGGCTGAGAACTTGAGCAGGAAGTCCAGTGTCTGCTTCCGCAGCTCCGGGTTGGGACGTCCAAGGAAGTCTCCTAGCTCTCTAATATCATCGTCGTCAAGAGGCAGATGTGTCGTCTTCTTGGGAGTTTTTGTGTCTTCTTTCGAGTCCATTGGTGTCGTTTTACTTGTATCGCAAGACTTTGTATCACCACCCAGTCTGCGTATACCAATTCTCAGTGAGTTAATCAATGTAACTCAGTCGCAGTTCCTATCCGTCCTGGCCCGGATTTCCCCACTACTCCGCACCACACAACCAGATCCGCCTCTACTAGTGGCTCAACCAGCAAGGGTGCGTGGGACCATGCATTGGCTAAGGAAGGTCAAGGGTCAACATGTCACATGGGAACATGATGAAGATCACGAATGTCAGTGATTTTATCCTCTTCATTATCTGGCACTAGGGGTTGTACTATAGGGGTCTCGGCTGAAACGCCCCAACACTCGAGCTGGAAAAATCCGGAAAATTTGAATAAATCGAAGAAAATCCCCTCGACCCTCCCCAGTCAGGAAAAAATCCCGAAAAATAGGGAAAATCGAGGAAAATCAGTCCGTCAACCCTCATGTTTTGCATGCGATTAGTGCGTCTGTATGCAGTGTTGTGCTTGGGTTACCCTTGGTACCAGCTAGAGGCACGCGTGGTCTATTAATCCCGATCCATTTGCACCGCCAGCACGCAAGGTGTGTCCCGATATTCAACGCAGAAGTTTTCCAACTTAATGCACATCTCCACTCAATGACTAATATACCCCCTCTCTGCCCCGATCTGTGACACTTGTAGAGGCATAACCACAATGATGCGCAAGGTAGCACTCTTGCTCGTTGTGTTGGTGATCGCCGCGCAGTTCGTCTTTGCGGTGGATCACGAAATGGACCTCGAACAGGAGCTCGACCATGAGCTTGAGCTCGAGCATGCAGCTGAGAATGAGCTCGAGCTCAGCGAGTTGGCCGAGCACGCGGCTCAGTTCGATCCATCCATTGCCAAGCAGTTCATCTCGAACGATGAGGACGACGAAAGCGAGGACTTCGATGACCTTGCCTCCCAGGAACGCGAGGAACGTGAGGCGAAGGAGGAAGAGCGACGCAAGCGCGAGAAGATCCGCCGTATTCGTGCGGAGCGCCGTGCCAAGGCTCGCCTCGCTCGTGCTCGTGGTCCCATCTACAACGCCGGTCTCAATATTACCGACGCCGCAAACGCTACTTCCGCTGATGGTGCCAAGAAGAAGAAGGGCAAGTCCCACTTCAACCGCAAGCACCTCGATGCCAAGGAGAAGGAGATGTTGGCTGAGGCTCGCCGCTTTGAAAGCATCGCTCGCACTGAGCGTGCACGCGCAAAGGCACATGCCGCCACCGTCGATGCGTTGCGCGCCATCCACCAAGAGAACAAGCTCCAGGCCAAGATCGCTCGCGACAATGGCAAGATCACTTACGAGCTCCAATCCGCTATGGACGCCATCAATACTGTGAAGAACGATATGGAGCGTGACGACCTCGATGACGACACGCTATTCTGGGACGCTTTCTACGGCAAGAAGGCTCACAACAATGTCACCACCCCTACCCAGCCCGAGATCATCATCAAGCAGTCTGAGCAGGCCGCTCAGGGCAAGAAGGCTCTCGTTCAGAAGAAGGACATGGCTATCCCTCTCTACAAGGCAGCGCACATTGCATCCTTTGAGGAGGCTTATGGTCGCAGCAAGAAGATGAAGAAGCTCGACGACAGCCTGCGAGAGGATGGTGACAAGTACCTCAGCTATGTTGCCCTCTTCAACTAAGGTAGTGAAACGAGGGGAATGTTTGCTTCTCTCGCAACTGTGAGACGATCGAATAGGATCAGCCGCATGTCTCCACCTCACGTCATACGTGCCAGAGCCAAGTCCAGTTCAGTTCAGCCAGTACACGGATGAGTCGTTTATTCTGCTCATTCGCCACCAATTTGAGCCCCTGTTCCAGCTAGCATGTTCAAGGGATGTGCGACCAGTCAAGATCGATCGGATCGAATACAGTGTAATAACACTTTGAGAATTTCCATAATCGTCGTCTGTGTGATATGATAGCGCAAGTGTACACTGCGTAGGTTCGGGCTCGTTCGAGTACCACGTCTACGGGCTCAGCCATGAATATTTTCGGATTTCTCAGCTTTTCGCCACAGTTCCAGTCGAGATGTCTCGAGTTGCCGCCGGTGGGTGGATGGGGAAGAAACTCGCCAGTTCAGTCACACTTCCGAACTGTGAATAACGTCCACACAACGTGAGAGAAATCCGAACAAAGGATACACGACGACTTAGAACTCAGTGAAAGCTCAGATCTTATATTTCTAACGGGCATGAGCGCCGCCGGAACACAAGTTCAAGAGCGGATTGTCCGGCTCTACGTAATCAATCTCTACGACCAAACAGATGATGTGTCTCAGATCCATTTAGACCCAACGGCACCGAACGTATTGAGCTTCAATGTACATCCACATGACCCTGTCAAGGACATCCGTAACCTGATTGCACAGCGCCTCCCGCAATGTGCTGATATTTCCAAGCAGCGACTGCTTTACCTCAATGCAATAGAGAGGAAGCAGGACTCACACGTGGACCGAAGTTGTGAAGCCACACGTCATGAAAAGTCCCATGAGCCTAACGAGGCTAAGAGTGATGCTCCGGAACGTGATATGCGAAGTTCGCAGTCGAGCAGTATACCTGGACCAGAACAGGCAGTTGCGAGTTCGTCCCAAGGAAGCACCACAAATGGCAGCCCTACTCCATGCGCAGAAACAACCAGCACATCCAAAGGTTGTGAGAATGTGTCTTCAAGTCGGTCGTCTCTGCTTGCCAAACTCATAGGCTCAAATAACAGCGACGAGGACGACGAGGCTGAGGATGAAGATGAAAACGGTCTGCCGAAAACAAGATTCATACCCAACTCACAAACCAAGTCTGGGACCGCGCCGAAATCGAAGACCGCTTTGCTTCTCATGCGCAATCGCGCCAGAGCATCCGCTTGGAGGCCAAAGACAACACTCAGTCCACTTGAAGATATCCCATTTCACGATGTTAGAATTGTTGATACTGCACCAGAAAGGAGTTGCGACCTTGCTCTGGCCTCGAGTGGCGATGAGAATGCTATCACGGGCACAGATCCAACCCAATGCGCCGAAAGCTCGAATGCAGCACCTACCTCTAAGCCCCGGCTCTGGTCAACATTTGGTTTTGATGGAGATTGGGTATCTAGGGCTGACATCTGGCTGTTATTGAAACAAAGCAAGCGGTATACGGACGAAATTCGGCAATTACCAGACCAGCTGGGGCCAAAGGTTGAAGACAAACGCAACGTTGAAGCTCATGATACGCACGCCAACCCCGAGTCCAGTAGTTTATGACGAACCGACGAACAAGACCTTGGTGGGCCGAATAAAACAACTCAATCTTTCGGGTTAAGAAACCAACACGCATTTGAAAACGCAATGAAGGTAGCTTTGAAGGGTACTTTGAAGGTTACTTTGAAAGACAGGCCATACTTTGTTGAATCGAGTGCGGATGGCTTTGTCAGTGATGGAATTGGTTGATAATGGCTTTGCGGTCTGTCAAATTCACAGTCTCTGGAACCTTTTCTGATGGGCAGACAGCACTAAAGCGAACAATCAGAATACAATCCCTCAGGTGTCGATGGCAAAGCTCCACCATTTACTCGTTTGATAAGATGTCCATGAGAAGCAGCACGAAAAACAGTCTTATTCAGGGCACATATACATGTTGTTTATGCAAAACGCTTGCTTCTGGTTGTTATAGAAGTGACGTATGCCAGACGTCCCATCCTTCATCAGCTCCTCCACATCCGCTGATTCCACGTTTTAGTCCTTGTCGAAGCGTTCTCACTCACCTTGATCTAAGGATTCGGCTTGTGCAGTAGCAGTGGCAGCATCATCACTGGCGTTGAGCGGCTCGATCTGAGTGCCCAATAGTGCAGTTGTCTCTTCCGCTTCATGGTCTTGATGGTATGACGCGAGCACAGAGCCTGACGTCGCCGAAGTCGAAGACGCACTCATTGTTACAGTGGGATGTCGCTGTGAACCTGAGACCTTTGCTTGCGATTGAAGGGCAAAAGCAATTAATGGTTGAACGTAGAATTGGAGAGGAAGAGTGGAGGCAATTGCATGCCAGAAAAAGTTCCAGAACAGATCGGCATGCCGGTTCCTGAACTCGGCGGATAAGATAAACTCACTCTCGTTCTTTTGTTGATTAAGTAGAGCGGAGAGCTGTTTAAGCAGCACCCATGGTGGCAGATACGTGACAAAGGCAGCTAGACGTGGCGATCCTGGTGTTGCGTGTGAATCATTCGTAGAATCACCATTACTTTGCGGCAGGAGCAAGGAAGCAACGTCTTGGGACTCGGTGAAGTATGCGATAGAGGCCGCGGCACTGGAAGAGCCGTGCACCGAGTCATGACCTTGGCCTTCATGTAGAATGGACAACACAGGTGTGAACTTGCGGCCACACGCGCGGCAGCTGACTTGCAGCGCATCAGACGCAACCTCATTTGCGTTCAATTCCTCTGAAGTGGGCTCCTTCCAAGCAGCTCGAATGTCCATCTCGGATACTGTTGCACCACATGTCGGAGAAGGGCACCGATTCTGGAATGACACAGTGATTCCTGGGAGCAGTCGTTCCAGCTCTTGGACACATGAGTCGAAGTAATCCGCCGTGTGTTGGACGACTGCAGGCTGAGGCAAGCTCTCGATGTGACCAACACACTCCTTCTGCTTCGACTCCGAGCTGCTGCCGCTGCTACCGCCGGAGCCTCCACTCTGCATACACTTCAACACCTGGCTGCCAGTTGCGGGATCTAGACCCCGTGCAAGCAGAGCGGCGAGCCAGGGTAAAATGTCGGGATTGCATGAATACCCCTTGTCGCACATGTACAAGACAATGTCAGTAAAGCTTGATAAATAGGGGTACGATGAGGTACCTTTCATGGGTGTTGAAGGACCTACACTAGCTCTACCATTGAGGGAATTGCGAGACAGCGAAAATGATGATCTGTCTTGCGAGATGTCATCTTTGCGCTCCGACTGCTCGCCGCTCTGGTCCTTCTTATCCTTCTTATCTTTCTTGTCCTTTCTGTCCTTCTTGTCCTTCTTATCTTTCTTGTCTTTACGCGATGCATTCTCTGAAAGCAGTCTATCAGTAGCACCTTCGTTCGCAATGAATGTAGACGAGTGAATTTTGGTCAGGTCATAGTCAAACTGGAAGCCCTTGACAGGAGACAAAGCGATGTAGAAGCGAAGCCAGAGATCGAAGACATATCGGTTGTCATAAATCGGGGGAATGCTATGTAGTGAACTATCAGCGTATGCATGCGACTCGGGGCTTGAATGGCCTCCGTCACTTGACGACGAGCTAGCGGTTCCTTGGTTCGTGCTCAGTGCTGTTTGACTGGGCTTTGGCTCCTGAATTTCTACCAATGGATGAATCAGGTTCCGGTTTGGCAGCGGAGGTGGGGTAGGATGTACACCTGAGGAAGACACCGTAGTAGCTTTACGACTTGGCACCGCAGGTGGTGTGACTCCCACATTCGCTGCATGAAGCGGATGCGTTGACGCAGGTGATGCTGGTGGCGGCGCGGGAGTACTGGGATTAGGCGCGGGGATGGAGGCAGGCCGACGTCCGTCGTGTGGTGGCGATTGAGTTGCGGGAGGTGAGCCCAAAATGCGTGCTGGTGCTGCAAAGAACTGGAGGGGCTGGTTCATCAGGATGGGTGGCTGACCAGTCAGACCGGGAGGAGAAGGGAGTCCGTCTGTACTCAGGCCTGTTACAACGGCCGTTGTAGCGGCTGGTCCTGGAGTATCTTCTGGAATCATCGTTAACGCTGCAGGAACGATCACGCCCATACGACTCATTGATGCCACGTCTGCCGCAGCTTGGGCCGTTTCCTTTGAAATGAGTGGCTCTAACATCGCGAGTCCTGGCATGTTTAGCGCTTTTCCCCTACGAGGCATCTCTGGGCCATCCAAGAAAGGCGCTACGCCATCCAAGAACTTGAATATTTTGTTGAACTTGGCGGCCAACGAGGCTGGTGTAGCATCATCGACGGATGGCACATTTAACAACACATTTCCTGACCTCTGTGGTATGTCGGTTTGTGCAGAAGGGAACGACGAGAACGTGTACACCTTGGTTGGGTACGAGGGTATCTCATTACACGAGTCCGGTATCATCGCTGCAAAGGTACGAGCGGAGGCGGGAAGGTCTTCCTCGTTGTCTTCTTCTTCAGATCCAGACTCACATTGCTTCGCAGACTCGCGCGAAGACCTGACCGCATGTTTGTTTTCTGTCTGCTGTCCATCTGAAATACTTCTTTGCTGGGATTCGGGTGTGGCAATCGATTCATTGTCTTCACGAATAGCGTGAAGCGGTGCTCCTGAAGAAGGGCTGCCTTCTAGAGTGAGCTTATGAGATTGTGTTTGATCTCCGTCCCGGACAGTAAAGTCTCGCGGCCAGAACAGATCAGGGTTGAAGCGGGGAAATCGTGTATAGCTATAAAGCCTTTGTGCCCTAGGTGACTTGAGTTCCTCTTGGTTTTGGGATCCGATGACGTCTTCAGGGTAGATGTCCGGCAATGGGCCCGGCACGATGATGGTTCCTTTGTACTCACCATCCTTGGCAAGGAGGAAGGGAGTGGCCGTTTTCCGCCAGAAACTTGGAGCTCTGTTCTCCTTCTGAATCGTGGATTCATGGAAGTACTGGACATGATGATTCACTTCGAGCGCCAAACCCGCATAGGTTCGCTCATCAACGAAGCGCTGGAAGGCTTGCGTTTGACAGAAGGCCCTGAGTGTGGGAACATTTTCGCTCTTGGCATTGGATAGGAAGCCTTTCTCATCGAAGAAACTATCCGATGTCTCATCAATCTGCTTAGAAGAGTCGTGCTTGCCAGCAACATGGTAGGGAGAGTTGAGTGCGCTGACCCCACCAGTGCCATGCGCATAGGATAATGCGGAGCTGGAGACACTGGTTGAGGGGCGTTTTGCACTCTCGCTCCAAGGCCACGGCCATGGCCAAAGCTGCTGCACAATTGATGTCCTGGCTGACGAGGCGGGTGGTGATGTCGCAACAGCGCCAATCGGGGAATTGGACTCCTCTCGGTCGTCGATAGAGTCTGTGCGAGTATGCTTCGAACTGCGCCGCGCAGCAGCAAGCAAGTATTGACGATGTTGCTGAGGAAGGTATGGAACGCCCGCTGCAAAACGAGCGTAATGCTTCCAGGAGGAAGGACTACGCAGTGCAGGGGGAACGAGCTCCAAAGCTGCGACGGTCTTATTAGCTGGCGATGTAAATGGGAACGAGCTTGCAAGCGCTGCGGCGATTAGAACATGTTCGGAGCCATAGGTCGGAACGCCAGGTCTCTGAGAGAGTGCCAAGGCGCGTGCTCTGGATACAGCTAACGCTGCCGCAGCCCTCGCCTCAGGGGCGGGCAACGCAACGCGTCCAGCGGGAGGCAGCTCTGCACCGAGGCGCAGCAATGGGGGACCCAGTGGGTTGGGAAGCTTCGGCGGATCAATTGGGTGTGTTTGGTACTCCTTTACCTGCATGAACAATGATACAAAGACACGGTAAAACGACCTCCGCATAGCTTCATCCGCATAAGCCATGAAAGTTGGATTCTTTAAAATCTCCTTGGGGACTTCGCATGCTCGAGTGACATGGGGGGGAACCTTCACACCCTTGCCGGTCCATCGACTTGATAAAGGCAATTCATCGTCTTCCGGGACGGGTGCAAAGAATGCGCAGTCGGCATCCGCTGCCCATCCTTGCCCAGAGCCGAATGTGGTGCGGTTTCGAGACGGGGGATTAAAGAAGATATCTGATAGTTCTTGCAGCTCTTGGGCAAGCCTGGCACGCTTGCTGGGCGGAAGCTTCGGTGCGTCTGCTTTGGAAAGGTGCTCATTTTGATCTAGGAACACAACAAGCAGATCATCTACAGCCTCGGCATCTATGATTGCTTGCACAGAGGTGTGCGCACCGATAAGGAAGGGCATCGGCGCATGCAAGAACCCATTTAGCATCTTGGGCAGGAGCGGGATATAAACGTGTTGCCATCGGAATGGATACAACAGTAAGAGAAGGGATTCACATACGGGTGCTAACACAGAAAGGCGATTGGAGAGAACTAAGACGCGTCGTTCAAACAGGAGTGCCTCTAGCATCGTGATAACAACGTCCACTGAGAGGGTCTGAAGCAGGATAAGAGGCGATACTGAGCTGAACTGCAGTGGAGCGTTGAGGGGAGGGCGCGCAAACACGATTCGTTGCATACCAATGGAATATTCAACCTGAAGCACACCGTGAGGCGGCAATGGTGTCATATCCACGAAGTTTGCGATATGCCTTTCAATTGGCAGACGGGATGGAGTGAGAGTAAACCGATAAAGCTCAGTCAACAAAAGTCTGAACTCACCCAAAAACGGATAGTGCGAGAGCAAGCACAGGCAGCGACTGGTCCAAAGGACAGGCATGCTAAACTGGGCCGGTGTCAGACCATCGAGGACGCTGTGAGGGCGCTTAAATGGCCTGTGTGTCTTTTTCGTGGGGCACTTACCCTGAGGCTCGTTCGTTTTGGATTCTTGGCCTCGGGCTGTACCTTCGGCGACCTCTGGATCAATCTTCGCGGCACGTGCATCGTCAACATCAAACTCCTCGGCATAGAGTCGCTCAATCAAGTCTTCCAGTTCACTCCGATCAACCTCCTCATGAAACATAAGGACACAACCGTACAATCTGTCTGTGGATGAAACTGTGCATGCAAAGTCGTAGTAGCGTGGGAGATCAGACGAGGGCGAAAGCCTCAAGCCACCCTCAGGGACACAGAAGAGGGGGATACCAGGAGGAAATGCACAATCCTGATGATCTCTCATCGGGTATCGATCCAGAACCTCTACTTGATACAAATTTTGTTGCATTTTTCCGACAAGAAACTTCAATCGTTTGGATCGTGTTTCGTCATCTGGAAAGGGTACGACAGGTCGCCCATCATCATCTTCTTCTTCATCATAGTCTTCACCATCTGTGGCATGTTCCTCATCGTCGCTCTCCGCCAATGGAGAAGCGTGCTCTGCAGGCTTTGCACCGACTACGGCTGTTGAATCCATCAATTTGGCTTCTACATCTACATCACTACGGTCACTCGAGCTTGGCTTGCCACCTGTTACATCACCATTTCGATGCTCGTCGCTTAAATCGAACTGAAGGGATACATCGTCAACGGAAGTCGCTTGTTCGGGCGAGCTGATGCCATCCGTTGAGTCGAAGAATGACATCGGCGTAACCTCAGCAGTTTCCGGAGCATGGGTGGCTTTCCCAGTAAGTGCGGTCTCTGCCGCTGCTACCGCTTGCGAGCCTGTGCTGTCATTTGGAGAGCTCCCCTCAGTCTTGGTTGTGTTGCGTTGCTGTGCTCTCTTTGGAACCTGTTTACCGTGTTTGTTACGACGGTAGCCCTTTTTGTAATGAACGGGCTCGGGCGGGGCCATGGCAGGTGGTGGTGCCATGGGGTCCTGAACCCATTGGTCATCTACCTGGACGAGGTGCTTCTCATGTCCTACCACAAGGATATACTCCACAAGTCGTGGACTAGACGATCGAAGAGGGAAGTTAAGTGCGGGAATGGTTGTCCTCGAGTTTGAGTACCATTTGATGTGTGTGGCAAAGTTAACAGTTCCGCCTCGGCAACCGCCACAGATATCACTTTCAATTTCGTCCGCAATGGCCAGCATCTACGCACATATCAACGCAATATATCTCAGTAGGTGGCCAGATAGTGAGTGTACTTACCTTGTGTGCGTATCGATGAGATTCATCGAAGCAGCCCGCCACACGGCAGGGAGAGAAAATGGACGAGCTGATGCTGCTGAACAGACGTTATAGGTTGACCCGCGGGACCGGTCTCGTCAAACGGTAACACACGCACGCCCGTACGCACACTCACAAGCACTCGATTCAAACGGGCTCGCGAGAAGAGCACTACTACCCGAGTCGGTAGCCGAGAAGCTGGTGAGCACTAGAGCACAGGATGACCCTGTCCCTCAAATCACGACCTATGAGGTGAGATACACGAGATGGGAGTCATGTTAGTGTAAATCATATCCAGGATCATACCAAACGCAACGCACGAGCAAAGTCAGTCAGACAGAAATCCCAGTCGAAGCAAATCTGCGAGGGTTTTCCAGAAAGTGTGGGGGTCTGGTAGCATGGGCACCAATTATTTCGGCCTAGTACACTAGCACGCACATTCGTATTTCATTCAATTCCAGACATACTCGACATATCCCCAGAAAAAGACATGTTTCCAATCTGTCAAGAGTCAATTTCCTCAAAGTGATTCGATCCATTTCAGCACCCCACACGCCGGACTAGGGTGGATAACGTCTCCAAAAACGGCTGTTCCTGAGCACAACACCACGCTTGTGCGTTCACTGGCACGCAGTGAGTGTGGCTGGAAATCCCTAGTATAGGTATATTATTACGACTAGTGTGTACTTATTTGTCCAGTTAATTAACGAACAGTCCCCACGAGAGGCCACAAAAAGGCCCCTCGACACGCTCTAATCGCTTAGAACATGTATATGGGAGCGTGGCAGGAGTATAAGCTCGCGTGCCTCGTCGCCGAGCACGCCAAACTGGCTGAGGAACGAAGGGTATGTAGCTATATTTACTCATCTGAATCGCACTGTTCATCAATTTGCCTCCATTTGGTGCTCGATCATGTAAGTCGCTTCCACCCACATTGCTGGCTTGACTCAACAACTTACATCACTTGAACCTCTTGTGGACAACATTCATCCAGAAACAAAAACTACGCGAGCTCGACTTCTCCAGGCTGAACCCTGCTCCGTCTCCGATCCAGATCCGCACAAATCCCAACGCACCTCAGCCGCCGCGCCCCGTCAAAAGACCAGTCTCACACACAGGATGCTCTGGGCAGCGGGAAAGCGACCAGATAATCGAAGCTATGGCGCGGGACTGCTTGGAAAAGCGTCAGCGAGGCGGACCGCATGCTACCCAGTCGCAACATCCACCTAGAGCCGTATCGGCATCTGCGTCATCCTCGTCATCCCCGTCATTAATCCAGTCCTATTCCTACTCACATGGGCGAGATAGCCCACAAAAGCAGTTTGCAATCGAGATTTCAGGCCGACTCGGTGATCCTCAGTCAATTGCGGAATTGCTCAAGCTACGATCCGTTCTTGCGCTGGATAAAAAGGAGGAGCAGAAGCCATTCAGGCGAATGAAGTTGAAACGAGAACGGATACAGCTCCCTGTCGCACCAGCTCAACAAGATATCGCGAATGCTCGAAACGCACGAGTTGAACGATTGAGGAATATGTACCAGGTTGCGCCTCCTCCTCCCTTGTCATCTGGCCAGTCCTCCACAACACCCAGACAACCTCAAGCCTTGCAGCCTCTTCTGGCCTCACAGCCCACGATTCACCGTCCAATCCCAACTCTACCCGGCCGAAATCTCTCGAGTCAGCCGACCTCGCCAGGTCTGGTGCCTCCAAGCGAAGTGTCAAGCACCTCATCCATTGTCAAACCGCTCATCCGTCCGTCAAGCGCTCAAAAGCGCTTGTGCCAGCTATACGGTCCGGGGCCTGCTGCACCTGCTGCCTCGGTAAACGCAGCACCGAAAACGAATCCAGAGCCAATATCTGCACCTCCAGCGACGCTCCCCCCACTGAACCATCAGCAACCACAGACATCGAGCGAGTTTCCCAAGTCATTGCCAGCACAAGATTCCAAAAATCGAAAGCCGGTATCAGTCGCACCGATTCCGATTAATGTGAAAGAAGTGCTCATGATCGCCGAATCTACAACGGATGCTGCTGTATCACGACCAAATCGATCTGAAGGCCCTGAGTCGCAGGAGCTAGAGTCTCAAAAGCTTGCATTTAACAACCTTCTGGGACGGAAGGCATCGCTTGCTTTACATCAGATGCTTGCAAGGAAGGCTGCGACCGAGTCCGTAAAACAACAGCAACAGCAACAACAGCAACAAGAACAGCAGCAACGTCTTGGACTCCAGAAGCCATATCTTCAGGAGACAGTGGATACTAGTCCAGATTCACCACATTATCCAACTGCAAATCTAGCCGAGACATCCGTTGTGTCTCCGCGGAATGGCACAAACCAACAAACATCACTGTTACCTCAGACAAGCACAGGACGCCGGACGAGCCTAAGCGCGTGGGATGATGAGTTAAATGCACTCCTTGATTGGAATGAACTTCCTGCCGAATAAACTCATACTTCGCCTCGATTTTGCTTGAAAACGGATAATCTTTCTATTTGGCATAGTGGGTAACTTATGGCAGGAACACAGAATCAATGCACGGTCCTCGAGGCACCAAGCCCGATGGCCTTGATACATTCGGTAGGGAGCACAGAACTTTCTAAACTAATTAATCCACTTTCTACCAAGGGAGACCGATGTAAATGAATCGATACTATCGGAAGAATTCTGCCGCATAAATTCGCTGCATACGTGGAATAATAATAGTTGAACAGCGGCTTGATACATCTCATCAAACCGAAGCCGCTTGCTATTCATATCACTCATGCCACAAGGGTTCATGTGATTAACTTGTTTATACGTTGACTGAAAGGTTGTCAAAGTAGGTAGTACTGAGGAATTAAATAGAACTGCTATGAGACCGCTACTAGAGCATCTTACTTGATGTAAGCATGGGTCTTCTTCTCGTAAGACCATAGGCCATGAACACCACCTTCCTTCTGAGCTGCCGGAGTTCGAAGCTCGAATCGGAGCTCGCCAGAGGCTCGGGCCTGCGCAGTCTCCTCGAGCGACTTGCAACCGAAGTCTTGGAATCCGTGTCGAACACCCTGAACCAAGTAAGGGATGTACTTGGCGATAGGGCCCTTGTCGACGACCGCACCAGAGACACCCTGAGCAACCTTGACCTTCTTATCCTCACCGAAGTAGCGAGTGTCGGAGCCCTTCAACATCGCATCGATCGAGCCCATACCACGGTACTTCTTCAAGCGGACACCATCCTGGAAGAAGTATTCACCAGGTGCTTCTTCGGTGCCCGCCAGAAGCGAGCCCATCATGACGCAGGATGCACCGAGAGCAAGAGCCTTGGTGATGTGACCGGTATTTGAAATACCACCGTCGGCGATGGTGGGAATACCGAACTGTGCGCAGTATCGCGAAACATGGTACACTGCAGAGGCCTGAGGGCGACCAACAGCGCAAACTTCCTGCGTTGTGCAGATTGAGCCCGATCCCATACCAATGCGGATACCATCAACACCTGCCTGAATCAAGTGGTGGGCCTGCAGGCAAGTGACGACGTTACCACCAATGACATCGATCTTGGGGAACTTCTCCTTGATCCATCGCACCATCTCAATCTGGTACTTGGAGTCACCTTGCGAAGAGTCAATGACGATGACATCGACGCCGGCGGCAACGAGCTTCTGAACACGAATGCGATCCTCGGGCCGAGTAGAAACGGAAGCACCAACAAGCAATCGCTTGTTCTTGTCCTTCGAAGCATGTGGGAAGGCCTTGTTTTTCAGCAAGTCGGAGCGAGACATAAGTGCAACAAGATTACCATGTTCATCAACGATCGGGAGCTTGGCCTTCTTAGATGTCTGGAGAAGTCGATTGCACTCACCGATGGTCATGTCTAGTGTAGCAGTGATGAGATCAGTGGTCATAACCTCAGAGATCTTAATAGAGCGGTCTTCGATGAAGTCAATATCACGGTTTGTGACGATACCCACGAGCTTGCTACCCATTCGACCATCAACGGTAATGGGAACACCGGAATAGCCGTAGGTATGCTTGATCCTGTCGACGTCGGAGACGCGATGGTCTGGGGAGAGAGTCTTGGGATCAGTGATGAATCCGTTCTTGAAGCGCTTCACACGGTCGACCATACGTGCCTGCTCGTCCGCAGTGCAGTTGTAGTGGATGAAGCCAAGGCCACCCTGTAGAGCCATAGCAATTGCCATGTTTGCTTCGGTGACGGTGTCCATGGGAGACGAGAGGAAAGGGAGGTGGAGGCGGATGTTGCGGGTGACACGGGTGGACAAGTCAATCTCATCCGTGCTGAATGAGATGTGACGGGGCAAGAGAAGGAAATCGTCGTAGGTGTAGCCCCGGCCGCGCGAGAAGAGGGTTTGCGCATCCAGACCATCTGGGAAGTCGCCCTGGAGAGGAACATCGAGGACGCCTGCAATTGAAAGAGCCAAGACGCAGATAGTCGAGTATCGTTGTAAGAGCGGTTATGAATGGATGCATACCAGAAGCAAGAATCGAACGGACGGTCAAAAAGTACAGACGAGCAGGTTGTAGTAATCCAAAACAATATCAGTTGGTCACGTACTTGGATACTCCCTTTCGAGCTCAAGGCTCTCCTGCTTTGCGAGCTCGAAGCGGTTTTCCTCGAAGTCCTTCAGGCGCTTTTCAGTGAATTCATCTGCCTAGAGTGATGTGAACACAACGCAGAAGTGGGCGCAGGCGCGCGTACATGGTAAGCAAGATTCCCACCAGGCAAGTTCACCAGGTAGATCCATGGAGGTTCGCCAACCAGCGAACCTAGGGTGTGAGGCTAAACACATCAAGGAACACGATATTCGTACCGCGACTACGTACATGAATATCCTTGACCTTGGTCTCTTCTGCAGAGCTCATTCTGGTCCTTGTCTGCTGGGTTTGTTATAGGATACGTAGATAGAGGTGGTACAGGATGAGCTTCGTATCAGGGGCATTGCGACTGTGGCATGCACGTCTATGAACGTGTGTGGCTATCATACACAAGCGATGACGCTACCCAAGTGAAAACGCCCCGAGCGCCAGGTAGCGAGGAGGGGAGCACAAGTAGCAAAAACGCGCGAGATGGTGTCTAGTATTGGATGGAAAAGTGAAATTGTTGGGTATTTGGAATATATGGTGCCGATTTTAATTGAAAATTTTCATTTCTTACACAATATCGCATGAAATAAAACACTCATCACCCACATTATACCCCCATCTCGGCCCGATGCAGCGAGTTTAATGACCGGGCACCGAGCCATAGAATTTTCTCATTTTTAAGTCAGTGCGAGGCGGGAGAGTGGGACCCAGGCGTTTCCACGGGGGGCCCGCAGCGCGTACGAGACAGCCCGTCTAGGAGAACGCACAGCTAGGTACAACACGTGCTGGTGATGCTGTTCCAGTAATTTTAAAGACAATGCTCAACGACCTGACTGCTACGCAGTGCGAAGAAGCACTGCAAGATCCCCTGATGACGATCTCAGATTGAGCAACCTTGGAAGAATTTTTCAGGGTGGATGGATTCATATTCTTCTGAGCGGTCTCGGACATGTTCAAAGTGTACGAGATTGGGACCAAAATAACTCACATAGAATGCATGCTATCGCGGAGAGAACGGGTGTTTAGTGTGTGTGGCGTTGTATACGTTACAAATCTCCGTATATACCCAGGCCTGACTTGAGAATCACTCGAAAACCGTGCCGACGGAGGATGATTTGGAAACCACCCGCTAGGTGAGACGGAAAGTGCTGTCTTCAAGCGGCTGCGTGGTGGCGAGGCCGTGCGAACATCTAAGCATCGCGTGCAGTTTGCATCTTCGCACATACTGCCGCAGAATATTAGTGCTCACATGTCTCCTGGTCCTTGAAATACCGAAGGCGACGTCGAAGGCGGAGCGACCATGCCTGAAATCAACCCGCTATGCTGTCGTTAGTGCCATTTGATGAATCTTGCTGACAAATGTTATACCCCTCGATCTTACCCCTCCTCCAGAATGCCTCACCTTAGTGCAGACAAGGTAAGTGTGCCTGTGAGAACCTGATCCTTGGGTGATGATAGATTGCCCTCGTAATTGCGTCTGTTATTGCCACCTACAGATCGTGAAGGTGATGCCAGCTATGACACGCATCTGCTGCATCGGCCATCGCCGTAGCAGTCCACTCTTCCCTGGTTCTACCATGTCTTCATCATCTCACGGTCATCCGTTCCTTCCCATTTCCCCCGCCTAGATCCTCGCGATGGCCAAGGGCTTCCGTGGCCGTGCGAAGAACTGCATCAACATTGCACGCAACCGCGTTGAGAAGGCCTTGCAGGTATGTACTGGGGCTTTACGTTTATGTGAAGAATGATGAATTCGATCTGTCAGCAAGTATTGGAACGAACGTGATATCTGACTTGTCAACTCACCTGCTCGAACAACGCTGTCCAAACATCTAGTATGAGTACCGCAACCGCAAGATCATGAAGCGTGACTTTCGCAGTGGCTGGATCTCCCAAATTAACGCAGGCGTTCGGTACGTAGTGCAAGACAATACTGGCGTAGACACTGCATTCCCAGACGTTTGTCTGTATTCAGTTCACCCACTCACCACTATTTCCATCTCCTTCACGAATCCTTTCCAGAGAACTCGGTGGCAACTACTCCCGTTTCATGAACCGTCTCACTGCTGCTAACATCCAGCTCAACCGAAAGATGCTCGCCAATCTCGCCGAGTTCGAGCCTCTCACCTTCCGCGCCATCGTTGATCACACAAATAGCCTCCCTGAGCTGCCCATTGCCACGCCCAAGACGTACCGCGACTTTGGTCATGTCATGTCTACTGTACAGGTTACACAAGTTCCCCTCGGCAAGATCCCTTACCGACCCAAGGCAAGGCGAAATGTCGTCAACTATTACTAAGCCTTTCGAAGCTTTTTGCAATGGTTCAATCTGGTACATGTATTATATCCACTACAGTAAGCCCATATTAGCGATTATACTAAGTCTTTCTGTCTTGTGACGGTTCACCCGTTCATTTTGTCCATAAACATCAACTAATTTCAGCCAAGAGATGCGCAACGCTTCTTCCAGAAGCTCATGGTGTATACAACACGAGCCTCTCGACCTTATGACAAAAATGAGGGTATTGAATGTATGGATCTGTACAGGTCTTACATATACAAGTTTGGTATCATATACAAGACGTTATGCGAACAGTGAATAGGGTTGCAACCAGCACAGGATGCGGTGTGCGGGACGTTGGGAATGCATGGACGCCTTCCGTTCGTGCCGTGTGCTACTCACAGCAAGTTCTAACTGGATGCAATCACCCTCGCACGTATGGTCGAAGGGGCTGGCCGAGCACATCTCGTAGGTTGACTCTAGGTTGACTTGGTGAGCCGTTCCTTAATCAAATTCTGCTCTTGGATGATTTTTTGAAGCGCAGTGTGCTCCTCAATGAGCCTCTCGGTCTGTGCCTTGGTCTCAAGAAGAATCGTCTGCAGCCTGAGCTGCTCACGCCTCCTGTGCTCAGCCTCTGTCTGCACGAGCACTCGTTGCCCCAGTGCGAGCCGCTTGGCCTCTTCGGTTTGCTTGGCTTGTGAGGAGAGGATCGTCGTAAGGCTTTCACTTGCGACTGCGAATGTGTTGAGCTCTAGATGATAGGTAGTGGTGACGATCGTATTGGAGGTCAAACCTTGGGCTCATTTACCCCATATCGGAGATATCCTGCAAAAACCTGCAAGAGGGGCCAAAGAGGGAAACGTACTTGTAACAAAATCGCGTGCTGCCTCGCTCAGCTGGATGCTTTTGTCAAATTCTTCCTGGCCAAGCAAACGCACGCTGCCACTGTCATCAATCGTCAGGTTTTTCAACCCGCTTAGTGGGTTCCCTTCGCTCATTTTACGATCTCTGCTGTTGTGCCAATTTAAAATTTTTCTCACTTCCGCTCGACGGTTTTGGGGCTCGTTTGAAGCAACGGCGGGACAGGTAGGTAAATTTACACTGGAATGGAATTGTTGCGTATGGCTGCATCTGATGCGAGCGCTGGACTGAGTTCGGCACTGTGTACTCAGCGAGCAGCCCTGCCAATCCATAACCACAGCGAGGCAGAAAAAAAACGGATCGTTGGAGCAGATTTCTCGGTGAGCTGAAAGTGGCGACGTGGCTTGTGTCACAAGCAGGCTGATGTCACCAATCCAAACAGGCAGCGTTTTTGCATCGAGCGAAGCATATAGAACAGTCATGCACTACACATTACCCTAAGAAAACCAATACTAGGTAGAGAAACTGGCTGTCTTGAGTCGTCGCCGCTTGCGTGCGCGAGTTCCCTAAGCACGGTACGACCCATGTCGTTGCCCAGAGTAGAAGAGAACGATACAACCTCGCTGTATGCGGGGGAACCCGAACCGTTGTCCTCAAGACTCGATGAAACGGGCTCAGAAACGAACGCAACCGAGACCTCTGTGAGTGAGGGGTTTCAGAACCCTCAGTCACATGAGCGCTCAGAGGGCGTTTGCAACATGAATTCATCAGATGACACACAACCTCAAACGCAAGCACCGACCAGAGCCCGACCCAGAGACTCGAGCTCTGTACGTGTTATCGAGCGTGTTCGGTCGGGAACCGTCTCGGCCGACGACTTGGCTCCTCTGCCAAAGTTAATGTTCCCCGCTTCATGGGATGCTGACAGTGCACCAACCAAAGAGTATGATGTCTTGGCATCTAAAATCGCGGCGAGCCCGCGTGATGCATCTGGATTCTGGAAGTCTCTATTCCCAAGAATTTACTACGATCCGGTCTCGAACCAGCCAGTGATCCAGGCCGACAGACAGGCTACCGATCAGCCCCAGTCCTATCGTCAGGCAATGCCAAGGACCAGCCCCCTTACAGCTGTTGTGAAGGCGATTGGTGTTGCCTCGTGTGAATCTTACTCGCAGAACCGGTCAGCATCTCCCACTTCAAGGGGTTCGAACGATGCGCTCGCTGAGCTTTCTATTAAAGAACTACTGCGAGAGTTCAATCTCGCTGAAAGTGTAGCTAGGGACTTTCAGTCTGACGAAAGTTACGACCCAAAGTCTAGCTTGCGAGCTCAAGCTTTCCCAGTGAAGGGCCATGTAACACCTTGCGACGAAATTGTGAAGCAGGAGCAACCATGCGCTGAAGGAGCCATCGACTGCAACTGTGGCTCAGAGCAAAAGCAAATGTCGCCCCAAGATCCTGCATCCAGCACAGTTTCGACTTTACCAGGGCTACCCGACCTGAATCCTGTGTGCGCTCTTCCCAAGGATTCCGACTTGAATCACTCTTCAACTAGGATAGGTCGACTTGTTACACCCGCGACGGCTCGGCTACATAGACCTTTGAGTCGACTTGGTTCGAGTAGAGCTTCGTCGAAGCTAGGCAGTACACTTCCATCACATGTACATCTCATTTCGTTCGTCAGAGCTGGTTTCGACCTTCCTACAATGAGAGCCGAGCAGACCCAGATCCTCGAAGCAAGATTAACCGCCTTATCGCGGTCGCTGAAGGTGGGCGCCGCTGCTCAGAGCATCATTTCAGCTGCATCATCCATGATGCCCTTCGACCCATGCGCATATCCGGGCATGAATCTTAATCCTAATCCTTCTCCTCGACCGCTGCCAAGTTCCTACCTCGAGAGCGTTCTACCAAATCTTGATACTGGAGCGATACCTACCAAAGCCCTGCAGATCGCACTCGGAGAAGCGGTCTTCCGGGGTGAGATTTCACACGTACGGGCGATTCTTCGGCAAGCATTCCTTCAGGGTATGCGTCGAAACTTCAGCGCCAGCGAAGCATATGAGAGTGCCAGCTCCAATATCGTAGGTGAGATTGAGGGTGACGTCTTCGCTGGACGATCCTTCGTTGTCGAACTTGTGTCATCTGCCACGTTCTGCCAGTTGCCAGCTGTATTGCTCGCGGTCGCGCGAGACGATGTTCAGATGCTGCGCGTCTTAAATGACGCCTGCGGCGGTAACTCGAATGCACTGGAGCCGGAGGTGTTGGGATTCGTGCGCGGACTGGCCTGGCCCTTAAGCATTGCGCATCCCGCAGCTGCGAACTATATTCCAATCCTCGGTAGCCTCATCCCGTTTGAGATCCTCTACGACCTCGTTGATGCCGACTCCCATGTATACTTAGTTCATTGGGCTCAATTACTTGGCGCCGCAAATTGTTTTGCCGTGCTTACAAGTTCGTCTCACAGCGAGGCACCGACAGAGAAAACGGCTTGGACGATGGCTTCCGTCTCATTGGCCTCCGTTCAGCGCTCTCAATCAGACAGCTGTAGTCGGATACCAGACATGTCATTCGAGCTCTCAATGCTACACGAGTTAGTCCCGACCAGCTCGCCGGATAGTACCACAACCAGAGGCCTAACCATTCCCATCTTCTTCCCTTCAGGCGTTTCTACACTTCACAGATATGTTGCTGAAGTGGCTCGTGTCCTTCAGCGGGTGAACGATTCAGACCAGGCAGGCAGCACGCGACGTGACATTATCATGAGTGTAGCGAAACGTTTGGATGACCTGTTTACTCTTGTGGAATCTGAGAACGCAAGTGAAGCGCGCGCCGCACTCATGCTGCTGACAAATCCAGCGAGTGGGGTCGGAGTACGCGTGTCTGACATTTGTCTTTCATCAAAACAGTATAGCCTGCTGATATTAATCGCATACTGTGCGATCAGCGCGTGGAAATTCCAGTCTCCAGCTGAGCAGGATGTCATGGATTCTAAGAATCAAGATGAGGGTGTTTTGCCCCTGCCCAAGCTCGTTCGTTTGTGCCTTATTTGGGCCGTCGAGCATTTAGTCCGCTGGTGTCCTCAACATAGTTCGTTCCGTACCAAAGACCTGGGTGACTTAGTATGGCTCCTCGTGCAAGCACTTCCGGAACCCTGGATGTCAGATCACCGTCTAGTTGCAAAGTCTCTTGCCCAATTCCTGAACCATCTCTACAACGATGTGGACAGGTTTGTTCGAGAGCATGGGGCTGCTCCTCATGAGAACAAGCAACTGCTTCCCACTCAGCTTGCCGCCAGTGTGGCTTATTCTCTCGGCAGCATATTCAGTGAAGTTGTCGCACTGCTCGGACTGAACACCAATCAGGGTCGTGGCCAAGGTTTGGATGCACTCTCCAATTTGCTTCATCCTTCTTTACGGTTGCACGTACAGACTAGTTCCCACGGAAAACTGGCAACGCCGCGCACCGAAGGAAGCCCGATCTTAAATCCATCACTGCTAAGCGGAGCGGATTACAAGCACATTCCTGACCTCGCTTCTGTGGCACTGTTGAGGTCACTGGTTGAACAAACATGTACCCATCTAGCACCGGATGCTGAGCTTACTGACGGCATGCAATCATCGAATGCATCATCGGCTTCCGTCGGAATGCGCGGCGCCAAGGGAGACTCGTCCGACGACGCGGGTGAAGCAATTCTAACTGGTGAGGGAGGAGGGAGCTCCCTTTCGGGTGAAGACCAGTTTTTGCTTATTCCAACACCTTCCTCTTCATCAGAAGCCCTTCCAAGACCCCCCTCGAGTCTACACACACAATCTGGATCCATACTTGACCAGTGGGAGGCGTTTGTAGCGAACAGCTCATGGAAGCAATCGAATTTGCAGCTTCATAGCATCATCCGATTTAGGGACCTTCATCAATTCATCGCAGATTATGCCCTGTCCAGACTGCAGCCAACCTCGGCGGCCCATAATGTCAACGCGAGTCGCCCTAAGCCCCTCGATCCCGAGACTGTTCAAGCCTTAAACTTACTCGCCACGTTTGAGGCCAACTCACACATTGTGCTATCACGCTTCCGTTTTGGAAAGCATCGTGAGCTCAGACTAGCCACACTACGGCCTCCTGCCCATCCAGCCGGGTATATCACTCAAATCTTTCCAACCGATGCCGCAGAATACCAGGATAACATCGAGTTGTCTGAAGCTCTTCGGTTGCCGAGTGTCCAGAAGGGTTCGAAATTCGCGCAGGATCGTCGCCCTCGAGGCGTCCGAGAGGCGGTTAATGGGGAAGGTTTGTCTCTTGCATCGATCGGCATTCAAGATGGAGAGCTGTGGAGTTATTATGAGCTGCTTCGAAGACGTGACATGAAGAATTCTGGTCTCCTCCAAGAGACTTCTCAGGATTCCGCCCTGAGTTCAAACCAGGCCACAGATTCTCAGTCCGAATCCAAGGCTCTCAAGTTCTGGAAGCCGCCTCGTATGTTCCAGCTCAAGCCCAATACTAACAAACGTGATCTAACGTACATCCCGTTTGACGAGACAACTGGTCGAGAGTGGACACCCCCGAAGGCTTTTGTCGTTCGTAGAGGGACTTATCGCCCCAACCCGAAGCCAGTTGAAAGACCCCCGCCATTACCAAAGTCAAGTCCGACAACAGTTCAAGTTCATCAGTATGTATATAATCCTACGATTCCTCGAAAGCCGAAGGAGCGCGAGCCTATGCCAAAGCGCCAGGTCGGACATGATTCAACTGGGAGCTACTGGACACCCCAGTCGCGACAGACTTCAGCAATTAAAATCACGCACAAAGCGGCGAGGAGTGAAGAAGAATCTAAGGCGGCTAAGAAACAGCATGCAGAAGTTTCGGATGTTGAGTACGTAGGAACACGATTATGCCGGCTGCATGATGAGATACCCTGCGTGAGCTCTGCACTACCTTGTGTCTATTTGGAAGATTTTGTGCGTCCTGACTTTGTAATGGTTTCCCTTGTTCGCATCTAGATACGAAATATCTGACATGGGTGACATCGACTCGTCGATTCTGCCTCATCATCTTGTCTTGAAGCTGCTCTGGATCCTCGAAGACGTTGAAGAAAGTCGATTGACAGGCAAAGGTAAGTTCGATTCTCTTGACACTGGATTTCAACCGACCTCGCATTCCAAGCATCGTTCTATATGCACATACTAGGATTTCATATGACTTCAATTGATTATTTGTGTGATTCACATATTATAGGGGTCTTCACGTTGGAAGATGTTGCGAGGTTCAACCCTTACCTCAGCGCGAGTTTGGAGAACAATGGACGTGGTCCAGTCACCATGTGTTCTGCCTGGATTCGCTCATGGGAAACGGTTTGGACGAAAATAGGGCAAGCGCGGGTATACGCGTTTAGTCACGCGTATGATACCCAGATCGCACTCCGTGCTGCATCCAAGACGGATGCTATCCCCTCGTCAAGAATTTCAACAACAGATCCTGTGAGTACGTCAAAGTGATGTCAACCTCAGTGTGTATCGGCTTTCATGTAAATAAATTCGAACTTGTATTTGGCGAGTTTCGTGTTTGCATCAGTTTATGTGGTAGCTCTTCTGGCGAAACGCTTCGTATCCCAGGTGTGATCAGGAGCATCATTCTGCTGGTTGGGGACAAAAATTTCCCCAGCTTTCTACTTTTCCAGGGTTGCTGCATCGAGCGATCCGGAGTGTGAGCAAGCTATAGTGATATCAAATATGATGAGCCTATGTATGTACGACTCCGAGAGCGACTCTGAGTCCACTGAAACCGCCAGCAGGCAACAGAAAGATATCGCGGCAACAGACACGAGTAGCCAGACTAGCCAGCATGCGATCCAGGAGAAGAGCGCAAAGCCGTCCGCATCAATGAATGAGGCGCCTCAGGACACAGCTGACACACATGCTGAATTGAAGCACGCACCTCCGCCGGGACGCGGTTCTGATGGATTGGACAGCCAGAAATTAGATGGCCTGGAGGTTTCGACAAGGTCACTTGAAACCAGCTCGCAGATCCCTTCAACGATAACAGAGTCTGCACCCGCTGAGCCCATTGCCTCTGTAGCCATCAGCGTAGCTTCGGATACCACAAGCCAATCTCATTCAACCAGCAAGGAGCACAAGAAGGGCAAGGAAGACAAGAAGGAGAGGAAGGAGAAGTCCGCTAAGAAAGAGAAGAAGCCAGACCCGTTCTCTCTACTCCCATCGGCGGATGCGCTCTTATCTGGTGCATCCCTACAATCCACTAAAGCGGCAGGTCATGGCACGGCAAGCCATGTATCGATTAGCCCATTTCCTGCGCATTCACCGAGTCACACCTCGTCTCTCCCGGTCAAAACTCAAAGCCAGCCTCAAAGTCAAAATCAGCAAGCGAGCAGTGTACTCCAGATCAGAAGGCCTGCACAGACGGCAGCGAGCGCGACACCATCAAAACCCCCATCTTCACTGCTTTTCGGCGATCTAGCACCACCCCAGCTAATTCAAGGGCGTGCCAATGTGAACACTGAAGACTGGACTAACATGGGCTTCTCAAGAGCGAAACTTGGGACGAAGCGTGCTCATCCTGGAGCTGCGGCAGATAGCGCGAGTAGCGACGAGGGTAGCCGAGTTGCCGGAGGCGAGAACACAACGGATGCGGCAAGCAGTATAAGTGGGAGTGAGCCAGGGTCCGGCAGGACCCAGGAGCAGAACGGACCTACACGAGTGAAGTTGGATCATCCCGTTGCCGACGAATGAATGGCATCTAGAGGTCTAATATGGCCAGACGCTGGAAAACTCAGAGCTAGGAGTCAGTGATGAGATTCACAGGGGAGTCAAGTGCGAGGACTTTGATCTGTGGATCTGTGTTGAATAAAACTAGCGACGATTAGTTCGATCTGGCAGGTACACGCGCGAGTTCATCGGGCTCACATGTCTCGATACCACAAAGTTAGACTGGCCATTTGTTCCTTGTAGGCACCTGGAGGTGGGTGCGGTTCTATCCCAGTTGAGTCGACTCAAGCTCTTAATGTGCCAGTCAGTCAGCCAAAAATTCGAATGAAAGTTTGCTTCCTGAGTTATAAAAAGAAATCTTGCGTATTGACGGCATTCTGGTTAGTGCGTTGCAAATTAAACCCACTGACCCGGTACACACGCACTAGATCCTCCAGAGTGCCAGGTTAGCACGCGGTTGCACCTCCTCCCGGGTGCATATCATCCGTACATTTTCCCTCCCGCGAAAGCCGCGCCATTTCTGGTGTTGCGGGTGGTTCTGAGATCCTTGTGACATCTCGCATCCTCACCTCAGCTGCCCGTGTGCAGCCACCACTAGTGGTCAGACTGTGCTAAGATTCCACTCGGCACCGAATCACGATACCATAACTTCAACGGGTAGACGAGTACTTCAGCCGCATCAGCCATGATGGATAAATCTCATGATGATTCGGGCAACGAGACTAAGATGACAATCCAGCCTCTTGTCGTCAAGTCACGGCTCCGGCCTTCACCCGCTGCTGCATCCCCTGAGCCTTCTAACTCAAGCCCCAAGACCATGGGCACCGTGGCCTCCACCTCTTCAGCTACTACTCAACGAAAAGAGAGACCTCGCACAGGCAGGCCAGGTCAATCGAGTCAACCGCAGCCAAAAGCTGCGCGCCAACAGCACCGCCGCAAGTACACGAGCATGATCTCGTTGCCATGGTGGATTGAGCACGACGGTCAGGCGATTACTAGTGTGGATGTCTCACCATGTGGTACACGGATCGCGACTTCAGGAGCCGACAAAGTTGTACGAATCTGGAGCGTAGCACCACTATTAAGCCGAACGTACGAGGATCATCCGACCTATCCATTGTTGCTTTCGGAGCTCTTTCACGATGACATGGTGAGTTGCATTCGATGGAGTCCTGACGGGCGACTCTTGGCGGCGGCTTGCGACCAGTCAGCTGGTATCGTGCTTTGGCGGCCTTGCCTCCCTCATGAGCGTTTTTTAAGCTCAGGCTTTGGCACTAACAATGCGAAACCAACGTCGCGTCGCATCGTTGACGAATTGGGTGAGGCACTAGGTGGGAAGAAGAAGAGGAACTCAGGATCCATGCTCGACCAACCAGTTCCGAAGGAAGAAGAAGCGCAAGAAGAGCAGCCACAGCTGCGCGAGGTGTGGGTAAGATGCGCTCAATTGATTGGACACAAGGGAGACGTTTTGGATATTAGCTGGTCTCCGGATGGCTCCTATTTGGCTTCTGGAAGTGTTGATAACCATGTTATTGTATGGGATGTTCGCTCGACCCTTGCTTCAGGTGCTGATGCACAGCAGCTACGACGACTTGAGCACACCGATGATGATGAAATCTTTGAGGGTGTTGAGGCTATTCCACCCTTGCCGCTGGTTCAGAATGTCCAATTCGCGCTTCGAAAGCGCTTGACGGGCCTCAAAACATGGATTACTGGAGTGGCATGGGATCCTTTGGGTCGATACCTAGCAGCTCAGGGCCTGAGTGGCGAAATCATTATCTGGTCTGTGCGTGACAATTGGCGCGAAGTTGCAGTCATTCGCCCTCCTGAGGCCGAAAAACTGCATCTGCATGCAGCCAGCACGAGCGAAATCAGCTATTCGAGACTTAGCTGGTCACCCGATGGAAGCCTGCTGCTCGCACCGGCATGGAGTGCACAGAGATGGGACTATGCGCCATTGATTTCGCGCGACAACTGGAGCGTAGTGAAAAAGCTTGTTGGACACTCAAATCTCTCGTCAGTCGCAAAGTTTTCGCCTAGACTCTTTGTCAAGGTTACACCAGCCGGTGACGCGGACTCCGGAGAAGATAGTTCTAGCAGATCCAGCAACGAAGTCTTATCCGCACCATTCTGGCTGAGTTGCGTTGGAAGTCGGGATACCGCCGTTTCAGTATGGTCTGACGTGTCCAATCAGGCGTTAGCCGTCCTAAGCGGTTTCTTTGAGAAGACGGTAACAGACATTGCTTGGATGAAGGACGGTCGGACTTTTTTTGTTGTCTCGCATTCTGGAGAGCTTGCCGCGATCCGGTTATGTTATGATGATATCCAAGACAAACGAATTCATGGCACGAAGTCTACACAGGACGAATCCGCCAAGTCTCCTAGTGAATCGACACAGACTCCGAAATCAAGGATATCCGTCAGATCATACGTTCGACCGCTCACTGCTAAGGAATTGCTGGAGCGCATCCATAAGCTCTACGGCGCTGAGTCGGCTCGAGACTTCTTGAGAAATCGGAGGATGTTCTCAGATACTCTTGCGAAAAAGCTTAGTCCGGCTCTCGAGTCGTTGACAGCAGCACTTCCTCAGTCGGTCGAAGACCTAATGGACATTCCAGCACCACGTCCGGCGGCGCCGCTCATTGCCCCCGCCAAACCTACTGAGGCGAAAGCAATCCAGCCGCCGCAGGCACAGCTGCAGCCCCCGTCTCAGTCACACCTTCGTCCGTTCCCAGCTCCATTGGTTGGGAGTGTGGAGACAAAGCTTGCTGGAACAGATTCCGCTTCATTCCAGCAAACAGGACCTGTGCTTGGAGGTGGGGTCATGAGCAAAGCTGATTTATCCGCTGCGATGGCTCAGAGGATTACCGCTAGTCAAATCGAGACCAAAACAGCCAGCGGAAAGAAGAGGATTACTCCTGTTTCATCCGAAACCGCAAAAACACTGCTCAGCGATTTGATGACGCCAACGGCTCAAGTAGCTGCACCCTCGCCTGTGCCTGTCGCTCCTTTGAGCCAAGCTGCCCTGAGTAAGATAATGGAGGCTTTACCGCAGGTAGTATCTCAACAGTTGCAGAAGCTGAATCTCGCTAACCCTTCAGCTGCGGTAGCTAAACCCGCTGGTGCTGCTGAACGGAGTGCGACGCCACTTGACAGCATAGCCCCAACTGAGCTTATTTCAAAGACCGAGCTCCAGAAGGCTGTAAATACCGCTCTTAAGAACTTCCTTGCAACTCGTTCAACTGCTCTCTACGAAATCGTCCAAGATGCTCTCCAGCAAGTCCTCATTCCACAAACTCCAGCAAGTGGCATGCTCCCCGGGGGCATAACAACAGAGCTACCTATGACCTACAAGCCTCTCCCCTACATCGCGCCGCTGACCTACACCCCCCTCCTTCGTGCCGCTTTGCAGCAGCGCATTATCGTGCATATCAAGCCAAGTTCCAGTAATACTGTCGCCGCGTCTAAGTCGGGGCTGCTGTCAGGAGCCTCCACAGAACCAGGAACGGAACCAAATGAGGCACCAGGTCGTGTCCTCGGTAAACCCGTGTCTCATTCAGCTCGCGTGCTAGACTCGGCATCCAATCTTGGCGAGCCACCGGTTAAACGCGTTCAATCATTGTTTAAACTTCGTGTTGCCTCTGGCGACATATCGCACAGAGGTGGCGAGGTCGACAGCAGCACAGCCGAGGCGGGCATCCAATCTCTTGTGCCAAACGTGCTTGATCGCGTACTGCGCTATGGATCACTGGCTGACAACCTTCAGTATCAATTTGAAGCTATCACTCAGGCTCCTCAGGAGCCACTCAAGCTTTACCAAGAGTTACTTACGATCGAATCCCGCAAAACTTGCAGCACTGTGTCCGAATCACCCACTGGTCCATCCACGCCAAATCCACCCAGCACCCCGAGTACAAATGTGACAGAGGAAGCAACTGCCCAACTGGAAGCCAAGCTTCGTTTGCAACTCGCGCAGCATCTGCAGTATCAAAACGAGCTCTTAGTCCCTGGTGCATCTGTGCGCGTCCGACTCCGCATAAGATATAAGCCTTCGACTAAGCTCCAGGATATGGGATCGACCACAGATGCGTTGGGACAAACTAGTGTCACATCGGCCACCCCTTCTGAACGTCTCCTTCCGCTCTGGGATGACATTGTCAGCGGCACTTGTGTTGCTGCAGCTGCTAATCGTGCATGCGCGTGCATATGTGTGGATGAGTCCCCAGCCGCAGCCATGCAGATTGCTAAGTCAGTGGCGGAATCGAAGGTGCAGCAACAACTTGAGCAGGGAGCGCGCTTGAAGGCATCAAGCACTTCCGTGCCTGAGGAGCAAGAGAAGTATCAGGCTAAATCTCAGGGAACTAAGACATCAGGTGATCAATCTGTATCTAGTTCTAAGACTGGAAAATCATCTTCGTCGACAGCTGCACCAGCAGCGACGGTGGCTTCAGCACAGTCCACCGCATCATCTACTCAAGTTCCCAGTGCTCAAAAGCCTCCGCTTGCAGTGCCATTTGAAACCACTGCACTACATGTTCTGTATATTTGGGATGCTCTAGGCCGTCGTGTATGCGCGCCTATCATCCTTCCGGAGCCGATCCATTGCATGGATGTCGCGCCAGGGGACATTCCTGCTCTTGTACTGCTGACTACCAGCGCGCGCGTCTTGGTAATAGACCTCGAAAAGGGTAAGACCGTCCTCTCAGCCTGTGCCCGAGCTCTGATCGAAGCTGCGAAGCATATTCCAGCATCTGTAACATCAGGGGATGCTACAGGTGCGTACCAAGTTGGCATCGGCTGGAATCCGGAACGCAGTGGTGCCTCTACGTCCACATTTGTGAGCTCGGCTCAGCTCCAGAAGACGTTGGCACAGGTTCGACTCACACCAAACGGACAGCCTGTTTTGACACTTGCACGTGGTGTGGCATCTTATGTATATGATCTCAACCTTCAATCATGGGTTCGTGTGGCCGCCCCTACTGCATTGCTCACAGCAAGAGACCCATTCTTACAACTTATGGACCTTCGCACCGACACAGGAAGTATGGCAACTTCTGCAGCACGTCGTGCTATGCACGAAATGACGCATTTGGCTCTGACCTCGGATGGACTGGCAGGTCAGCCACCTAGTGTGGCAGCTGCGACAGCAACAAGTGCAGCTGCCGAACGCGCAGAGATAGTGCCCAAACTCATTTCTGGCCGCGCCCTGCCGACTGCACAGCATCCCATGCGTACACTACAAACACACGCAGTAGACTACAATGTTTCCAAGGTGCTTGAGCATCGAGATAGGCTGATCCCTCCTGGCACTCCTATCCCATCACAAACACCTGCGGCTGCGGCGGCGAAGGCAACAAACATTGCTATCATCGAAACCCAACTTGCGGCCGCGTTGGAGGCATGTTCTGCATCTGACGTACAACGCTTCCTAATTAATTATGTACATGAGCTCGTAGTTCGCGCAGAAATTCCAAAGACGCGTGTGGCTCCTGGTGGTGACGACCTCATGGCAACCTCTGCACCAACTCATACTCTGGGATATCTTGCATGGGCTAAGCTCACTGCCCTATTCCATGGTCTCCTTGAGGAAGCACAGTTTGACTCTCGCACACATGAAGCGAGGTCGCTAGCGGCTGCGAAAGATACCTCGGGATTCACTTTGATGGACGCGTTGCCGGATCCGATCATGTTCACTCGTGTCAATCTGCTTCCACTCCTGGACCTTAATCCTTCACTGGTTAGCTTTGCAACGGCTATTCGCTCGAGCCTCGCCGCTATTGCACGGGAGCGCGAGCAGCACCAAGACGTCGAATTCTTAGACCAAGGCTTCGATTACTCGTATATACGAGACGATGATGCCTTAAACCAATCTTATGACCAAGCCAGCAGTGTTCTGAGTGGTACCGGGCGCCGCACAAGCATGTAATAGACAGGTTACCACATGAGCACCAATATGTATCACGGATCGTTCGATGACATTAGGTTTCCCCAGTGTCCTCTCATAAAGCTTTATTCTCGTCTTGGTAGCTATTCTGCCACTCCCCAGCTCTCATTGCAGAATTTGCTTGGCTGCTTCAAAGTTCACATTTCCACAAGTTGTATATTGGCGTCCGCAGTCTTGAAGTCAAAGTGTAAACCGTATTTGATTACCGGAACGACGCTGCGAACAAATAATATCTACCTTGATATCTCCCACTACATGAGGATATAAGCAAATCCCGGGTCTTCCTCAGATGGTAAGTTTAGTTATTCCATGATACAGGAATAAGTCGATGTTTTGCGTTCTTCCGAACGCGATTAGAACCCTAACCCCCGATTTCATGTTGTACTATCCACTATATAGGCATCTGAACCGCATGATATCGGCGCTGTTGGCGTGCCTCAGCCAAATGGTGAGAATCGGAGTTCCGAAGTGAGGCCCCCGAAGCAGCTGCTGATTGATTTCTTCCTTCTACTCTTGGCTATAGTCACAATGATCGTGGCTATGCAGCAGCCGGGAGATATGAAGGTTACTCCCTTGTTTTTCGTCGAGCTGAATCCACAAAAGCACTCCACGCCGACACCGACAGAGCAGGCGCGATCTTCCTCGCATGTTGACCTCGACCCGCTCTCTCCCGAAGCCTTCCTAGCAAGCACAGAGGGTACGCCACCAAAATCTCAGGCTCTGGCACAGCGATGTGCTGCTCATCTCTCTAGCCTGAAGCCGCCTGTCCCATTGATCACTGACCTTGAGGGCGACGGACGGAACGAGCTCGTAGTAGTGACCCAAGAACCACGACTCAAAGTGTTCAAGTTTTACTCCTCCTTGGAATTGACCATTGCCGCACGATTTATTGATGCTGCACACGCAAACCTATTGCATACTGGAAATGTTGTGCTTGCTGCGCGTCCTAAACGGACTCCCGGGTCGTTACTCTACGACCGAGATGCAGAACTGGCGCGAAATCCTAACGCTCGGAGCTATTTTAGACGGCGGCAAGTTTCAAAGACGCATCATAGCCGTCATCCCATAGAAGGGCCCGGGCGTGAGCAGCTGGGTGTAGTGGACTCCGGGCGAGGACAGGGCTCTGCCGACAAAGTGAGTTTGGGAAATCTGTTCCTCCAGAGTCTACCTCCAGTTCTCCTCGAATTAGCGGACGGGCGCATGAACAATGCATTTTGGACGCCGCTTCTCTTTCCACGTCATGCTATCGCAGCAGCAGACACAGGGCCTGCATCCAAGGACCGAGGAAGTACCCTTTCACCTTATGGGGATGACCATAGTGCGAAGATGTTACATCCCGAGCAGGATCAGACATACTTTGCCACTAATCCGGCATCCGGTGGCCAGCTCGTAATGGTTTCTGCAACCCCCGTTCTAACCGATCTTGTGTTTGACCATCAGGCACCAGCGAAATCTCGAGATCAGATGGACTGCAAGCAGTTCGTAGGCCGTCAGGTCGCAGCAGTGGCAGCAGGCTACGTCACCAACATGCCTCTGATTGATAGTGCACGCAACCGCGCCCAAAACCTAGATGACACAGGCGTGGATCCCGATCTGGAGTTTGTGCAACAGGAAGAATTTGGCCAAACAAAACTAGTGGACTTGGATGAACTCGATAGCGAGCAGCCTAAGGAGTTAGTAGATGAACGTCGCAGCGGAATCTATGCGGCTGCACCTGCGTCGCAGTCGCGTCGACGCATTATTGTCGCTGTTACCATGGATTGGACTGTGCTCTGCTTTGATCATCGCATGAGGCTCATCTGGGCACATCATGTAGATAAACGAATTTCTGAGCCCTCCTTCGTTGTGGATGCTTCCATCTACATTGTACCATCAGTCGTGAATCAAAATACCCTGGAGAGTATGGCCGAGCAGTCCGAGATCCCGTCAGGCTATGTCGTCATCGCAGGTCGTGCTGCAAAATTACCTGGTATGGATAAAGGTGGTTTGATGGAGGATGCCGGGGACAAGCCCGAAACATTACTGTCCGACAATACGCATTTCGATGCTGAGAACCACTTTTCATATGTCGCATTGAGCCTCGCAACAGGCCAAGAACTTTGGCGGCATGGTGCAGAATCTTTTCAGGCGACTCCAGACCCAGCTGAAATCCTTCGTCCGGGTAAAGATCATCACAAGGATGAAGACAATTGGTTGCCATTCCGGGACCAGTTGACGTATGGTGTTCTTCCAATGATTTGGACATCGCCTTTCAACACAGCTCTGCGAGGAATCTCGCTGATCCGTAAGCGCGAAGGCTTCGACGCAGCTCGCGTTTTGGACAAGAGCCTTTCACAGCACCTGCGATGGGCTCATGGACTTATGGGGATTCGGAGTATGGAAGCTCCTGACGTCAGCTCACGGTTAAGCGATCCCTCTTTAACGACCGAGGACATCGCACCAAACACATTGGTCGCGCAATCCCGAGAGGGGATTGAACTACTAGACCCTAGAACGGGTGCGACGATGACACGATTGCGGTTGCAGCCAGGGTTATTACATGTGGATCTCGATGGTGACGGAGTAATTGACCATGTAGCCGTAGAACCTTTAGTGGCACCTCGATTGGATTACGTGCACAGTCATAATGACACTTCATCGCGACTGCTACGTGTTCCACGCAGCACGGATGGCAGCTCTGTAGACAATCCTTCATCCACACCCGAGCCAAAGACTCAGTGCAAGGTAACTGTCACGTCTGGTGTTGGGAGTCAGAGTGAGTTCTACATGCGTATAGACCCGTGCCAACAGTTGGAAGAGAACCTCCTTGGAGTTCCTCTCGCAACAACAGTCAGCGCAGGGACCTACGCTGCAAAACCGGGAAGCCGTGGAGTAGAGTTTGCTCCACCGCTGGCTCGCCCACTGGCTCGATATTCCGGAGAGCGACCTCGGTATGAGCTGCATCTCTTTGCAAGCAACGGAGCGGTCATGTCATTAGACCACCAGGGAGAGGTTTTGTGGGTAACACAGTCGAAATATGCAATGTGGAGAGATGAGACGAGTGCCCAGAACTCCAAGCTCGATAATGAGACTGAACCCTCTCTGCGGTTTATCCCATTAAATGGTGAGGCGTACTCGTTGGCACAAATGCATCCTGCACTGCGTTTCTCACTCGAGCGCACGGCAGAATTATTGGATCGTAACCCAAGCGCGGAATCTGATGTGGCGCTGATTGCCATTGGCAAGCATGGGCTGGTCTTAATCGATCCAACAGATGGGACGCTTCGTGCCGAGGTTCCATTCACTGGAACAGCTATTGGTGATATCGCTGTTGGACGAATCGATTATGATGGCTTAAATGATTTTGTCATAACAACAAAACAGGGGTATTTGGGTTTCCGAGTTGAGCGTGTCTTCTCCACCAGTGTTTTCACACTCGTGTTGGCAGTGCTTGCTGGGGTCCTCTTGATTTGCTTCATAATCAAGTATTCCTCGACGCTGAAAATGAATCAAGCAAAGCGCCCGGCACTACAATCTTCGCCAGTTGGTGCGGCCTCAAGCCCAGTCGGCGACCAGAAACTACCAGCTTCGCCTATCGGTTTGATGTCTTTGCGATGGAGCAAGCGTCAGATCGTTGACGATCCGCTTATACGGACTCCCGAATAGTGGTGAATCTTCTATATCACGAGGTACGAGAGCCTCAATAAATGTGTATATCACTCATCTAGCATTCTCTATCCCGTGTTCCTGACGATCCTCTGATTTGCCTCGTGCATGGTTCCCAAACCCACGGCCTTCGCATTTCTCCAGCAGGTAGACGAAAAAGAGGGAAGACCTTCTTTTTCTTACTATCGAGATCTTAGGATAGAGGTATATCCTGCGTCACAAGAATTACATAGGAGGTGCTGAAATTGATAGCCAAACTGAGTGCACCCACTAAATACCGGGTGCATAAGCGGATTCACATAGAATGGCAGAGGAAACCATCAAGATCTTCGTGCATCCTCTTGCCATCATGGGGATCGCGGATCACTACATTCGTGATCTCCAGCAATTTGGTGCTCGGCATGTCGCTGGTGCCGTGTTCGGCCGGCAAGACGGCCGTGGCATCCACGCGCTCGAGGTTATGGGCATCCTGATCAAACGCCACAACCAAGACTCTGAAGCGAGGCTTGAGCTAGACTTCGAGTCGTTCGAGGCGGAGATGAAGATCTATAACGAGGCATACCCCATGGAGCTCTTGGGATGGTACACAACAGATGCAGCACCGTCACCAACTCATTTAGCTGTTCACCAACGGTTCAAGGCATATACCGAAAGCCCTATTTTTTTTCTCCTTGATCCCTCTAGTATTGGTCGAAGTGGGCAGGACGATGACCTCGGCTTGATAGTTTGTACAGAGGAGAGTTCGAACGTTTCTTCGGCACTCATGACCGTAGCTGCTTCTTCAGGACTAGATGGTGACGCCCGTACACTGGGTACACGATTTATTCGCCACAAGTATCTGATCGATCAAGACGATGCCGAGAGGATTGCGGTTGGCTGCGCATTAGGAAGCCAAATGACGGCACAAGAGGACCTAGCACTTGGTCGGGTACGCTATGAGTGGCAAGGCAGCTTTATTCTGCTGCGGGAAAGGGTCCAAAGGGTTCGAAACTTCGTGCAGCAGGCTGCCCTTGGGACGCTACAACCTCCGCCAAGTCGAGCACTTCTACGGCAAGCTAAAGCATTGTGCAGCTGTTTACCCGAGCCACCCTCGCGCGGGCTCCAGAACGAATTGTCTGCAGATCTTGCGCACGCAACACATCTTGCCCTTTTGGCGACCCTACTCAAAAGCAAGTTCATCTAAAACACTGATCAGACAATGTATGTTGGATAGTAGCTAATTGTGACGGTAATGTACAAACATGAAGATACTCTTATAGCTAATAGAAGATTATGGATGAAACCTGACGTTGTTGGGTGTAGTCCATCGCTGACTGTCATTAACCGTTGACACACAAGAACTGTGACGACTTCGTTGCCACCCAAAGCTCATAGCTCGTCACTATGGAGCTTCTGCTTCGCATGATGATACTCGCGAGCTGCATGGTCTTGACTCTCCCGCAAGGCGCTGATCCTTCTCTGTTCTGCCCGCCACTGGCGTTCTTCTTCTTTGATGGCACCGTAGAACGTCGACGACTCCTCTTGCCTCATCTCCAGCGGAAGTCGCTCGAGTAGATAAGTCATAAAGCCTGGATCGTTGATGAGATCAGCCTCAGCTACCCAGGCGCCATATAGCATGACCCCGGTACAATCTCCTCGGGTCTCAATCGTGACCTTGGCGGCGCTCATCGATGCAAGCGCCTCTTTGAATCGCTTTCGCAGGGCATGCTTCCACTGCCCCGTCGATTCTGTGATCATGGCTTCATTTAATTCGGCCTCCGTGACGAGCAAGCCATCTGCAACAGTTGGGACGGGGCGCCCCGCCCAGCCCATCTCTCGATGCCGTCTCAGCGTTGGGTGCTCGAGGTGTTCAACGAGTGATGCACCTCCCCCGTACTTGAACCCATCCATGTACAGCGCGTATCGGAAGTCACCCGCCTCCGGGTTGGGCAAAAGATCAAGTCGATAGTGATGTACGCGTGAATCGGTGAAGGCACGATGCTTGGGTGTGCCGTTAGCATTATCCGGCAACGAGTACCATTGGAACTGGTCCTCTAGCCGGGCAGACTGCGAATCTGTCTGAGAAGTCGTGCTATGCACGTTTGCACCGTTACTACTACTACTACTACTACTACTGCTGCCCCTCGTAGTACTAGGTATCTGCTCGTAGATCTTAAAGACAACATGTTTGGCCCATTGCTCGCAGACATGCACACCAAGGGTCATGATTGGTATGCCTTGTGCACTCTGCAGGTGCATGAGAACTTGGCCGCACTTGAACTTAGGAGGCAATTGAAGCGCGAGCTGCATGCTGATAGCGCTCTCACCATCCCAGGCCTGCGCGAATGGAGCCGTCATGGATAGGCTCTCGCTAGAAAGCAGCCGCACACCTCGAAACGAGCCATGCCTAGACATGAACAAGTGATACGGACATACGAATGAGCCATTGACGTGAGAGCTTGAATGAAGTATGGGATGAAACAGAGGGAACACACGCAAAGCACAATATAACGTACCAGTAGCTTGTATCCACCTTCATCTGGGGACGAATGTTTGACAACTCCCATTTCGTATTTCCAGTCTGTGGATCGTTCCACGCCTCTGCGTCATCGAAGTGATCTGTAAACAGCATCACTGTTTCTGCACTAATGGTACAGACTAGGACACACAGTACTGTGCATATCGTCCACCGATATACTTGCCTTTTCTTCATCCTAGAAATGTGATTGACTGCGTTTTCGCATCCTGTTAAACCGCGATGCAGCCAAGCAAAGAACGCTGGGTGGCGCGGTCTCATACATCCCACTGTCAATACAGGGTGCGTAGAAGGGAAACATGCTACTGCTTCTACTAGATCACTGCTGGATATGCTGGTGCTGCATGAAAGTGCAGCTGGCGCCAGGGAGCAATTAAGGGAGAACTCACCATTCCGAGCCCAGGTAGGCTGGCCAATAAGGGTGCGCATAGAGAGATGCGCGGCTAACTTAGATCCAGTGCCTCTGTGCGAGAGGCAACAGGCATGATGAGATTCGGGGGCGGCCCAATCCTCTGCCTGGAGCCATCGAAATCCTGAGTTGGCACAATGTGAGGGTATCTGACTGTGAGCATGTAGGGTGTGTGATTGCAATGTATTATGCACCACTCAGTCTCCCAATGTGTAATGAAGTTATCTGCTAGGTTGCGTCGCACGTTTCTAACTTGACACGCGCGTTATTCCTCGCAAACCGATTCTAGACTGAAGGTATCTGCTGAGCACCCTGCGACCGGGTGCCGCTGGACTAATCGTATCCGGCCACCAAGCCCAAGCGACTCAACAGCAGTACATCCAAGATAGATCACGCGGCCGCTACGACTTGAGTGAATCCTGTGCCCACTGTGGCGTTTACGTGACATGTCCCGCCTTATTCAGGATCTGCTCCGAGAAGCAGAGCTGAGTACTTGGGAAGGGAATGACATAGTCCATGTTCAAACACCGGTCTTGATAACCACGAGACCGCACGATTTCGCTGAAACAACCCTTGCCTCAATTGCGTCCAACGTGCAGGTGACGGAGCCTGTAGGGCTGATCTCTTTCACACTTGAACAAGAGATTCGTGCTTGGAGGAATAGGAGAAGGAAGCAAAGGAGGCGGGCGGATGCACAACCTGATGGGCTCGCAGCTGCCTTCTGCACCGGCCCTCAGCAGTATGCCGAGAATGCTGACCAGGAGGCTCCGATGTGGCATACGGAGTTCCTGTGCCGACAGGGGCGACAACTGTGGAAGATCGAGCTGTATACGACAGTACAGCAAGACGGTACCGATCCCAATGGTGCAGCGGATTTAACAGCAAATGAAGACGTGTCTGGGTGCCTGAGCGGCTCGCAACCAGCTCAAATGAGTACACCACTCGACAGCAAATGGCCCAACTTGGCGTCGTGCCTGCGTCTCAAGCCTCAGGATCTTGAGCAAGTAGGAGCAGCTTCACTGTGCAAGTCTAAGGTAATCGACTCGAGCGCACTAGCAGCTTCGGAGGAGGATGTAGTAATCAGGTACCTGTACAGGTTAGCCGGTGACAAGCCATTGTGCACACCGAAGAACACGTTTCCTGTCTGGGATGTTCTATCACCCTACACCCTGCCGGCCTCAACGTTCGTACCTCCGGCCCCTGCATTGAAGGGGACCTCCGTAGAGAGTGCTTCAAAGTGTTTCCGGGGAGCCTTAGATATCCTCGAGCAATTATATCACCAAGCCGGAAAGCCCGACCCTCAAAGGCATAATTCGTCGACATTGCACTTCCAAGACCTTCTGCCACATCATCCGAATCTACTCCCAATTCGTGACGTGGTTTTGCTGCCCGCCAATCGCCAGCATGGACCGTCCATGGTGATTGCCACTTCGAGACCACCTTATACTTTGTATACATTGATCCGGAATCGACCTGAATTGCTCCTCACACCCCCACTTCCACCAACCCTTGCCTCGCCCAATGTACTTGCGACGAGTCGAGGCGGAGGCGGTGCTGGTGGTATGCCAACGTGGCGAACCGCCCCTTTTGTGACAGGAGCGCTTTCTGAAGGCAGATTTTCGCCTAGAATGTGGCTGACATATCAAATCCTGCATGTAGTGAGATATTTGCATGCACATGGTATCACGCATCGATGTATATCCCCTGAAGCGATTCACGTCAATGATGAGTATTGGCTCATGCTCACGCCGCCCCAGCTGACGGCCTCAAAAAAAGATGTCGGTTACGCTACCTCGCTCCCGGTTATCATCCAAGAAGCAGAGAGGACCAGCGATCGGAAGTCGGCAGACGAGTCGATGTTGATGGCAACACGGTTCAGATCGCATTGGAGTCGCTTACCCTCGCCAACCTCAGGAAGGAGACTGGATACCTACGCTGTACTGACGCAAGGACGAACTGTGCCCCCAGTGCTTCTATGGCAAGTTGGTCTGATCTCAAATTTCGACTACATTCTAGAACTGAATAGGCTGGCAGGCAGGGGCTGGGGTGCAGCTGATGCAAACTCGCATCCGCTCATACCCTGGGTTGTCGATTTTGCATCGACACTTGCAGTGTATGAGCATGAACGACATATTCGTTTATTGCAGAGTGACTCAATGCGTCACCTTTCGATCTATAAGGATCTCGAGCAAGAATCATCGAACAGACCTCGCTCTGATTCTGGAGTGTCAGCCAACTCTGATCGCCGCGTTGACTCCACAGATGATGGGTACCAACCAAACGATGAGCAACCTCCGGATGATGAAATCGATAAGCTCTCCCAACAGCACGCAGCACTGGAGCATTACCTTGGGTATCAGTTTCCCTTTGAATCCCTTCTTCAGGCTTGTCCTTCGCCATCCATCCCATCAGACGCACTGCAGCTGAGGTCCCCACGATCAGCACCAGATGAGTGCTCCGAGGCGCTGCCTCGACTAGTGTTTCGTGATCTGTCAGTCTCAAAGCACCGGTTGAAAAAGGGTGATGCACAGCTTGATCTAACCTATTCAACAGCGCACCTTGCAGGGCTGCCACCCCATCATATTCCAGAAACTTTGTCGGACCTTACGTATGTTGTCTATCTCTCCAGAGTTATCCCTATCTCACAACTGCGGCGCGCTGTTCGCTCGAGATTTGAGCCCATGGAATATCCCTCCAGCCTCGCACGACTATATGCATGGACACCCGATGAGGCCATTCCAGAGCATTACGTCGGAAGTGCCACAGCTCGGTCCCTGCCTTCCAACATTGCTGCGGGACTGAACGATTTGAACTTAGCTCTAACTGATAGTAAGGAGTCATCAAGAGCGCGCGCTCAGCGACCCGCGGCCTCAAAGCCCAAAAACGCCCAGACTCGAGATGAACCAGATGGATGTCAGAGTCTGAAATCAACCGACTGGGTATTCCTCAGTCCTGAAGCATTTGCACGCTGGCACCGTAGTGTTCTTGAAGGCCCAGAGGTCTCAGCAAGGCTCCATCATTGGATCGACCTCGTCTTTGGCTACAAGCTAACTGGTATGGAGGCCGTTGCGTCACGCAATGTTCACTTGCCGAGACAATCAGCTGAGCATCCATCTCGCCACGTTTTTCGCACTGCTGCCGCAGGAGCATCGGCGCTGATGCATTCGGCGTCGCAGCAAGGGGGCTACGAAGAGCCAGCTAGCCTGGACGCGAGCTTGAGTCGAGATCTCTACGCGGTTGGAAAGGCCTTGACAGATCCGGTTAGTGCCCTGCCCACTGTGACGACCTTATCTGATCCCCTCCAGGTGCAGGAAAGTCGCTCAAGTGCCGATGGTGCGCAAGACTTGTTGAAATGCCCACTGTACGTTTCAGAAGCAATCCCTCCTACCTCTCAGGCCTCGGTCTCGACCCTCCTTCGGGGGAAGGGTAGAACCTCTGGATTTCATAGGTCCTCGCGGGCGAGTTCACTCGAACTTAGCGATTTGGTGCACTCAGCCCCGAACGAACCAGTACAGCTCTTTATGCATCCGCATCCTCAAAGGCTGGTCTTCTTGGATCCAGTTACAAACCGAAGACGGCTGCTACCAGAACCCGTACTCCGACTAACAACCTCTAGTGGCGCGTGGGGGCCACCCGAAGCCAGTGCACTTATCGAGAACGTGTATTCCGAGTCCGAACAGCAGCGTATGCTGCACCGAGCAGTGACACAATCCGCATCTCCGAAGATTGTCAACAGTGCAACAACACACCAATCTACGAAGCCGCCAAACAGCAAGCCATCTGAAGAGTCTTCTCAATGGACAGCTGTTTTGCAACGGCGAGAAACAGCAGCCAGATTCGCATCTCAGGCCTGCCGCGCAGATGGCCGCTATGATTATGATCCGCTTGTTTATCTGGGTGAGAGAATGCATAGCCTATCTCGGTGCACCTGCGAGGTCTATAAACGCTTGTGTACATCACAAATGTACGGAAGAGGCCGCATCTCCGCGAGAGCACATGCTCGCGCGGTCGCAGCAATCCATATGAACCGGAACAATCATCCTGCACTGCATGCATTGCCGCAGGACCACGATGGGGCTTACCCGATACCGACGTACATTCCGAACGAGCATTCGAGCTACTGGCCACGAGATGATCTCGAGGACGCATTAAGCCAACCACCACTTGTAGCACTCGGAGAACTCGAAAGGGAGGCTCCGTGGGATGCGAAGCAACTAATGGCATTCGACGCAAAGGAGTCAGAGCTAGGGCTGGCACATGATCGACGCTTCCGCGCGCCTGATGCGGCGGACCATGGTGAATTGAGCGACGGAGAGTCGGAGCTGATTGGTCGGGCGTGTGCACTCAATACTGCAATACTGGACAAGGGGGCTGATCGGTTCAAGCCAGGTACAGACCACGACTCGGAGTCAGATACGGATGCAGATTCAGAACCGAACTTAGACACTTCTAGCCCTGCACCAAGTAACGATGTGACCTCCACGACTACGCAGTGTCGGCAGAATACGCGCGAATCGGCTGCGCCTCGGGAGCTGTCTGTGCCTTGTCTGGATTGTCGGCTGAAGTGGGCATTGAGCGAAAACGAGCGACTTGCTCATGACATGTTTGCCGTGGCGTGTGTAATATGCGACATGTATGCCCTGTCTCCACTTTTCACTCCAGACAGCCTACATACGTTCCTCTCCGCCCAGTTCAGTATTCTCTACCCGTTGGACGCCCCTCTATGCGGCCCAGAAGACATCTCAACAAGGGTGAGTCGAACTGAACTAGGTTTGAACGTGTACGAGCATACGTTCAGGCTTCCCCGCCCACTTGCACGGAACTCAAAGGCACTTCGCGAAGCGCTTCCTAAGCTAATGCCCTTGGACTTCCTTCCTTCTGTCCTCAGGTCCACTGTGCGGGCTATGCTATCGGTGGATTGTAGTCTGGAACCTCCGATGACGGCTGCGGAGGCCATGCGAGTAATTTATGGTCAAGTGGACTTGCGCGCCCTCGTGATGACACGGCGTCCCACATCGCAAACCAGTGCGCAGCAGTCTATCCTGTTGCAGCAAACGGATCTGCAAGGTCACAAGAATGTGAGTGTAGCGAATCCCGAATCGTTAACATCTTCCAGTGTAGTTGAACCACCCACCAGCAGTCCTACTGTTCCACATCGCAACGAGATGGTGGTGGATGTCATTGCACAGAACGCTTCAGTCCTTGCCGACTATCTCGCGTCATGTCAACATCAGCCAGGTAAGGAGTTGGAATTCTCAAGTCCGTCAGACAGGTTGCGAACTCCCGAAGGAAGCCATATTTTCCCCCAACTCCTCACCTCACAACCACCCCAAGAGCCCAACCTCGCTTCCGCTGCACCTGATATCTCGCACGAGACTGGTCCAGGGCGGGACACGCTGATTGCGATTGCTGCACTCCCTCCTGCCCCATCGCTCTCAAGCCACGGGACGCGGCTTGCTGCATTTCACTCTTTTTTCAACGCGACTGCGGTGCTCTACATTCAAAGGGTAGTCTCTGATATCGAGATCCGCAACGCACTCGGAGATTTGAGGTCTGGTGGCTCGACCAGTGCTAGAGTATATCATAGTCTTGTTGAAAACACGAAGAGCGTGCTGCATACTTTTTACAGATTTGTGGTCGAATCGCCATTGCCATCGCTACCACCTGCACTTCTCCGATTCGTATTCCCGCTCGTATACAAGCTTTTGCTACATCCCGTATCTGCCCCCATTGCCCTAAACGTAGTCAATCACTTACGAGCCATCTTGGGGTCTCATACCGTCTCTGATGCATATCTAAGCCCTTTAATTCGTAGCTTAGTCCCAATACCCGCGCTGGCACATGAGTTACGGCCACGACCAATTGCCATGCCACCTGCAAGGTTACCTCAAGCTACCCCAGGAATCAGCAAATCATGGGATTCTCAACTAGCACACCGCTTGTTGCTCGTTTCCATCCCCTATGTCCGAGCAGCACGCGCGTCACTACCTCAACACGCGTTCGTTTCGAGGATCCTTGCGCCGATCGTGTCATTGGTGCGAGACCCCTCGCTTCCCATTACATCTGGGGGGTCGACAAACGACGCAGTTCCTTCGGCGCTGCGTGACCTTCCTGCTGGACTAGTATCCAACTTGCTTCAAGGTCATCCTAGTTCTGCTCGGTCAAAGTCTTTAATGCTTTCCATTCGTTCCCAGGTGCTGCTGTCCGAAGTTGCTGCCCACACGATCATCCAGTTTGCCAAGATTGATTTGCACTCTCCTCTTGACACAACTCTGCTTACAGATGTTATTCTTCTCCCGCTCCTTGAGCGCATCTTGCGAAGCGTAGGTGGTGGTAGGGCAGAGTTCGCCTTACTCCTGCGTTTGATTCCGCTTCTCAGTGCTCAGGCGCTTTCAGCTATGATTGTTCCGTATGCCCTGGCTCTCATCGATTATGCCGCTGCAAACATAGCAGTGATCCGTGCGAAGTCGACTCTGAAAACTTATGTGGATATTGATGTCTTTTTGAATCAGGAACTCAACTCAATCCATCGAGGCCCTGCGACCACCGGCAGTACTGTCCCTCCCCCATCCCTTAACAACGCCTCAAACGCAATAGGAACTGACCCCGCATTCCCGAGTTTGAGACTGCGCACTGATATCGTTCCCATCGGAACAATGCCTCTGAGCTTGGCTCGTGTTGTGCTTCACGGACACGTGGTGGCACCTATTCGTCGTGCTGGAGTTAATGTAAATGTGTCTTATCTGTACAGTAGTAACGTTGACAACGCTCAAGCCGATTCGGTCTCTGGTGATTCGAGCACGGCACGCGAGAGTGAGGCCCAAAGTACGGTCTCTCGAAAGGATAAAGGTCGGCGAGCTTCTCTATCTGATCCGAACGGTGTTTCAGGCGAGTTTCGTGGCGTTCCTTATGAGTACTTTGAGTATCTCGTCCCAACTGCGGCAACTCAACAATCTGCTCAATCTCAGGCCCCTACATCCACAGCCAACTTCCTGCAGACATCAGCAAACGTCGCATTACCACCTCTACCCCCACTAGGCTTTGCGGTAGTGGTCGATAGTGCGCCAGAACTACCAGATTCTACTCCTGAGATTCAGCCCGACTCTGTGGAAGCTGCGAGCGATTTCGACAAACCGACTCAAATGCAACGGCAGGACCATCGACGAAGGGCCCAGAAATCTATCGAGCGGGAATCACTCAAGCAATATCGAAAGTTCAAGCAGTCCCTCGATCACGCCCATAAGCTCTTGTACCGTGGCATTTCTTTGCTACTAGCATGCCTTCCAACGCTATCTCCTTTGCGGCTACAGCGGCTTGCTTCGCCTAGTGCTTTGTTCATCATGCGCAAGCTCTTGCTTTCCCCTCCATTTGCACCTCTTCCCGCGCCCACGTTCCGCCTACTGCTGCATGTCCTCACCTTCCTCGCGATGCATATGGGAAAACGCGCCTACGCCGCTGCATATCTCGCTGAAAGTGTGACTGTACCAGGTGATTCTCCAACCCCTCTCGCTGGGTCACAGCGGTATGACTTTACGAAGGGGGCCCAATCCCGGCAGCAGGATGGCCTGAGCAAATCTCCAGCCACAGGAGGCAATAGCTCAAGTAAGGAGAAGAAGAAGGCCAAGTCCACTACCGCAGTTGCGCAACTCGAGAGTTTACTTCCATTATTCGCGCCCCTTGCTGACGTCCTTGAGCAGGCAATCACAGGAGCAGAAGGCGAAGACGAAAGAGACCATACCCTAGAGCGAGTTGCTTCTGAATTGTCCCGCATTGCTCAACGACGACAAGTGGGAGTCATTAAGAGCGAGCGTGAGGCAGCAATTAAGCAAGGGGTTCAGTCGACTCCTCAGGCCAGTGCTGAACAAACTAAGAAGAAGCGGTTTAGCTTAAGCACAATATCCTCCCGTGAACGCGCGAACATCAGCTGCTTGGTAGAGACCTCTCTAACGTCGGAAGGAAATGATAATCCGAGTATCTTACCTCTGGATGCCCCATTGGATGCTGCCATCACGGCGTACACACCATATGTGTCCTTGCCCGAATCTGTCCAGCGCTGGAGAGTCCAAACCCTCGCCAAGTACTTGACGTACGGTGAAGACAGCTCCACTGGGACATCGATGCTCATTCCAACGGGTCTTACTGGTCTACTCAACGAGCATGTTTCGATCTTCCTTCAGCGCGGATTAGGTCGACAGCATTTAGAATGGAGCAGTGAGTCGGATCTTTTCATTGCCGGCAGTGCCGGCTTTAATCGTGTTAGTTTCGAAGTTAACTCGATTTTGCACGATCTCGAGGTTTCCGCCGAAATGCGCCGTCGTCAAGAAGCTTCGGCATTCTCTACTCTCTTCAACGTCTTTAAGCAAGAAAAGAAGGTTCCCGTTCAGGCTGTTGTGCGCCCACATATCGCACTGCGCAGCCCCCGGGTGCTGGTACCAGCCTACACACAAACGGAGTGGAAAGAAGTCGTGGCGCTTCTCGCTCCTATTATGCTCACATCTTTCCCCCTTCAGTTAATCGCGCAGCGATTTGATCCAATGTTCCTGCGTTTCCTCGCAAGACAAACGGTTGCACCGCCTCCACGGCAGCTTGCAGGCCTTCGAATTCCTTGCGCTCGTCGCACGGATCCCTCTGCCTCTTGCACAACACAAGATGCTCAACAAACAGCAGAATCGACGCGAACGAAGTGGTTCGGCGAATCCGTCTATTCGTGCTCGATCTTTGCCAAACCCGGGTCGATCGCAGGACATAAGCGCTTCCAGTTTAAACCCTCGCTACGCCGCCCGTCAAACATGATGCTGATGTTTGGCTTGGCCCAAGTGACGCGACCAGGACTAGCTCATGATGAAGTATTGAGTTTCGTTCCAGGTGCTTTCAGTAATCCGGACGCTCCTAGCTCCTTTAACCCTGCTGCTGGGTCTCCAACATTGTCACTTCTCGCGTCAGAATTTTGGCGAAGTATTCAAGCCACGCTGTCTCTAAACGGTGATTGTCAACCATATGAGACCTCAGGTGAGCCAAACCTACGACCAAGTCTACTTTCCCCTCATTTCGAACTTATGTCGACAAGCTTGGCGTCAACACGACGACCTTTTGACGAGCCTGCCATGCGTGCACAGCGAATGATTGTTCACCGTCGCCGAGCACGACGAGATGCACAACTTCGGCTTGTCGCAAAAGGGTTAGGTCTTGTCGAAGACGAAGACCCATGGCGCACCAGGGGTACATCACTGCTTGACGCTGACATCGATGCGTGCTTTGACTCTTCTGATGATGAAACAATCCCCTTCCCCAAGACACGCAGCGAGATCCTTGTGAGTAATGTATCCGAACCGAACCTGCAGCATCGTAATAGCGTGAGCCGAAGGCGCAACCGCGCTGATTTCTTAACCTCTCTCGCAAGCGTAAAAGCGGTTGCGAGTGTTGCAGAGCCAGAAGACGACGATCTTCAGCTCTCTCACCTCCGCTCTACCGCGGCGCTCCTTGCCAGCATGTCCCTCTTTGCTACTTGCCCTCCGCAATGGTTTGTAAAGCCGCCCACAGACCAGCTCGACGCGGCGTTCACCACGCCTGAGGCTGCTGGAGCTCGAATTACACGCCCACCTCTTACAAGTTATCGGGGCAGGGCAGATGAATCTGAGTCTGACTTTGACTCTGCTCAGTCTAAGTGTTTCAGTATTGCCACGCGTTGGCCAAACCCTCGTGTATCCGCATTTGCGGATGTGATTGCAATCCAATCGCAGTTCGAAACATTTACATTTGGCATGAATGGCCCCTTGCAGCAATCATCTTTCATGAAGATCATTGACATCGACTGGAGCAAGGTCCGTCCAAGCTGGCCTGTGTTGCTTGCTCCGATCATGTTCTTAAGAGATGACGCTGAATCAGCAGCCATGTGCGGGTGCTCAGTGCTTCCATCATTCAACGTCAGGACTTCGGCGCACTTTCCATCGTGCAACACTTCGGGTCCGGATGCTTCGCCCATGACTTCATACTCAGTTTTACACAATTTGCATTTACTTTCCCTAACCTTATCGGCGAATCCGCTCGCGCTTGACATTCACAATGCAAAGGAAGACGTGCTAAATGAGATCCAGCGTTCTGGTGTTGTGCTCAAGCCGCGAGATATCGTGGCTTTGGAATCTATCTTCTATGCGAGACTGGCTGAGAGGCTATTCTCCAAAGTCGGTTCTGCGACTTTATCTCAGCCTCCAATGATCCCTGACCTTGAGGGCGTACTGAACAAGCTGCTCCTGGAAGCAACTGCCGCAGCAAAAGTCGCTGTCCCTACGATTGTCGCCGCGAGCTCACCGAGCACGTTCGATGCTACAACAGCTCTAGCCACAGCCAGCCTGCCCCTCAATCGTGTGACCGGCTCATCTGGCCTTTCTCATGACTCTGAGCACGCGCGTGGCTTCCCTGACGCCGGTGCTAGTACATATGATCTCCGGCTGGGTGGCACTGCCGCAGCTACTTCTGGACTTTCGGGAATGTCACCAAAGAGTATTGGTCAATCGGGTAGTTTGGCTGGAGGTGGGCACAATTCGTCACCTCGTGCTGCAAGCTCACCTGGGCACCCTTCTGTTGGGCAGATCACGAGTCTAAGTGCTACTTGGCCTTGGCAATCTTCTCAACATGCCCCAAATGCGGTAGGCGTGGCACCTCAGCCCCCGCAATCACAGCATTTTGCCGCATTAGATTGCGAGCTACTTGATGCCTACCATCGAATGTCACAGGACGCCGCTCTTCCAGGACTTGCTGAAGAACATTCGACCTCAGAGGTCCAGGTGCGGCCAATGGATACCTTGCGGTGTGCCTTCCTCTTACTTAACCCCCTCGCTGCGCTTCCAGGCTATTCCCACGTAGGGTTGGAGTTCATCACCACGACATCACAAGTGGAAACGATACGGCAAGCGTATACATCCGCTGGTGCACAGCTCAAGCACGTCCTGTCGAGCTTGCGCACACCACACGGTGATGAGCAGCCGAAGGCGAGAGGAAAGGCAAAGCCACCATCGATGTCACTGTCTGAAGCAATCACACAAGTTGTACTATCCAAGTCTCGATTGAATCAAGAGCTTGTCGTTACGGAGCTTCTTGGCAACCTGCATCATCAATCGTCGTCCTCCAGCGACATCTTGTCTGCAACGGCACTCATGCTCCCCAGTAGCTATTCGTACTTGCGCAGAAACCTGAACCCACTGCTTGTGATTGCTCCAGGTTTATCTACTTACGATGCGAGCACGTCACCGGGAGGCCGCGCTTTCTATGGTGTGCTTCCTGCCTGCCCTGCTGATTCAGCGGCACTCGACATTCTATCTCATCCTGGTGTGGTCCAGTTCCTGAATAGGCTTGTGCCTCAGCTGAAACTTCGTGACGTGTGTCAGTCAGGTCCACACACTGTCCAGCTTGACCCAGAGTTGATGTTCACCGTAGCCTCTGGTGCCTCACCATTAGCATCCTTATTCTTTGGAGACCAGAGTCCGAGTCGCGCAGACGACATTATCGAATTATCGGCTCAAGCGCCAGCGAGCTTGCTTTCTACCTCATTGGCCTCTGAAAAGGCTTCTCCTCAGGCTAGCTCTGCACAGATCACGCAGGTCGCGACTGCAGCTCTGAGTGGTGCCAACGAAGAAGCTGTGACATACTCAGCACCATCATCTGCAAGCCTAACTTCGCATGAATTAATGGGAGCTATACTTGCCTCTTCGAATTGTCCCGACGTTTTAGCATACTCTTCCGTTCCAGTCATTGTTCCCTCTCGACCAGTGACAACGAATGCACCATTCAAGTCAAATTCTCCTGTGGACGCCGCAGTGTCCAAACGAGAACCCTGTATGGTGCCCCCGAGGCCGAGTGGTGGCGACGTGGCCGAAGATACTACGACTGTCGATGCTGGATCCAATCCTGCTGACAGTCCGCGATATGTCGAGGAATTGCCTGTGGATGGCAAAATTATGCCGGATGAGCAGATGGATGGAGTTACTGCGTATGCACAACCAATTGATGAGACCTGGGATGCATGGGATGAAGAACTTGACGGATGGGAGCGTACTGGGCGTCGCGGTGTGGCAATCTGGAGAGATGATCCCACACTTTCCTTTGCCTTCACACCTACTTCGAGGTTGAACCGGGCCCCGAGCTTACCAAAATTGATGCGCGGTGCAACCGCGGAGTCGGTTACTAGGACCGGGGAGTCGACTTCAAATGTCGAGGATGCCGACTCGGACTTTGACGACTTCGGGCCGACCCACGATGTGGAGGGGTCTCATCACGACGATGCTCTCCATGACCCTCTATCCATTGCGCGCCTTGATGATTTGGCGCATGCATCTGGCTACCTGAAGAAGAGGCATTTCAGCTCACAGCGCCGTCGTCAGGGATACCTTTCGACAACTCCCGTTCACTCGATCGCGGGCAATGGAGGAGGTATGCACGCAGACGCGGATGGAATCTACATCGAAACGAGTCGATCTAAGTTCGAGAAATGGATTGCAGCGGCACGTGCGGCCAGGAACGCGGCACAGTCATCCTACAGCGGCACAGCGATACACGGTGCAGCTGATGGTCCTGGCTTGAATCAGCGACGAAGCAAGGCATTTAGGTATTCTTCCTCCACTGTAGGGCAGATTGAAAATGCACACGTTGGACCAGTGACTGCTCTGGTGACTCCAAAGGCTGCAACCGCAACTCCCTGGTTTGTAAGTGGGGGTGCTGATGGCAAAGTCAAACTCTGGTTCGTGAACCGAGCACTTCGGAGCGCCCAAGTTGCATGGACCCAATCTGCCTCTACTTCTGAACGCGGTGCCGCGAATTTACAAGTCTCTTTTCCTAGTGGAGCCAGTGGGGCCTCGTCCTCAGTGGCTTCGCCACTTCGCACTTCCGCATCTTCAAACCCTGATGTGCGTGCCCAGCATTCGCGCACACAGTCACGCCATACGGACATTGATGTTGGACGAATCGTGCCACCAGGGTCCAAGTCCCCGCATGTAGGAGGAGGGGGACCAGGCGTACCTCCAGCTTCGCCCGCAGCCAGTATCTCTAGCACGTCTGCCGCCACTCGCAGCCCGAGTACTCGACCAGTCACACAGATTGCACTTATTGAGCCGTCATGTGATGAGCTGAGTGATGACTTGCCGATGCACTATGGCTACTACACTCTCGGAGGAGGAGGCTTCGGTACTGGAGATGGACCTGGATTAGCGGGATTCAGTGGGGGTCCTGTAAATGAATCTGCCACTCATGTAGCCGCATGCGACGGATCGGTAAGAGTTTGGGATCTTGAAACTGGCCACCCACTATGGGGTGGTGCAAGCTATGGAGACACACCTGCGCAGGCCCCCGTACTGCCGACGACTCAATCGCTCTTCAGTTATTCGACCTTCCAGAGTGTCTCAACTGGGGATGTCGAAACCGTCCGTTCGAAGGACCTCACAACCTTGAAAGCGGCTGATTGTGCAGCATTTTGGCATTGCCTTGATAAGCGGCACAGGGAGGTTGCATCTGGTGAAGGACTAGGTGCATTTAGCTCGGGTCTCTTCCAAGCAAAGGATGGGGCTGGTACACAAACACTTACAAACCCCCTCGTACAAGTTTCACTGAATCTCCCAGGCTCGGGCACCGGACCATCAAAACTGTCCAATCCGGCTTCATCGGGCCTGAGTTCCAGTGTTGGCGGAGGTGGGTCTGGCTCGATGCCTGGGTCAGGCCTCTCGAGGGCGGCCTTGATGGCTGCCGGAGCTATTATCCCCTCAGAGGCATCCGAGTCTCTCGCCAGTGCGATGGCCGGATGGTCGGCACATATTGCATCCTCAAGCGTATACCAGGTCACACGAACCGAAGGAAGACTTTTCCCGACGATCGTTGCACGTCTCTCAACGACAAAGTTTGGCAGTGGTGTAGCTCTGTTGCCCTTCCCTGCGTCCAGGCTCATTTCGGACTTCTCGAGTCTGAAGAGTGGTGGAACCTTGGTTCAGCAGTTTCCTGCAGATGAACCTGCGTTCAATATCTACGAAGCGAACGATTACCCCCTCCCTATAACTTTCACTCACATCGGGAATCTCGGTCTTGCATCTGCTGCTTCGACAGCTGCAGGTATCCTCGCCGCACTGCGATCGCCATTGCCGTCTCCATCAATCCCGCACATCAATCTGACACTTCCACTCTCGAGCATCACTTCCACTCGAGCAGGGTCATCTCACATATTCCGCCCTGCGAATATCACTACCTGCTCGTATGAGGTAGATCCATTCGAGCTCCTTAGAGATTCACGAGGAATGAATGAGTTGTGTAGCCTGCTTGGTGAGCGACAAAGTCAGTGTGTTAGTCTATGGAGCCGTGCGATGGCCAGACGCCGAGTGGATCAAAACTGTATGGCGCAGCAAGCGAAGGGGAGGGTAATGTCTGTCACAGACTGCAATTCGCCGCTCGATGACATTGAGGCAGAACTTGGAGACCTGGCGGAGAGTGAAGACGGCAACGTCATCACTCGCCTCACGTCGCGATACCGTTGCGATCCTGCGGGTCTCTTTTCTGATGGCCCATGCGTCACAATCTCAGCGCCTCACACCACCGACCTTGCTCCGCCTAGGGTCCTTGAAAACTGGGTTCGAGATGACCCGTATGGCGCGCAGTTTGTCTTACTCACAAGTCATGACTTCAACCAACTCACTCGAGGAGTCATTGGATGGAGCTCATTGGCCCTTCTGGGACTCGGTAAGTCACGCCTTGGCAGCTTCAGTGTTCCGAGGACGGCGCTCGTCCCAGACTTATGCCTGGACTACACACCAGAGGCTCATCTTGCCCTTTCTCCAGCTCTTCATCGCATTATGGCACCGCCGCTCCCGCTCGATGCCCCTCCACATGACATTGTCGAGATTCTTAACTCCCCACACAGCCCAGTTTTCCCATACTATGCCTCGCTCGCTCCTGCATTTATGGATCCATTCGCAGACACATTCTTGCCATGGGATTCAACCGTAGCGAACAACGTACCTCAGTCTCTCCGAAGCTCGCTATATTATGCATCTTCCCCGTTTGCTCGACTCGCATACGCAACAATTCTCCGCAACTTGCCAATGCAGTCACAGGACAGAATTGTTACAACAATAGCTCATGCCCCTCGCCGAACGGCGCTTGTTATCGGCTCGGTAACGGGAAATGTTCGTTACATTGACCTTCGGACGGGTGTGGCGGCAAGCCGAGCATGGAGATGCCACTCTGCACCGGCATCCTCGACGGTATCGTTGGACGCGCCACCTTCAGGTGTTATCACCGTCGCACACTCTTCTGGATACGCCAGCGCAGAAGGTGTTGCAGATACGAGCAGTGTTGGGGCGATTAGTTTCACTTCAGCTCCGCTTGAAGCTGGTGATAGGCCGGACGACGTAGATGCTCTCAGCATTGCGCTGCTCTCTTCAATCGGTGTGCGCTCGGTACCGACACAGACATATGAAGAAAGTGACGTCGCGATTACTCGAGTAACTCCTTCTCCTGACCAACCATGGGTAGCAGCCTCTAATGCGCGCGGTGAAATTGTTGTCTTTGATGAGAGAATGGGTATGGCTCTTCATAACTGGCGTGCTCATGCTGGAAAGTGTATCGTGTGGGCCGGACGTGGAGGCGTTTTGATTAGTGCGGGACAGACTAGCCAAGACAACTCTCTCAAGATCTGGCAGGTTGGTCACAGCTCGACTGTCAATGCGATTGCGCACGCTCTTTCGTTCGAAAATGCCATCACGGCATTGCAGTACGCAGATGACACCATGAGTGCCGGCTCGGCCTTAGCTTTCCATGTTGCAGACGCGGCACGACTCAGAGCGGCAGCGGAGAGGCTCAATGTCCCTGGTATTGACCCTAGGGCGCGATCTGTTGTGGTTGGTATGGCTCGAATTGCAGCTGAGCGAGCCGAGGTCAGCCGTCGCTCAGAATCAGCCGCACGGAAGGTTTACGCCTCGTACCTCGCGGCAAAAGCCGGACAGCACTCCAAACCCGCTTCTGGCACCCAAGTTCACCAGCTTCCAACCTTGAGATGCACAGTTCGAGGTCTGCCATCCGCTGCCACCAGCGCTCACATTGTTGGAAACGCATTGCTCGCCGTGACGAAAACTCGAATCGCGCTCGCAGAGCTTCCTGAGCAGCATGCAACGACAGACTCTTCAGCTAGTATGGGGCTTGACACGAGTGCGAACAGTTTAGACGCTGGAAGAGGAGTGCCCACGTGGTCAGAGCAATTGGAGGAAGCCTCACTTATGATACTGGCTGAGACGGCAGCACTTGGTGCCGCATCCCCTCGCCATGATGAGCATAATCCTGAGATATCTGCCGCATCCGTGCGCGAAGAAGCTCTAGGAGATAATCCGTCTGAATTAATCCTACCCTCAATTCACGACATTCATGACGCCGCGGACGATGTCGTCATCGTGTCGGACACAAGTGATACGTATGTACCATGCACAAGCCGTTCCAAGGAAACAAGCGAGCATTCATTGTGTGACTCGCTTAATGCGTTTATCTCTGCGTCAATTGCTCAGACGACACAGCCTAGCCAAGATCATGACCGTGAAACTCTGCGCAGCAGCTCTACAACTGCTGTGGCATCGAATGAACCCCCATCAAGATCAGATGCTGGGTCTGAAGTTGCCTTGAATGCCGCCTTGCCTGTGCATGAGCAATGTATTCCCGCATCCCTTGTCCCAGGCACAATTATTACCGGCTCCGCAGACATGGTTAACCCACTCAATCATTCTCCCTCCTTGGCCGCTGCAAATGCAGCTGCATTTGCCAAAGCAGAGCTCGTGGCTCAAGCTGCCACAGACGAAGAGACGAAGTTCGCTGTCATCGAAGCCGCGCTACCCTCACCAGATCCGTCAGTGATTTCCCTGCCAACTCATAAGGAGCTCACTTTGGTTGACACACCCCGTCCTGGAATACGGCCAGAGACCCATCGTATCCTATCGCGGACAGTGGGTGCGCCTTCTATTGATGGAGAACGAGAGCCACACTTCACAGAGCCGGAAGGACTGCTCATTTCAAGTAGCTTTGCTGACTATCAGCCACGGCGAACGGATGAATCAGAAGACGCCCGTGAAGAAGTCCCTGAGTGGTTGTGCAAGGAAAGCTTCACGACTCGCACACAGGAGGCCGTGCTTAGGCGCTCTCGGTTGGACCGATTCCTGGACGAACTTGCAGCGGCGAACCCTATGCAAGTCAGCTCTGCAGGAGTTGTCCTTGACCACCCGACTTCGGCGGCACTATTCCAGTCACCCCCTAGTCTACTTGAGAATACGGCGTCTGGACCTGGTTCGAAGACGGGTGGACTACTCGCGCAGCAAGCTGCCCTGGCTGCCCTTCAAAGTGGTCTTGCAGCCGGCGCGGCAGGTGCAAGCGACTACGGTGAAGCGGTCATCCAAGCCACCGTTTCCTCTGCATCTCACCCCGATCCAGGCAGTATGCTTTCGCTGAAGAGCGCCGTCATAGCCGCTACAAATGCAGCCAATAATTTGCGTGCGGCTGCGTCAAGCACCACGACCAGTGCTAACTCTCTTGCAGCTGCTCTGAGCCTTGAAAGCAAGATTGTTGCCACCGACATAGCTGGTGCACTCGTCGAGAGCGCAACAGCTGCGGCAGCGGCGACCGAATATCCGATGGCCGTCTCCAAAACGCTGATAGAAGCCAACCTTGCGTCAGCTCATCCTCTTGCGAGTGTCCGAACTATGTTAGGGACTACAGAGCCAGCGGCTAGTGTTAGTCAACCTGAACCACTCTCAACTCTGCCTCAAGGTGCAAGCGCTGCTGCGACCTTGGCTGCCGCTGCAGCCGCTGCTGCACCGAACTTATCCCAAGCGCTTGGCGCAGGCGTGATACTCGGAGCATCCTCGAATCCAAATACTATTCTTGTGACCAAGAGTCCAGTCATGGAGTTAGATGCACGAAGAGGGTCGACAGATGTTGGACAGGGTATTACCAATGCGTCCTCGTCTCAAGCCGCTGCGTCCTTCGCTGTTGATTTGTCGGCGCTTCCTAATCCTGCAGTTATGAATGCTGCTGGTTCGGCGGCCGTTAGTACGTTGAGTGCAGCTGACGCAAATCTCGCTCTAGCTGGTGGCAACACGAGCAGTCTCGCACTTCGCCTTGCTGCAACTCTCGACAACCCATTCTCCGGGCTGGGATCTAGCAGCGGTGGGGCGAATGCAGCCGCGCTTGCGAGCGGTCAGGCGGTACTCATGCTCGGCTTGAATCCACCTAGCATCGGAGGTACATCCTCCGCTGCTGGTGGATCTGGAGGGGCACCAGCGGAAGTCGAAGAAAGCCATGGCGCTGAGGTTCAGGCGCAACTTATCATTCCACCAACGGCCTCCTTGGGTTCATCCTTGGTAAATACGTCGATTCAGGTTTGCGAGGAATCGGTGCCGTTGACTGCAGGCCAGCTCAGCAATTTGGCCAACCAAACGCGTGTTCAGTTAGCCCATGACACCACTCTTGGGGCTCTCTGTTCCGGTACAGCGCAACGCCACACATATCATCAGCCCAACACCTCCATGTTGCACTACCCAGTACCAAGCGAGTTAATCGCCGCCGCAACCAATGCAGCCAATGCGGCAGCTGCACAGTCCGTTGCGGTCTCAATGAATGTTGCAAATGAAGTAGGTTGTGCGGATGCGCTGGACGCTGTAGCGATCATGAATGCAGCGGCAAACTTGGCCGCCTCGTCGGCTTCCTCTGTCCCGAATAGCACGTCTGTATTGTCTGCTGCGGTATCATCGACTGTTGCAGCGGCAGCTGCAGCGAATTCCGTGTTGCCCCCTCCACAGCTTGTGCAAGTTCAACAAGTCCCCGAGAAAATCAGCGCGTCGGCGACTTGTCCACCAATGTTTATTTCTCAAGCATCTTCGGCGAGTAATGCCCACAAAGCTGCAGCCCAAGTTGCAAACGCTGCGCAACAGGCTGTGACGAGCATATCATTTGTGACGTCGCACCCCACCCTCCCGCCTTTTCCGTTCTCGCAGCAAGTCATCGCAGCTGCGGGTTTGAACGCATCGGGACCCTCAGATCATGTACTCAACGGTTCGCAAGCCTTACACCAGACGCTATTACCACACGGTAGTAAAGACAAGCCCACCGGACCCGCAGCAATGGGCCAGCCCGCCTCTACTTCGAGTCTTACCGCATCTAGTCCTGCCCTGGCCATATCGACTGTTCCTAGTTCTACTCTGGTGAACGTCAGTGCCTCTGTCTCGTCTCACTCTGGGACTTCGGAGTCCACTTTCGGAAGTGCCACCTCCGCATCCGTTTTAGCAACCTCTTCGTCCACCTTCCAGGCATACGTTCCGCGCGAGACTATGAGGAGGGGGCAGGGTCAACTCACGACCAGTGCCTATCTACGCGGCATGGATCTCCTGTTAATTGGCACCTCGGATGGACGGATTTTGTTTACGAAGTAACTTAATCAAGACTCGTGATGGTTCGCCTGTTCACAGCAAGAAGACAGGACCTCGCAAGCAAGTGCAGACAGTATGTATGCGAGCTCGTTGTCTTAGACTGAGAGATTGGGAGATTAAAAGATCGAGAGATTAAACTCGAAACGGTTCGCGCTAGAGGATCGTTTCGATCGAGATGATTGTTTTCACTCCGATAGGATCAGATCATAAAAGTTGAAATGCAAATTGCAAATGGATTACGAGTCAATATGTATGTATGGAAACACGTCTATTTCACTTCTTTGGATGTTCAATCTAACTCCAGTTCTGCACGAGATTGATTCGCCACTTGCTCTCCTCTCTCTTACTCTCTCGTCAAAATTTTTCCTCGGACCTACAGGTGAGGAAAAAAGCTCGCACACTGACCGTGGTGTGAAAATTGGGAGATATGTCGTGGCATCGCGATCAAAAACATGAGATATTGAAAGATCTATTGCGTGTCTGTTTATTTGATGCCTTCGCTACGGCAAAGCATCCGAGTATCCAAGCTGTTTCTGCAAAATCCGATGGTTTCTGAGGGGATGAAAACTCCGTTCTGTGTCGAGTTGACGTCTTGTGGCTACGTCCCCAGAACCTAGACTATGTAATTTCATGTGCTTACCCATCGACATCCCTCTTATCGCCTGCCTCTAGAAATGGATCGATTCTACCGGCTCCCGCTGCCCGGAAAGATCCTTGCCGTGTTGGGCACCTACACAGTTGCTGCGGCAAGCGTTCGATTGGCCAAGAAGGTGTACAATTCGGTCTTTGGAAACGAGGTACGTGGCTACATCTCGTGTGCTTATATTGCTATGCCTCGGAAATAACTGTCTGGCCAAATGCGCTCCTCACTGCAGCGGTTCGAAAGGAACTACGCTGGAACCGACTTGTGAGTCGGGCGAATCTACGCTCTATTTGATCTTTTGCTAGCGTACCTGCGGGTATATGTCGCACCCCTCTTACGTACTCCACTTGATCTTCGCACACTATGCCCACTGACCTTGTCATTCCTGGCAAACCATCGCAATTCGACTCTATCTCTGACAAACTCTAGTCCGATGCCTATCCTCTCGAGCATATCCGATCGCTTTTGGAGCAGATGGCGAGGTATTGGAACCAGGTTATGACTTCAGTAAGGAGGGCTCCCGACCCCCAGGAACGCAACGCGATCCTGCAGCATGGCTTCAACGCAGCCCTTAGTTTCGAATCTCAGCTTCTAGCAAAGAATGGACTGAGTGTGCCTCAGTTCCGAGACTTGATCGCAAAGTACCGCACAAAGGACGCTACAATCGACACGATCATGAAGGGTATCGAGGAATTGTTCAGAAACTTCCTCATGGCCGACACTGAGGAGACTCAAATGGTCAACAGTGCCGCCGAGAAATGCTTCCAGGTCACTGAGGCCTTGTACAGCATGTACTACAACATGAACGCATATGCAGCTCAGGCTATTGCCAAGCGCCATGGCTTGAAGATTGGCCGCGACGCTATCCCAGCAGATGTTATGCGTGAGATCGACCAGTCCGTTGCCGAGACTTTCGTGAGCGCCCGGGCCAAGGTTTTGGCACAGTTCCAGATGACGATGGAAGAATTTACAGAACTCAGCCGAATTGCAGAGCAGGGCTCCGAGCAGTATCGTCGCTTGAAATCTCAAATCGAAAGTGCGTACAAGCATCGCTGGCAAGAGTTCCTCAGACCATCCAATGCGGTTGAGAGCTCGAAGGGTGCCGCAGCTGCTCCTGCCCTGATCGACAGACTGAACCATTCTGTTGGTGCAGCTCATGTAGAAGATGACGATGAGAACGAGGAAGAGAAGTCAGCGGAAGCAACATCTGCTGCTTCCGATTCTGGTGAGGCGCTAACCCAGCCTCAAACTCAAATGGAGCAGCCATCTCAAGAGGCGCAGCCAGCTGTTGAATCGCTAAGTGAGCAAGTGGAGCAGCCTGCGGAGCAGCCTGTCGAGCAGCCTGTCGAGCAGCCTGTGGCAAATGAGGCCGTAGAAGAGCGGCAACAGCTCGAGCAGGTGGTCGCTGACGAGCAACCTTCGCAAGATGCCGAAGATGTTGCGACGGAGCAGACTCGTGAGGACAACCCGGAAGACATGATGGTTCGTGACGATATTGAGCTCGTGGCTCCTAGCCAGGCGGATGAAACTGATTAATGTGTGTATGTTAGCTGGTTTACCACCTGTTGTGTAACTAGTATGTACCTTTATCCCTTTCCATCTCGTAATACACCTCTTTCGGCGTTTTACTACGCTTCTGATGAACTGACTTCACACAATCCACGAGGACAAGCAAGGTCAATGCCACGAGCCCAAAGGCCCCATTACAAAGATCAAACAGTATCCATTTGTATGTTACGTTTGTGATTCATAATTTACGCTAGTATGAGTTTTGTGTACACGTATTTGGGCTGGATTTGCTGGTGCTAACGTCAGTTTGAGGCAACCTAGTTAGCGGATGACTTTGTTACCGACTACTGCCACAAGTGCATCTAGACATGGGACTTCCATCTGAATTAGGGAGGACTCCATATGTGCAACCAGAATATGGCACATACGCTGGCTGAGCTGAAGTGGTTGCATGCTCCCAGTCCGAGTATGCGCATCTGGCGGGCACTGTAATGTCTGCCGTCTTCCTTAATGTAAACCAGTGACTATCTCTTACAATGATCCCACACATCATGTCCATCCGTCCGCCTGCACTGGGCTTTGTGGGGGCTGAGAATTCAGTTGCTGTAGCGCAAGAAAGCTTAAGCCAACGATGTGGTGATATTACACATAGCACCACACTTTTTTCTCCAGGAGGCTGCTGTGGAGTCCAGAGCAGCGAGAAATACCTGTTAGTAAGGTTGCTCGCAATGATAGCGCGCGGCTGCCTATCTCCACAAGAAGGCGCTTACATGAAGGAGACGGTCTTACCCTCAGGTCGATAGACTGCCATGACAATCGCGTGGTCTCGCTCGAAGGGCTCGAGGGTGGAGTACTCAAGAGGCTTGAAACCGAACTCTTCCAGTTTCTTAATCTCAGATGCGAACACAGCTTCAGGTTGGGCAGTTGAGTCAATGCAGCTGGCCTTGATAGAGATCACGGCATGGCCACCGGACTTGAGGAAATACTGTGCATTGAGAGCAACAATACGAGCCTGATCGGGCTGAGCAACATCGGCGAAAATTGTGTCAACCATGTCAACCAACATGCGGTATGCAAGAGGCTGACGAGCATCAGCAACGATGGGAACGATGTTGGGGCGCCTCTTGGCCATGTTGACCAAGTCACGGCCGGGTCGATGCGAGAACTCGACGGCATAGACCATACCTTCAGGACCAACAATATCTGAGCAGTGCGAAACGGATGTACCTGATGCAGCACCGAGGTACAACAACTTAGTGCCGGGCTTGATGTGAATATCACTGACATCTGCAATGACAGCGGCTGCAAGCTTCGATCGGAAAGGGTTCCAAACGCGGTATTCTACTTTACCTTCATCCGTCTCAACGGCAATGCGCTTCTCACCATAGACAGAAACACCAGGGTCAAGGTTGCGGGTGACAATTGTATCATCCTTTTTGCTCTCTGCAATGAACACACCCTCAAGACGGTGACGCTTGATGATGACCTTTGCTGCGGGCTTGCCACCAGCCTTGCCTCCGCGGCCACCGCCACGGCCGCCGCCACGGCCGCCTGCACCACCACGGCCGCCTGCGCCACCGCGACCACCACGCCCACCTGGGCCGCCACCGCGGCCACCGGCACCGCCACGGCCACCGAAACCTCCGCCACGGCCGCCACCGCCACGGCCACCGAAGCCTCCTAGAAAGACAGCAGGGTATGGAGAGAGGAAAAGTGAGTCTAAGGCAACCTCGAACACCGATTGAATGGCAACATGGGGGTAAAGGGTGCTCCTCCAGCTACTGTGTCCACAGCTACAGCAGCAGTATTGCCAAATTCACCTCATACACCCCGCTTCACAACTCGGTGACCCTGCACGGATGTCTCGGCTCGCAGTCCTAGGCTCTGTCGAGCCGCAATAGCATCAATGCGAGGCCAGGATCGCGCTGGGCCACCGAGGCTAAGTGAGTTACATCAAGATCAAAATGCAGAGCGTAGTCCAACGTACCTCCACGACCGCCTCCGCGACCGCCAAAACCGCCTGAACTCATTGTATCCGTAAGATTGAGTCTAGAAAGTGGGAGCAGAGGGAGGCCCGCGTGAGCTGTGAGTGTAGGTGTCGCGCGGTTAAAGCCGGTGCATGACGTAGGAGCTTAGGGGACATACTGAGAATTCCGACGCAGGAGTGCGCGGGGACTTGCGAGACCGCGAAAACACGCCGCAAAAGATACACTTTCACGCAACTTTTGCGAAGTTGACATTCTCAGTGGTACGAAGGGTACTCAAACGAGGGTTCCGGAGTATTCACCTGGTAATATTATTATTACCGGAGAATGCGCGCTGTGTGGAACAATGGAACTACCAGATTATTTCCCTCATTGCACCACACCCACCCATGGTATGCAACGCTTTTTACCCTCAATCAAGTGAGTTTCCCCAAGCTCACTGAGGAAGTATTCCTGCACCCCCGACTGCGTGCGGGTCCCCTGGGATCGGCCCATGTTGCGGAGCAATGAGAATTGCAGCATGTTGCGAGTTGGTCCACACAAGTTGCGCCGTTCACGGACAGACTTTCATGAGTTGACGTATGAGTCTCACACACATTGACACGGGATAATAATGGCAGACATCGTACCAGAGCGGTGTTGTAAACTTATTGATTTGATATCTACTGAGGTTTCCATGATGTGTAACTCAGAATGCGCAACCCAGAAAGTCGCGATGTGAGGTTCCTGCAGTCAGCCCTGCATCCAGGGGCTGGGTGTGAATTGTCGCCAGCTCGTCGCATGTAGCCTGGATACGACACCAGGGCCGCAGTGTTGGTGAGGTCCGGCACTATCCTGATCGCAATCGCACTTCGGACGAGTCGCGCACAAAGTCGGGACCTAGGTGTTTGCTCGTGTTTTTGTCTGTCTCACTCACTGCTATGCACGCATTAACATCTTCCCTGGATTTAGACCGCCTACCGGTGAACCCCGCATGGCTTCTCACCACCGATGGACCGCGGCGGTAGGTTCATTGAAGGGACTACTGAGATATGCGGAGCAAAACCGTTTGGACTATGGTGTGTACCTGCTTGCACACCAGTGCGAGATGGGAATGCCGGAACTATTGGCTGACACTCCTGGAGCGACAATATCCCAAGCCACCGAGGACACTCGCCAAGCTGTTATCGAGTATAGTCGATCTGGAACAAACTTCTCAGAACTCTTCGAGCTCGCTGCAAAGAACCTCTCGACCAACGACTACATTGTAGGAGATGTGTTAGTAGTCCTGACGTTTGCTCTGGATCCTCGATGCGTAGGTGAGCAGGTTGCTGCAGAAAATGAGGTCTCAGCCAAGAAGTTCATTCATGAGAAGTTCCAATGCCTATGGCATTTGATGAGTGCCGAAGATCCTAAGTTCAACGTGATTGCGATGCGCCTGTTCGTGACTCTTGCACGGCATTCCCTTGCTACATTGCAGACCCTGTTGAAATCCATTGATCTATGTTCTCCGAAACTGCTGAAGCTTGCACTCCGTGCACGTGTGGAACTCGATGATCGACTCAAAGAGTTGGTCCGAAAAGTTGAACATGCGGATGCGGCGGTCCGATCAATCAACCGCCCTTTGCTCCATCGCAGCGAGAAAGGAGACCTGTCGAAAGTAGTTGCCGATCAACTTGGTCAGCTTCGCCCGCTCTACCTCTCGGTTATTACCACGCTTTTGGAATGGAGAAATATTGAGGTCACAGGCCGAGTGATCACAGCCAAGGGCTTTGTGCATCGATTCGTGAAGCATTTGGGAGCTGATCCATTAGAGTTATACCAAGGCTTTGTCGAGTGCGTCCTCAAGCATGTGATTCAGCTGCCAGGACTGTCCCCAGTGGACATCGCCACCTTTATCTCAGGTCAGGTTTTCAACTCAGTCATCGACAATCGAACAAACTCACCCGTGCACGAACGACTGGCGATTCAATTCGCGCGAGCCTTTGCAAAGTTACTTTTACGACCTAAGCTTTTAATCGCAATGACAACGCGATCGAGCGCAGCGGACTCTGAGGAGGGTCGTGATAGCAACGCTGAAGTTAGTACCTCCTCTGCCCCTGGAGCTCATGATGTTCCTCAGGAAACTAAATCGCTCAGTGTTGATGACGAATCGTCTCTGCTGGATCTCGTTTCTACCGCGCCAACGCAACTAGCCAGTGAAGGCGCTGAGTACACCCGTGTCGAAGAACTACATCCTGTGCTACTGAGACATTTGAAAGAGCTTCTTGTTCGACTCCATGCAGATACGTCGCTCGGATTCCAAAAGATTCTCTTAATGGTCCTTCAGCAGTGCCCAGGCCTCATTGCAACCTACTTGTCTGCGTTTCCATATCGTTTCTCCGGCCAGGATGGAATTCGCTGGATTGGTAGCAGCGCTGTTTTCCTGAAAATCCATAGGCTTCCGTACACTATGAAGCAGCTGTACAACCTGCCGAGCGTCGTGATTGAGGAGAGGCACAACGTTCAAGATACTACGCAAAGAGGCAAGCAGTCGAAGACGATGCCGAAATACCAGACGATTGTAAAAATTGAGCCCCCTTCCCCATCGCGCTTACTCGCACCAAGGACTCTTACGGAGGGTGTTGAACTGGAGCAAGCCCCACGACTCCTGCACTATCATGTCTTGTTCTCGGTTCTGATTGCCGTATTTGAGCGCTATATTCAACTCTATAAGGAGCTCCAGGGTATTTCGGATGAGACGTATGGTAACAGTGGCACACTCAGCCTTACCGCGCCTGACGCGAATCAGGCTGTGAGGGCACTCAGAGATGCACTGAAAAACACGGTCCCATCCTTGCAAACGCTTATGAAGTTTAAGCACGATTTAGAGCATCGCTTAAAGGGGCAGCGCCATGAGCCCATCCTGACCAGTATGGGTTCCCTAGACGTTGACAACAAGCCCCAAACAATTGCAGCGGATCTGTTGCTGTCGAAGCTTCACACGATCCTTGAGCTTTATTCCCGAACCCTGCCGACCTATTTCATCGGCTTCGATGCGGGCAAACAAGTATGTGAGAGGTTGCTTGCACAGGGCCCGCTAACTCAGCTTGCAATTATCCGGTTTATGAGGAGTCGGCTTCCGACCCAAGCTACAGAGCTGCTTTTCAACCGTTCGACAGCTCTCCCAGGAATTCCTGGAACGACTGTGGCTCCTCGCTCAGTCCTTGGTGCGTTCCTCCATGCAGGATTTCTTTCTCACTATCACACCAGCTGCAGTCCCAATCAGGCCGGTGTGTATGCGTTGATCGCATCAGAAGCGCGGTCTTTTGTACATGCTGTTCTCGCCAGCTGCTTTGAGATTGGAGATGATTTGTTCTATCATGACGCAGCGATTGATGACCACGGCGATATCGTGCAGAGTGAGAGTCAGAAAATGAGCGGCCTCCAGTCCATGCCGGAGGAAAAATCCCGACAGGATCGAAGATGTGAGGAACAGTATATTCTAGAAGCGGAATTAAACATTTGGCTATCCGTGCTGAACTGGGACGTCATCGACTTCTTTGAGTTGGCCCTCCTCAATGCGGTATCTAGACGCTTTAAGAACAACCCGAGAAGTGTTGCCACAAGTATGGAATTCGATTTGTATGGGGTGAAAGATGAGTTGAAAGACTTTGATGTTCGAGCATCTATCGCGGAAGCGTTTTTACCAACCCCTATCACCCTTTGCATCGCAGGGCGACTTCCATCGATCAACCCAACATCCCCGAACTTCCACTCGGTACGAGCGTTTGTGCTTGCCGGCATGATCCGCATTCTGCAGCTACACTACACTTTATCCCAAAAGCGCCTGTCTTTGAGCGCCCATGGTATTTATCGGCACACATGCGCTGCAGCAGGCTTCATTGTAGAGTACTTTACCCGATCCGATGAGCGGAATGTTATTTTACCGCTCGGTAACTCATGGGTTAAGGATGATGTTTTCTTCCGAGCCCTCGTAGCGAAGGCGCACGTGATGAGAAAAGGTGCCTTGTATTGCTCGGAGTTTGATTCGCGAGCTCGTAACGAGCTCTTCTCATCTTGGGGCGGTGTCGATGCACAGGATATCTTCACTGCCCTTGTTCCGACGATCTCACACGATGCACCGGAATCAATGGAGGCCAGCATGCCGACATGTATCCAAGCTGGTTTGCGGGTTCTTGGTGAAAGCGCCACTCGATCAACAATCCAGATGCAGCAACTCTTGGCCATGTTGGACGTTTCTATTGCTGCTCCTCTTTGGACCATGCAGTACTATTCAAATGCGATCGACGACTTGTTCGGACTTCCAGACGCGGAAGGCCAGTCGCCGATCCTCGAATGGTGGAAGTCTGCATGGAATTGCAGTCGTCCAGGAGAAACCGGGGAAGGTTCTCGCTCAATCTTGTATGCAGCCTTTGCCGAATTCGACCAAGGTTTAGACACTGATGCAGCATGGAAGCTCATTGATGCTGCTCTGTCGTATTACGGAGCGGACTCCGTTGTCACGCAACTTTCGTCCGCTGTTCATCGTGCCACTCAGCAGCTCCTCAATACTGCAGACGATATGGGTGAGAATGAACTTGCATTCTTCCTTGAATCGGCTTCTCGGCTTCGATTCGTCGCATGGCTTATCATTTCATCAGCTGTCAAAGCCGAGATGAGTCGGATCCACTTTTCGAGCGATGAGCGAGGCACGTCCACAAAGTTCGTCCTACGTCAGGGTGCGTTCGTATCCATTGGTGTTGAATTGATTGAGACTGCTCAACGAATTTGCGACTTGCTTGCTAAGATTGACGTTCAAAGCAGCATGCAGACTCAGGTCAGTCAGGCTTGCGTGCAAATCCTGGATGTCCTCCTCTGGGGGATTGAAATGCTTGTCGATGCCGAGACCAAGGCACTGCTCGCTGATCCTTTTGCTCTGCAAGGTGTCCGTCCTCTCAATTTGCTTCATATTACCTTGCAAAGCAGGCTGTATCAGCAGTATGCATTCGCATACATTGCTACCAAGCGTAGTGACAACATCATTGAGAAGATCGATCGTCCCTATGTCATTCAAGCTGCCCTCATGGTCACTGATTCGTTACTACAGATTTTGGAAGCCGTCAGCGGAGCCAACGAGGTTTACGAATCGCGAAATGCTTCTGGTACCAAGTCTCGCACAACCGTCATCACAACGGTGTTTGGAGTCCGAACATTGGACACAAAGTCCAGATTGGAAACAGCGCTCGCATATCTGGGACAGTCAGTGCGTACCATCATTGAACGTGTTCTCGAATCATTGTCCTTCCTTGCGCATCAAGAGGCAGAGGAGTGTCAGTTGAATTCATCGTCGGAGCACACAGTAGATGCGAATGTTGTTCTACCTGAGGTTAGGGCCTTGGAACTCTTATCATCGTTTTTAACTGTTCATGATCATCAACACATCAGCCAGATTATCGTGCAGCCCTACGTCACAACGCACAAGGATGGGGAGACCACTGTGAACCAGGCCCTCTGTCGAATCTCTCCGCTGACGATCTTGAACGCCGTTGTCTGGAGCAGCGAGATCATTGGACCGAAGGTACTCTATCGCCTCAATGCTCATGGATTTGAAATGCTCCTTGAGCTTGCACTACGATATGGTTTGGGTGTACAGCAGAGTGCTACCGGCTCAGTTCATGATCATAATAATCACAAGGCCAAGGCGGATCGTATTGACCTCGCACTGCTGCAAGTTCTCAAGGCGCGTCTCGTCGAGCTTCTTCCTTCTCTGACCAGGCTTGCGAGTGACTCGAATTCGACGCTTATTCGTCTGATAGGATCATGGCTAGCAAGCAGTGATCTCAGTGGTTCTTTGACGGAAGCCAGAGTTGATAATATTATTCATCTCCTTGGTGCACTCAATCGAACAGACTTTGTGGATCACATTGCTCGGCTGTTACTCAAGAGTCTCAACAACTCCCGGTGCTCCCTATCATCCGTATCTCTGATTCGACTCGTATTTGCAACCCTACAAACACTTAGCAATCGCGGATCCACAGAATCATCTCATGGGTATCTTGGAAAGCTGAGTAATGTATTAGTTGAGCATGTACAGGAGGTAGCGCGCGTCGCAATCGAGGTGGCAGCAAATGAAGAAAACCGTCATCTGAATGAAAACCCTGCATGGAGCGTTCTGGAGGTACTCATGCTCCCGTCATACCAACAGTCAGTGCACTCATCACTTGACGGTCTCGTGAGCAGCATCCCACCGGTTGTCACTAGCATCGCAACAAGTATTGAGATGTTTGATTCTTCGGTTGACCGGGCAGCGTATGTCTCACGTCTCTTCGGAGCCACGCTGGTTGACGTGGTCATCCAACTCAAGAGCAATATCTCCCTTTCACCCATGCACTTCTGCGGCTGTGTTGCCAAACTGCTCAATCGTGCACTCAGGACGCAGCGCGTTGTGTTTATTTCTGCGCTAGGCGATGTGTCAACTTCGGATGCATCAACATCGGTTGCTCTGCGACCATCCCAACTGTTCGATCCCGTGATTTCTTACTTGGTCCTCGAGGGACTCCAAGCCCTCCTCAATGTGTACAAGTCAGAAGCAAAGAAAGATTCTCCCGAAACCGAAGCCCACGAGCGTGAAGGAACGTCGTCTAGTTCTCATGATAACTTCTATGATAAGCATGCGAATGAGATCGCGCTTTGCCGCGAGCTCGCTGCAGCACTGCAACAGTCTCCTTATTCGTTGGTCGAATTAGCGCAGTTGGTAGCCATACCCATCAGGCTGAACCAGCTGTTGCAGGAGTTGTCAAAGCCAGAGGCACATGCTGTATCAAAGTTTATAGGTCCCGGTAACCCCAAGTCTCTGGCAACATATGTGGACAACATCCTTCCCGCGCACCTGGCATATTCAACTCAGATCCAAGATGATGATGAGCTTCCAGGAAGTCTTGAAGAAGTCTTCGAATTACGACTGCCTGAGATGCTTCGTACAACGCAATCTCGTGATCGTGTCAAAATGCGCACCGCATTGCTGAAAATATTTGCTGATGTTGAGACAGCGACTTTGAAAATGATCAAGAAGCTCGTCAAGGCCATTGGTAGATTGCCCCTCGCTATTGTCGAGCTGCGTCTTGACTGCGTGGAGGCCGTCGAACTCGTTCGCTTAGTCATGAATGCGAAACGTCAGACACTTATTCGACCGTTAGCTGATGACGAAGAGACCGCAAATACGGCGATTGCCATCCTCGCAGCCTCATCCACAGCGTTTGGATTGTCGGGCTCTATCGCCTTTCGCAGGGCTGCCAGCAAGTTGCTCATCTCCCTTGCTTCCACAATCCCTGAACTCGCAGTGGAGCAGTTAGTCTTATCAGAACAACCTTCTCATGCTGCGGTTTTGGTCGAACTTTTAGGGTCCCCTTCACTACCCTTACGACTCTGTGAATCGCTTACTGCGGAAGGTAGCGGTCTAAGCCGAAAAGCGCTGCAAAAACACGAGGCAATTAGGAAGCTCACTGCTGGCTACAAGCTTTCGACTTCAGAGTCGGCTCGATCGACCTACTACAATACCCGCATGGCCTTGCTTAGCCTCCTCTTTGACATCTTCGATCCTTTGGCACCGGGATACAGCATGTGGATGATGCCCCATGAGTCTGCTGAGCGCCTCAAGCGAATAATTGGTTTTGAACCACTTCCTCGTGGTCCTGTTGTGTATGAAAAGCTTATTGCGACTCTTTTGGCAAGTTACAATGGAACTATGGCTCCTGACGACTTGCTGACGAAGCGAATCCTCGCTCGTGTGGTGCCACTTACGCTGGATGTTGAAGAGAATCAGTTGGCAACCATATTCCCTGAGTGGTGTGCCCCTTGCAACGTGGCGGATGCTGCTCTGAACAGACTTCGCTACAGATCTTCGCTACGGCCCTGGAAGCCTTCGCTGGTCGAATCAATCGAAGGACGAGTCGCATGGAGCTGCCCTGGACTCGAATTCACTTTAGGTGTCTTTATCGCAAAACAATTGCATTTCTATGCTCAGGTCGTCGGTCCAATCTCAAGGGATTCCGCGGTGCGACTGCAAAACTCGCTGGCAGGCACCTTTGATGCACCGCAGTTCCCTCCGTTGCTTGCTCAGTATACGCGCCGATGGTCTGCCGCGGCCAAGGATTCTCTGGTTTTGCTGCTCAATGGATATTCGTTAGAAGAGCACACCAATAATGAGCCCACTAATGCGGGACCGCCAGCTCACCTGACCTGGGTAGAGAGCAACTGGAAAATGAGCACTATGGTAATGGGTCCCCCGCTTGCCATGCTTGCAGAGACCTCGATACTACCAAGGTATACTTCACGTCCAGACCGAGCCAGTGTATGTGAGGCCATTCTAGAGCGAAAGGTAAGCACGGAATCCCACATGACTCCACTATTGAGCTATGTTGCAGACCACTTTGGACCAGCGGACTCGTTTGCTCAAGCCCAGGTGGCCCGCGCGTATGAATGCGTGGAGCAGCTTCACGCTTCCAAGCTGCTCGTACCAAAGTGTTCTGATTTCCCAACGCACTTCGAGGCCAAATCTGAAAGCGACAATAATGAAGGCAATGACGATGAGGACGACGATGACGATGATGACCTGGATGAGGAAGAACGCCGTCAACTATTCGCAACATTAGTAGACTTTGCGACGGCATGGAACTCCACCATTCCTCACCTCGCGCTGCCCTCTCCTGCGCGGTGTGTGGCAACTCAATCCGCTGTGAATAACGGTAGCATCGGGTACGACCCAGCTTTCATGCTACCGTTGCTCAATTCCTATTTAATCAATGCCTTCGTCGAATGTCAAGTGTTTATCCGTCGTGGAGCACTGTCATATATCATCCGTTGCCTCTCTCTGCAGGATGATGCATTACGTGGTCTAGCTCATATGGCACTCGCCCGATTTACCCAGATTTTGCGGCGGTTGAGTGGCATGACTCGCATTAGCGTGGACGATATTGGACAACGCGCCAGGGAAGCCCAGAAAGATTACCAAGAGAATTATGCTGGACGGCGCCACGGTGGAAGCACATCGGATTCCTCGGATGACGATGACGATGAAATGGAACGTGAGGACGCCAAGCAAAAGGCGGATAAGTCTCATCGCTTTGCCAACAAGAAAGACTCAGCAATCGCCCATTCGCGATTTTTCCGCGACTTCCGCGACGCGCGCATTGTCTTTACACTCTTGGACTCTCTACGCACCACGCTGATCACAAGCAATCAGCGACTGCCCACAATCCTTACATCCTTCCTTGCTCAGTTTGCTTCCATTGTACTGGACCCTCTGTATCCACCGTATCGATTATTGATGCGCTATCTCGTTGCCAATCCCCAATTCACCTTGGAGGAAGCACCTCTTCTCACAAAGCTCTTGCTTCCTGGAATGAAGGATTCCAAGGAGATGCGAGCCTTCCTCATTCGGTACTTAGTTCGGAATTCAATCTCAAGTCCTTCTGACTTCGATGTAATCGGCTACAAGTCTGGCTGGGAGCGCTTGTACTCTGTTTATGATTCACCTATTAGTGATCTTGGTTTTAATGAGCGCCTCCTTGTAATCCTACAAAGGTGTGCCTATTTATCGAACCAAACTGCCTTGAAAATGATCACTTCAGTCTCGCGCACCCCACATCTTCGATGGCTGAAATCACAGCTCGAAGAGAGCAACAGCCGACAGTCGATAGGTTCCAGGGATGATAACCGACAGTTGGCAGTCAACCTCTCCGGCCGCTCCGGTCGTGCTGTGAACCACAGCCGATCTGCTACCGCAGCTCAGACCGGCCTGCTCCAGTCGGCAACGTTCGATTCCCTTCCCAGGATTTTGGCATTATCGGGTAATTGGAATGCTGCGGCTGTTCAGGCCAATTGGAAACAGCTCGGAATACCCCTAATGAACGCGTTGAATGCAGGCACGCTCAATCCAGAATTACGATATGGCTTGTTCGAGGGTATTCTATCCGTCTTCATGTCAAGCTTTGAAGGCATCATGACATGCTCTTTGCCTATTGCACCGATTATCACTCGATCTCGACCCGTGCGCAGCTATAATGACGAGATCAAGGACGACCGACATGATCCGGATGCTGAGATGTTGGAAGAAGAGGAAACGGATGAGGATGAGCTCATGGCTGATGGTGAGAATCCGATAAGCCTTCCTCATCTTCCGACCCTCCGCCATGTTCCGGTAACCACGAAGCATGCGGCAACGCTAAGTCTTGAGGCATGTGTTGAGAGCGAAGTCATTTCGCGATTAGCAGCGGCACGCGGCGAAAAAGAAGCAGGACTTCGCAACAAAGTCTTGACGACCAAGGCATCCATCACTGCATCACGAGCCATCATGTCAGAAACACAGCTTCGCGCTCTCCAAAATCTTGCCATGATGGTGAATAGTGTCGTCAGGTCACATATTCCTGCGCCAATCTACACAATTGACGAAGTCTCACTGAGGCAGATTGCAAAACAAACCCGACGTGACATGCCTCTTATATTGTACAAGGTGGCAATCCCATGCCTTGCCAAAGGATTCGACACAAGTGATGTGCATGCCGCAAGGCTTCAAACTGTCTATTCCAGTGCGAACGATGGATCGGTGATCGAAGTCCTCAATGTTCCATCGTCGTCACCTATTGCACTCGCTCATAAGGTGTTGTCGCTTGTATATAATCTTCACGTTGCTGTTGACCAAGCCATGATGGCAACTTCTTTGGGCCACATCAGGCTTTCTCGTAATGAATCTATGAGACTGCTCCAAAGCGGTGCAGACTTCGAAGCTGAACGCCGAGCCGCAATTCGTCGACATGCCGAAGCTGAATATCTTCGCATTCTTCTTGCAAGGGAAACCCAAGCCGAATTCAAGCCATCCTTAGAACTTCTTGTCACCACGGCGCGACTTCTGCTGCCTGCCCTTGAGCATCAGGTTAACAGTTTCAGTATACCGAGTCTGGGACATAAGCTGCAACCGATTCATCCACTCTCTGACAAGAGTACCTTTGTTCCCACGATTGTGAGGCTGTTGTACGTTATTGTTCGCACACGACTTGCCGAGCTTACAACGTCAGAATCGTCTCAAGACGCAGCTGAGGCTGTTACGCTCGCTCCGCACTGTGTCAGGCTAGCAGATGCTATCTGTGTTAGTGTTCGTCTCTTCCTCATGCTTCAAGAGCTCATTTTAACCATGCCGATCGGAACCTCAGTCGCAACGAGCCGAGCAGCGCTGGGTGAACTTGGTACTGCAGTAGAGCATGGCATTTATGCCAACTTCGCGTCAGACATCACAAGCTCTCCAGCTTTCGGACCAGAAGCTGATTTGTTTACCCGTTCTCTTTCAACCCTCACTGTCGCTGATAGTATGCCTAACTTCTTGACACCCCGAGTGTCTATTATCACCGCAACGAGTTTTGATTTGGCAGCTGCAGTTCTGCGAGCATTCCCGCTTTGGCTAGCCCGTGAATTAAGATCGCTCAGTTCGAGGCACCGAGCAGCACTTACACACATACCTGCTGTGGTAGAGGCTCTATCACAAGCATTGGTTGATGTGGCCAATGCAGCCCTTCTGGCGCCACTTGCCAGCGCAATGAATGAGCCCACAACAACGATGCCAGATTTCTGGCACTCGATGGAGAATGAAGCGGAATTGAAAGCGACTCCTCTGGAACACTTCTCTCGGGCTGTCGAGTTATTGGCGGCGGCACCTAGTCCATCAATGGTGAACTCTGCGCCACTTGGCACCAAACGCAGCGCACGTAGAAATGAAGTGCCATCCATCGAGGGTCACCAGACCGTCAAACGTGTCCAACGAGAAGAAAGGGATCAAGATTCGATGGATGCTTTGTCAAACCGAGTGGGCGAAAAGGATGCAAAGCTTGAGGAGACAGAGCACGAGCGTAAAACATTGGATGATGCAGAAGGTGCCGAGAGCATGGAGGTTGTGGAGAAGAAGGACAAGAAGGACAAGAAAGACAGGAAGGACAAGAAGGACAAGAAGGACAAGAAGGATAAGAAGGACAAGAAGGACAAGAGAGAGTAGAGTGGTGCCCAGCTTTGTTGTTATAACCGCATCCGACTAAGAGGTACCAGCTGCACTTCGAGAGCATTACCTCGTCTACCCAGTCTAAGGTTCACGAACATTACTCCACTTTTTGGCACCCAAGCGTAACCTCTAAACCGCCTAGGATCGGCATCCCTAGATCCTCCCAGCAGCGGCCGAGCCTTGTTCTTAATTCTCTCCTGACAGTGGTATCGGCTTCCTGATGCGTTATTCATGGTGTGCTAGTCTTGTATCGAATCATAAAATCGTGCAAAGTATCTATTAGCGAGGCACTCTGAAGTGAATGAAATCAACACAGAAAATAAGGCGAAGTGACTGTATGGTCAATCCAATTCTACACACGCAAAAAAAGAGTTCTCATTACCACGTTTAGTCGAAACGAAATGGCGAAGACAGTGGTTTGGTGATTAGTTATTGTTCAGGCACAGAACGCGACAAGGCGGAGACTGGTGGGAGCTTTGCGGTGGGATTCTGCTTAATCAACTTGATGCAATGGCCCAAATAGTCACACAACACATCGCGAGGCACAGTGATCGCGTCTTCATGTTGCTCCTTATCTTCAGATGAAGTGTAGCGCTTCAGGGTGACAATATTCTCCTTGAGCTCGTTTTCGCCGATCCAAACAACGAATGGGATATCATTCGACAATGCGTGCTCAATCTGTTTGCGCAAGTTAGGCTTCTCGTGATAAAGGAACTCTGCGCCAATGCCACGAGCCCACAGCTCACTGCAGAGGGCCATGCGCTCCATGAGATACTCGCCAACACTGGCAACGAGAACGTCAATGTTTGTCGTGCGGATCTTACCCTTCTCACGCTCACGCTGTTCCATGAGTGCCATAACACGCTCAATGCCAATGGACATACCAACAGACGGAACTTGTTTGCCCGAGAACATACCAATCAGGTTGTCGTAGCGGCCACCAGCAGCAATGGAGCCAAGAGCGTTGGGAGAAAGTAGTACGGCTTCATAAATAATACCGGTGTAGTAATCCAAACCTCGGGCGAGCGAAAGATCGAAGGAGATGTTCGCTAAACCGTTCATCGCTTGCAGGTACTTGAATAGCAACTTCATGTCAGCAAGTGCTTGCTTCGCAGACTCATTAAAATTGATCGTGGTATCAGCTTCCAGTTCTGCGAGCATAGCAAGAGGTTCACCAGCAGGTCGGGTCACGAACGCGCCCAATCGGTCAGCAACCTCCTCTGGAAGACCCTTCTCGAAGACCATTTCTTGCTTCACAGCCTCCCATGGCTCCTTATCAAGTTTATCGATGGCAGAGCAAATGGGGCGGAACTTATCTGCTGGAACACCCGCCACAGCCATCATAGCATCAAGAAGCTTGCGGTGATTCAGCTTAATCATGAACGGGCCAAGATCGAGGGTGGTAAGGACTTCGCTCATAATCTTGAGGATTTCAGCATCGGGAATCATGGGTGGGTAGACACCAGCAATATCGAAATCGCACTGATGGAACTCGCGGAAGCGGCCACGAGTAAGGATGGGCTGGTCGCGACGATACACCTTCGCAATGTGGTAGCGGCGGATGTTTGTCGTGCCGCTTGTTGCCATGTAGCGAGCAAACGGCACAGTCAAGTCGTAACGAAGCGACAAAATTTCACCACCCTGGTCGGCAAGGTCGTAAATCAACTTAGAATCCTCACCGTACTTGCCCATGAGTGTATCACGGCGTTCGAAGACTGGAGTATCGATTCCGACACCACCATGGCGCTTGAAGATCTCAGTAATGATCGCAAAGGCTCGTTCACGGATGGCCATAAGCTCAGGAGTGGCATCGCGTGTGCCCTTTGGGACCTTGGCTTGGACAACAGCATTTGCTGTCGTGATCGCCTGCTGGATATGAGCAGAGAGCTTATCCCAATCAGGTCGCAAGGGAGTAAGCGCCTGCGTGAGCCCCTCGATGTACTGAGTAATCTCTTTCTCCTCTGCACCGCTTGTGACAGTCTTCTCGGTGACACCATAAGTGGGGTAGTACTCTGGCTGAAGAACCTCGCGCACAGCAGTCGTACCCTTACCGTAGAGTGCACCCTTTGCCACGAGCTTGTTGTCGCGCATGCGCTCAATGCGCATCTGCAGCACGGAGACCTTCTTTGTCAGGTCCTTCACCTTGGGATCATTGTCCGCCGGCGGAGGGTTCTGGCTCTTGAGATTCTCGAGTGCGCCGCTCAGATTTGCGAACTCTGCTTCCAGTTCAGCCAACTTGATTCGGTTAGCAGCAAACACCTTAGCGTTCTCCAAGTCAGATGTGGTGAGGGTGATTGCGTCGCGTGCACCAAGAACCTGCAATGCTACTGCAGTTTCCAAGGCGAGGGTCTTTTGGAAGCAGCACACAAATTTGTAGACGGTCAGCGGATCAGCGGATTCGTTGTGCTGCAGTTGAGTCTTGAACTCGTCCGTAAGGTTTTGCAAGCGAGCAGCAAACTGGGCGCGCAGTACAGACTCAATGGCGCCTGCACGTGCCTTTGCAGCGGCGATCTCTTCATCCGAAGGTGCCTTTGCATCGGCTTCGCTGAATACCACAGGAGGAATAACTGGGGCTACGAGCGAATCGGTGTTGAGGATATCCTTCACTCGGTCGAATGCGTACATCATAACCTCCTGCATTGCGTTCTTGAGTACAACTCCTGCCTGATTGATCTGGATGGTGTCCGACGAGAGCTCGATGGAAGGCGAGATGCCGATGCCAGCGGCCTCGGAACCATTGAGGTCGATACGTGCAACATTGTATGCCGCTGTTGCAGCATCACGAATGGCAGCATGCGCAGTTGGGATGTAGCGGTAGCATCGTGGGTACACACCGGTGCGAGGCTTGGAAACATTGTTCGAGGCCTCGGTCATCCATCGTTGGACGGACGCTGCGTCCATCGCAGTCGCATATGGTCGCGCAAAGTCATACAAGTCAGAAGTAAATGTGGCACCAGGAATGTAGCCCGCCTCGCATGATAAACCAGCCGCGGCGTCAGCCAGCTTGATCAAGTTGCGAACTGCAAGGGTGTTGACGAGGTGGAGCGCCTGGGTTGGAATGGTACCGAGCAAAAAGCGGTAGCGCTCATGGTCAGTGAGGGTGGGGATCTCGATCGAATTGGCCTTGCAGAATTCACCAAGCACAACACGCGTGGTGCTATTGATACCCTGGGTGCATACCAACTTGGATTCAGGGTCGAAGGCGGAGGCGACCAATGAAAGCACAGCCCTGTCGTAAGAAAAGCTGGATTCAGACAACTCGGATGGCAGGAGCGGAGCAATGTAAGCGTTCAAGAGCTGGATCATGAACGTCACAATCTCAGCGCGGACGTGTGCGAGGTTTTGGAGGAAGTTCGAGATACGCACCAGCATCACCGCTCGAGCCTGCACCGGAGTCAGCAGCTTCGACTCATCGAGCTTGACCTCGTAGTTGGGCTCCTTGGGGGTGTCTTTAAAGAGCTTCTTGGCTTTGGCCGCATCGGTTCGGAGCTGTTCCTCTGCAGCAGTGTTGAGCTCGATTTCGACGCTCTCACCCAACAGGATCGTCGCAAAGTCATCCAGCGTCAGCTTACGCTTACCGATGCTTACTACCTGTCGTTTGGCGTTGGGAATCAGGGGTGTAGTCATCGTGTTGGCTTCAATATGCGTGTTGAAAATATCTTTATACGGTGCTATGTAGTGAAATAATATATTTCCAGACCCGCAGTGTGATGCGAATACCGCTAATTTGGCCACGGAAACCTCGCGGTTTTAAGCCGAAAATAAGCGAGCCGCACGTCATTGTGAGCCACCAGGGTCAACTGTGACCATGGTCACATTTTCTTCTTTCCCAAGTATATGTTCCATTTGCCTTTGTCAACGTCGCGTTCTTCTGCCGCAGTTGTGCTAAGAACAATCTGGCATGACACTATATACATGTGGTTGTATTTGGAGCACATGGATGGATGGATAGATGGATGCCCGACATTACTGCGTATGACCCTCATCTTCGTCACCTTCACTGCGGTTGAACGGCCGGCCAAAGCAGTCGCGCTCAGAGTACGTCTTGTCAACGACCCAGGGTTGGTCCTCTTTGGAGTAATAAGAGGGCCGGAGAGAGTATGGGAAGGGGAGAATGACATGCAGTGTACGCTCAATTGGCACGGCCTTCTCACCTGGGTTGGACCGAATCCACTCACGGATTCCATACACAAAGGAAATAAAGGGATTGTCCTGTGCGATTTCGTGTGGTGATGTGGTAAAAACCGGACCGCAGTACAAACGTGGTACGGCGGTCGTCTGATGGGGCTGAACGAGGGAGACGCGAACTCGCTCCAGAGCTTTAGCAATGAGATGCGGCGCCAGTTTCGTGTCCTCACTTATGATCGCCCTCTCTCCCGTTGAGTGATTCAGACCTGAATGACCACGCTTCGAGCCGACCTCTGGAGCTTCGCTGTCTTGTTTGATCTCGAGAATGTCGAGCACCATATCGTAATTGGTGGGAGCTGTACAAGAGAAAATAAATAGCTCTTCAGGAATCTCGCCCGTTAACACTTTGGCCAAGAGCTCCAGCCACAACGGCTCATCAAACCAGAGCCCCATTTCGAAGTGAAGAACATAGGCGGGAGAAGAGAGCTTGGAGGAACGGCCCCATGCCGCCGCTGTTGCGTTAGCACTCGTTAGGCACGCCCAGAGCATCCTGGCATTGTAATCCTGGTCTTTAGCATGATTCTTTTCACGATACAATCGGGTGTAGCTCTTAATGTGTGGCATCGCTCTTGTTCGGCCAGAATGCGAGCCATCCCATCTTGAGAACTTATGATGTTGTAGGTACTTCTGGCAGTTCTTATCTGAGTACGGAAGCGAAAGTCCGCTCTCATAACCCTCGAGTGACATTCGCACGTCGCGAACAGTGGGCCAGACAAGACGAAAAGCACCTCTCGCCAGATCTGGACCCAATGCATCGGTGAAGACTTCAAAGAAACTTCCTGGTGAGCCTAACGAGCTGCACTGCATTATGATCGTGGGCTCAAGGTCATCCGTCGTGCTATAATGTGTCGTGTTGGTCGCACTCGGTTTGCCATTCGTGATTTTAGGTAGGCTGTACAATGACCTCGCAGCAGCCTTCTTTTCCTCCTTGGCTTCGGTCGGAGTGGTCCGGGTTTCTATTCCCTCCTCCTTCTCGGCTGTAGACAGCCGTGTGCGCTTAATATCTTTCCCGGAAAGTTCAGTAAGCGCATGGTAGATGACGTCATGAGGGTTGTCGTGGTGTGACATCGCAATCTTGCATAGTTCAACCGCCCGGTGGATTCCGGTCGTTTCATTCCGAGCCGAGGTCGCATCATAAGGTTGGTGCTGGCCAGGAGTTGAAAAGATTAGCCGAGCACATGCAGCTCGGAAATCATGATTGTTGAATCTTGTCAAGCCTAACAACTCGGCAGCTGCTTTGGATTCGCCGAGGGCTTTGTGAGTTGCTCTCAAGTAACGCTGGAGGTCCCTCCCAAACTGCCCCAACGGTTGGACTTCCACGCCGCCTGACGTGGATACATGAGCCTGCCGTGGAAAGTCTTGAACCCATATGCCCTGATTCTTTGATAGCCAGTCGTTCTCCAGCAAATTGGAAGTCGTGATTACAACGCGAAGTCCAGTCTTGTAGTACATCAGCATCAGCTTCGTATGATGACAGGAGTATGCAGATATCATTCTGGGGAAGACAACTGTAAAGTTGGAATGCAAGTACATCGGATTTCGCTCCTTCATCGTCGGCCCAAAGAGATCGCGTTGTCTGGAATCCAAGACTAGCGTGATGCGACCGATCTCATAAAAGTTAGGAATCGCCTCGACGACCCATTCAGGATCGACCATATAGTTGAACATTACCACATGCTCTGGTGCAACTTGGCCATGGAACAATTGCCCCAGACTAAGACTGAATCGGTTGGGTGCGGCAGCCAGAGTCCCGAAGCTCGGAATGGTATTCACGAAGAACCCAACCACAGCAGTTTCATCTACAGCCGCGATGTCGCTAGCATTGACATGGTTGTGAGCTGGTCTCTTTGCGGGGGTTTTGGCGACTCGAGTAGCATGAAGAGCATCTTCCTCGGCCTGAAGCCTCCGAGCAAGTGCCTCGTCACTCTCGATGTCCATCATCTTGTCCAAGTGAAAAGGCGCGAGTTTTAGAGATCTCTCGAGATCTCCAGATTGTACAGTAGCTCCTAGTTTTCCGTATTATTATTCAAGATGCGCTAGATGTAGGTATGCCAAATATTTGGTTTGATGCGAGTGATACTGTCTCAGTTGTCCCAACTTTCCTGTACAGAAATGTGGTAATTCTGGATCTGCTCCAGAAATCCAAGTGCTGAGTCCGACAGCAATGGCCAGTGATGAGGATTTGGAATGCCTGAAAGTGCTGCACATTCACTCACTGCGTATCCAGGGATACCCCTCAGAAAGCAAGCTATCGAACGAAGACTAATTTTACTGACCTATCACTATAAACTTGTGAATAATACACATAAGCGTCATTAACAATAAACCTGCCTCCTTCAGGCAGTGTAAAATATGAAGGAAATCGTTATGTACATTCAATGACTGAAATCTTGTGACTGTGTGTCGCCTACACAAGATAGCGCTGATCAATCATGGACTTCGTTGCAATGTTGATCTTGCCCCAACGCTTGCGAGTCCATACGATCAGGCGATCAAAAATAAGGACGACAAACGCAGCGATGACAAAGTTGTTATTGAACCACAGGCTCGCGGCACAGAATGTGGCAACATAGAACATAACTAGCTGATGTTCGATGCCGAGCAAAATGGTTCGTGTAAACTCTTCTCTTGAGTCCACGCACACACTACTAGTATTCTCAGCAGCACGGATCACCGTAGGCGGCAGGTCAAAGATCTCTTGAAGCGTTGTACGTTCGTACAGTTCCCAACGATGGAACACCAAATTTCTTTCGAAGAAATCGACCAAGAATCGATTTAGGTTGTCGTGTGCACGAATCAATTCGTCACTGACCAGACCTGTGACATCTGCTTCTGTAGTTGGCGAAACAGGTCCACCAGAACGATTCCATGCTTGCAACTCCATACCCTGAAGAGCGGGACCAGCTTGTCCGATTGCTCCGGCACTTCTCGCGTCCGGACTGCTGGGTGGCATCCCTGAGAGTCCTTGTACAGCTCGCCCCCAGGCTCGCACATGTTGGTGCAACACAGCATAATACTCAGCATCGTAGTGGAACCGGAATTGAGGAGTCAAGAATACGGAGAAACAGCTATGGCCACCTACGAGACCACGAGTCTGAACCCAACTTCGTCGCTCGCGCTGAATCTGACGATGCAGTTCCTCCAGCGGTGCATCGACGTGGCTGTGCACAGATTTACCATGCAGATAAAACATATGATTCTTGTGGTCGATGATGCATAGTGAGATATTCGTCGCCGAGAGGAGGTCAACGAACTGAAGAGCTGGTGTAGGCAGGAAACGATTCACAATCAAGAACTTGAACGCTCGCTGGATACCAGCAAATCCAAGGAATACAACCGCACCCATAAAGAATTGGAGAATAGAATCTCTCGGAGCGGATGTGAGAGAGAGATCACTGGCGTTAGGCTGTGCTGTTGTGTAGCCCTCGAGCCCAAGACCAACGAGCAAGACCACGGTCAGAAGGATGTTCAAGGGCAGACTGGTCCCCCGCACGGTCTGCATTTCAACCCATTTGTTGGCTACGAAAATGCGGCGCCATGCACTCACAGCCTTGCCGCCCCGATGTGCGCCGATGGTGGGTGAGACGGTCTCCCAGTCAATGAAGATGGAGTCGATCGTGAGCTGATCAATTAAAGTCACAAGAAGCGCATACAACTGGCAGGCGAAGGCAATGTAAACAAAGTTCTCAAGCTGCTTGGGGAAAAATGAGCCTGGAGTAGGAAGTATGACTGCGACTGACGACTGACCTTTGAAGAAGACGAAAATGTACGCCGCAAAGATAAAGCACAACCAAAAGCAAATCTCTCCCAACACCCGTGCAGCCATTGCGATTGCCCGTAGGATATGAGAAAATGAGACAGCATCAGGTCGTGCTGCCTTAGCCCATGAGGTTAGATTCAGTATCCACAGGAAGAGAGCAAGTACCATCCCAAGAGCAAACAGCACTATAGCCGCGGTTTTTGCATCACCTAAGCTCTTCGAGAACGTTGACGTAATCTCCATCGCAGTGGTCGCTCCAGATCCGAGAACGATGGTAGGGAAGCCCAGTGGAGCGTCAAGCGAAGTGACCATGAGTTCAAGCTCTGCGGAGTTCTCACGCTCAGAGTCGTCACCCAATGCCATCAGGCCGTCATTTGAAATCCCAGAAGACGACCGTACACTCCGCAGAGCTCGAGCGAGTGGATAAGGAGCATTCACAACCATTGCAGATGCGGATGGAACCAGCGTGAAGATATCTGATGTGCTGCGTGCGGCGTAGTCAATCACAAGCAATGGCGGATAGATGTGGGATCCTGACCCTCGGAGGGACGTGTGGAAATACATTCGACTTGGCCACCTGATGTGCGATAAAGGACTGGGCGATGAAGCTGGTGAAAGAGGAGTGGAAGGTAGACCAGCCAAGTTATCAACGAGCATAAACCTGCGAACAAGTCGCGTGGATGAAGTAACGTCGCTCGAGAAGTCGTTGGGGAACGCACCCGAAGCAGTTCGGAACGTTGTGATTTTAACTGGCACTGGATACCACTTGCTCTTGCTGTCAAGCAAAAACAGCTCGTAAAAGTACGTCGGTTTAAAATTAAAGCGGTTCGCCGCTGCTGCTTTTACATCTGCACCAGGGGTGGTGGAATCCGAAGTGGAGCCACCACCGGCCACAACCGAGCCCGTGGATGCAACTGCGGGGAGATTCAACGAAGACATGATATCAGTGAGCGAGACCTCACACTCAATCTCCTGGCTAGAACCCACAGAAATGCCGTGCGCGACGCTCATCGCCCGGAGACCTGCACCGGTCACGGATGCACAGTGCCGAATTAATTGATTCGTAAGCTCTTCAACTGCGACTAAGGTGCCGTTCAGTGCACGCGAAACCAGCACAAAGCGAAGTCCCGTGGATTTGGATCCGACTGTCGATACTGCTGCTAGAGACGCTGGAGCATCGCTCCCGACTCCAACTGAACTCGAAGCGAGTGCCATTTGCAGCTGAATGTTCTCAGACCCGACGGCAGCCTCTGAATCAGAGTAAAGCAACCAAGGTAAAGCCAAGGGCCAATCTTGGAAATGGTGAGTAAATCCTGGAGATTGGACCGCAGTACCTGGGTCGGTCGAAGGTGCCGAATCAGCCCGAACGTTTACCAGAGGCTTCGCCAAGGCTTGAACTTGACTAAGAAGCTCGTTGTAGATAGTGCATGCTGAGTGCGATTGATCATAATGCGTCAGCACACATAAGTTGGCCAAGGTTTCACATGCTGTTACATCGAGTGGGTTTGGTAGGAATCGAACCGTTCCGGTTCCTGTAGCAGCCGCAGGATCAGTGGAAGAAGCCGCAACAGCTGGACCCTGGCTGTATGACGCCACGAAAGCCTCCACAGCGGCACGGCATCTTAGTCCAGCGGGAAGTAAATGTGTTTCTAAGACAGCATTTCGGATACTGGCCGTTGTGGTACTCGATTCATCGCTTGAGGCAACCTTGTGGATGTTGATCGAGTACGCTGTCGCAGCCGAAATTGGATGGACCGCGAGAAACGCTGAAACCAGCGTCGATGGGACGCACACTGAGGTTGTGGGCCACAAACTATGATACGCTTGAGCGAGGGTGGGGACGGAGGTGATACTCGTGGGAGGAGTGGAGGTTGAAATCGGCCTTCGTACAAATGCGCTGCTTTCAAATGGAGAGGACATTGGGAAAGCCAGTGAACTGGCACCAGCACCTGTGGACATGGGTGCAGTGGATGCCCAGGTGGTAGCCCCAGTCGACGTCGTAGAAGAAGCCGCATCACCTAAGCCGGAAAGCATTGTAAGTGGCGTGGGCGCCAAGGTAATGGGAACGTTCGATATCAGCTGATCTGTTGCTTCGCTGCATGAGCATTCAAATGTAGCGGGATCACGCTTCATACGAGCATCTGGACATAATTGGCACGTATATATGTCGGTGGCAAAGCCCTGAGGATTTGTTAGCTCGACAGCCGCTCCTGCAGGACAGGCAACACATGCTTTACCATTCGTACGTCTGGCACCAATCTCATCGAATTCGCTGAGACGCAACGAACGGTCATTTCCGCATGTGCAGTCTTTTGTCGCTGCGTCATACGTTGCTCCTGTGGTTGTGTCACAAACCGTGCAACCTGATCGATCTCTCCACGAAACCTCATTCGCAGCGCAAGCCAAACATTTCAACGTCCAAGAGGCCGCAATGTGCGTATGCTGAGTAGTGGAACCCGCTGCAGCACCTTCGCCATTAGTTGCACCTGCGTCAATGAATGCGTTCTCTGCGTAATATCCTGGAGCACACTCACATGGCATCCATGCACTTCTACCCGTAAATACACTGTTCTCCGGACATGATCTGCAGGTGAGTGTCACGGGGTCCAAAAATGACGGGGGTGCGCATACAGGTGTCAGGTGCGTCGCATAGGGACCCAACTCTGATTGTGGAATGGAAATGGGTCCTGCCCATGCGAGGACATTGAGAGCTAACACAATACCAACGGCGAACAGAGCATGCGAGAAGATAGAAGCATGTCGTATTGTGGAGCTGAACACGGTACTCCTACTCCGATATGTGCCAAGTTGCCAGTGATGCATTGAGTGTAAATCGGGGGGAGGACTCAGACGACTGCTACTGGCTTGCTGTCCCCTCCGATTGTCCGTGCTATTATAACTGCGCGCGTGCGCCAACTTCAGATGCATTCGAAAGCACGCAGTACAGAAGGCCGGTCCTAAGCTATCCACTTCAGACAACGCCGCGACTCACGGTGCAAGGCGCGGAAGGCTGCTCACGTGAACCAGGAGTCCGTCGCAACCTCCTGAGTGTCCCACACTGGATGCCTCTCAAACGAAGGTTAGGACCGTGTTACGGGGATCCGACGCCAAAGACTAGACTCGGAAAGTGAGAGCAAAGGGGTTCCAGTTCGATCAATCACACATGGATGCTAGCAGATGAAGAAGTGGAGAGCGTAGTATACTTCGGAGGGAAACTCTCAGTCAAGATGAGAGCAAGGTGATCATTTTGGAGGGATCTCAAGTCTAGATTGATTAGCCTTTTGATACCCTGAATACAGCTCGAGTATAGTATCCATGTCAGAATAATAGCAATGCTGTTTTCATACCCCTATACCACCAAACACACCCTTTTCTAGTGTACAAATTCAACTGTCTTCGGCTCACTCGGGTGTCGTTTGAAAATTTGAATTCGAATCTCCCCCTGGGCCCTCTGGGGGAAATGATATATTGATCCGGGCCAGGACGGATGCCAACTCCTGGTGGATGCGTTCTCTCAACAACCATGGCCCAAACAGAATGATTCATCGTCAATTTCGGAGCATAGTGTGGGTGCCTAGTACTTCTTGGCATGGTGTCTAAGTCATGTTGGCTGCGAACTCGCGTAGGCGCCGCTTGTTACTGCATTGCGAACGCGCAACTACTGGGAAACGCAGGCTGGTTGGAAATTTCCTAGACGAGATACTCTACTCGGAGCATACGATACGTTTGTTTGGTGGGATTGGCTGCGTTGGGTGAGTTTATAATGAACTCGTACGGCTGAATCCCCGCCTCCCGTGGATTTACACTAGGATTAACCGTGATTCATCTTTCCTCTTCCTCTGCTCGCATATATTCCAGATCTCCTAGGAACCCACCTGCCACTCCGAAAACCAGGCCTCTGTGCTCCTTTCGAGTCCGTGACCCGTCCGTTAGTGACTTCAACCTAGCATCCTCCTGTCTTGTAGCGCACCGTTTGTGCGGACGACATTGGCATGTCGACATCGGAGGCTGCAAGTAAAGAGAACGGCTCCGAGAGCACGTCCTCCTCGGGGCTCTCCTCCTACTTCGGATGGCTTGAATATCTCAACCCGTTTACATCCAAAGGCAGTGCAGTTGACCTGCATGAGGACTCTAGTAACTCAGCCCCAGCGTCCTCGTCGAGTCCGGGCACTCATGTAGATACTGCCACCCGGGAAAGGTTTGTGCTCGAGTCTGGAGAGCGAGTCGTGATTGCACCCAGTGATGATTACGTTCCCAGAGACACCCAGTCATCTCGAAATGGTGCATCTAGTGCCGCTTCATCTTCCAGCGCAACCACCACGGTGACCACTGGAAGTACAAAAGAAAATCTGCCAATTGTGGCTCCGTCGAAGGTGCGAGGTTCTGAACTGACAACGACGACCCCAACGTATACGTATGCTGACTTTGCACGACGCATGAAGCTATGTGGTAGCGGCCCCACTCAGCAATTGAAGCGATTTGTCGCAGATCTAGCCGCACGCCCCAAACTTGGTCTCGAGGTCTGCCCTCTGATTCATGCATTCACAACGCAGATGTACAACCGCATAATCCAGCTGCCTGCCTGGACCGAAGCGGACCCTGCTGAGCTTGATAACGCATTCGAAAGTATAGAGCGATTCTGCATCAGCAAGCTATATCATCGAATATTCCCGTCCAACAACAAGGAAATGGTTGAACTCGACCAGAGGGTCACGAAAGCAATGTACACCCTAAGTTGGATTCGTCCCGAGCACCTGGACATTCCAGCCGCATATTGGGATTACGTGCTACTGGATCACGCTGCGAACGAATTGCGCAAAATGGACGACTATCGATCACCACGAGACAAGATTGTTTGCTTGCTGAATGCATGCAAGGTAATCTGCTCGCTCCTCAAGCGCGCGTACAACAAATACCAACGCCGCAAGCAGCGCGAGCAAAGAGCGCGTGAACTGGAGGAGCAGCTCGCCCGTGAGCATAAGCAGACGGGAGAAGCAGACCAGGTGTTAAGTAAGGAGGTTGCTGCAACACGTGAAGCAAATGGGCTGACTGGATCGAGTCCAAGACTGCTTTCTCCACGGAAGCAAACTCAAGGGGAGGGCAAAACCGACGACCAAGATGACGAAGATCAGCATGAGGATGGTGAGGAGACCTTCCGAGCCCTGGTTGCAGCTGCTGCCGCGGCAAATCAAGCAGATGCCGAACGAGCCGCAGCTTCAGCTGCCTCAAGTGGACAAGATGGAGATCCCGAGGCATCCAAATCGGACACGAAGACTAACGCTCCGATTCAGAAACCAGCAGCTGTCGATAATGCTGAGACCCAATCAACAGCGCTTCCCGCGAATGCGACAGCTGCAAATATGGTGGGTAGGAAGCGCCCTGAGAAGAAGAAGTATGAAGATGTGCCTCTTAGCATGGGTGCTGACACCTTTGTCCCATTGTTCCTTTATGTCATCCTGCGGGCTGTCCCGAATCGCATCTACCTCAATCTTGAGTTTATGCGCTGCGCCCGACATCCCTCGAAGCTTCGTGGAGAGGCAGAGTATTACGTAACACAACTACAATCTGCGGCTGCGTTCTTCCTAAGGTGCGATCACACTTGCTTCAGTGTTCCCAAGGACGTGTATGAAGCAAATGTGAAGAAGCTCGGCGAGGAGTATGAGCAGATCAAGCAGTGGGAAGCGCAGATGGCTTCAAATCTGGCCAACGCCGACGGCTCGCTAACTCCGCTCGCCGGTGACCCAGAGGAAGAGGATAAGTGAGTCATGTGTTCAAGTGACCAACAAATACACTCCTAGTTTCTCAAGGCCTAGATAAGAATCACGATAGAACATGCGAAGGAAATGTGACCATCGGGAATATCATAAAATTCCCCTGATACATCCCCACTCTAGTATCTTTCCACGCTGGTCTGCAGTACCCCAGAGTTTGCGGGTGGTCCAGAGAAATAACCACCAGTGCGCATGATCATAAAGTCACCGTCGAATCTTGGATGATTCGCAAAATTTCTGGAATACTGTATCGTGCGATCTCGAGCGTGAAATCGCAATCAAAAATTGTCTTTAAGTAGTTAATATTATAGTAAATACGACGCTCCATATCAATTCCACTGGCAGTCTCAACCTGGCCTAGGAAAATCAAGTTTACGACTGGATGCAGTGACGTCGTACGTTTGGATCATATTCGTCACAGGTGAGCTGAGGCCCGACCCCCTATCGTATCGAGCCTACGCAAGGTCGCAGGTGCTGCCGATATCAGCAAAATGCCCAGACTGTGTGAGATCATTCTGGCTGTCACCGTCTGTGCAATGCTCTGTATGCTGGCCTCTGGCGAGTTACAACAGAGCACAGCTCTCCTCTCAGGTGATGCTGCCTCAGGTCAGCAACTCGATGAGACACAACGGCCTCAAGAGTCACAGGGCAATACACTACGGGAGTGGCCTCGTCCCATTGAGCAACTGCTCCGAAACGAGCTCCCCCTCCATTCATCGTCACTTATCGAACCTCAGACTGTAGAGGTCACTCATCCCAGTCGAAGCACACTCACCAATTTCACGCCGGAGTCAAAGCAGCAACGAGAGTCTGCAGGGGCTATGATCGTGCTTTATACCCTCGTGCTGCCCGCAATTATCATGATCTACATAGGTGTGTTCGGACTCGAGTGGACACTCAAGCCGATCCTTCTACCCCCGCTGCACAAGCGTACGAAATTACCCATTGTGTTGTACGTGAACGACTTGGGCGATGCATGCGATGAGGAAAGTCTGGAGAGACAACGATACGTCTTGTTTAAGAACAGAATGGCCAGCTTCTCTATTCCCAACTACTGTTCAACTCACTCAGCCGAGTGGTCTAGTACATCTGGGCCAAAGTGTCAACAATGTCACATGGCATTGAGTGACAGCAGCGCTGATGACCTGAGAGACGCGCAGGCAATGCAAGGACTCTATCAAGCGTTAAGTCTTGATAACCATAACGAGTCGTCAGCGTCTTTACTCGGAACTCGAAGATATAAAGGGCTTTGTTCTGGACACGGTGCATCTGTTATGGATCCGATCATCTCCTCGTATTTGAAGAATGAGAGAGAAGATCTATTGGGTTCGGGACTGGACAACAACGACCGACGCATTCGCAAGAATGTCTATCTTCACAACGACCCTGTTTCATGCATTCGAGAACCGTCTCTCTTCACCATTGGCATTCGAGGGATCAAAGTTCAACTGCAAGGCATAGCTGCCGCAGAATGAGGAATCATGTGTCATGTTGATAGAGCTACACATATAGTTTCAATAGTTTAATTTCTGTATTGGATCATTTGAATGGAATTCAGAGGGTACACCTGCTCGACAGCCCAGTCTGTGTGAATCATTTCCAGGTCGAATGCCAGTTGAATTCGGATTGAGATGCATGACTGGAGGCCATGATGCGAGGACTAATGCTGAAGTGCGTCATTATGGGCTACACAACATTCATTAGGGCGCAATACCGCAGTTCTCCGAGAGGTGTAGTGTACATTGCTCCTATTAAAGGATGAGGAAAGCGTCGAAGGGGTCTTGCAGCCAGTATGTGAACCCTCGTGTGTCTGTAAAGAATGGTGTTTCTAACGTACACTTACCTGGAATCATTATTGCATCCACTTCCTAGCAGTGGCACTTGCGGCGCATCTCTCAAACAGCCATCATCAATCCCAGTAAAAAACACCCTTTAACACAACTTGCGAAAAGCCTGAAAATGAAGCTTCTCACACACAATAGGCTTGTTTGTGTGCGCAAGGGTACGTATCTCGCCTCGATATTGCGCATAATATAGTTTCTTCTGCGATATGCACCCAGGAACACGCTCATTTTGCACATTTTCTACCATCCCTTCGCAACTTGCGCACTTTTAGGATGTAACAATGCCTTCCCACTGCAGATCGTGTTTCGACACGTCGAGCAAGAAGAGTCGGAACCGCGTATTGACATGGTGCTACATCTCTTGCCGCGCATCGATTACCCTGTACTGCTCGCTGCGGCGAGGGAACTGGGCTTCTCCGAGCTTCCGGACGAGCTTCCAATGAACCTGAATGAGACTGAGCACCGAGAACTCCTCGAGCTGCTTTACACAGTCCTGTTTGATGTACGTTTGATGTTCAAGAGCTCGAATTACCGCCTTCGCGCGCGTGTCTATGTGGGTGCCTGTGTGAATGGGTGCCTATATACCTATGAGAGTGCCTCAGGCGCCGACTTCTCGTTACAAATATGATGCAGGATTGGAAAACTCTTCAGACGGAGACCAGGGCCTCGGATTGTGGCAAGCCCTAATACCAAGCTGTGACTGTGAATGAGTGTCCCAGTCTGGTCTCCACACTGATGGCTCCAATTCCCACCCAGTGCTAGTCAAGAGCAAAGCGCTTTTTCTTTCCACGCTTTGCCCGGTTACAACACTGGGACAGTAAGCGAGTGGGCCGCGCTCTGCCTCGTTTTGAGTGCATGCGGCTCGCCGATGATGTAGGTAAAGGTTGGCAATGCTCGATTCTATCACAGCATGGCCTTAGTCCTCATCGAACATTCCCCACTCAACACCCTTGTTCTCGCCTTCGTGCTTGACCGGGTTACTCGTTACAATACCGTTCTTCAAACGGAATTGGTTATGATCTTGAGGTGGATATTGCTTGGATGCATTGTTCTGACACCTGTGTTTTTCTTTCCCTCACCCTTTGGTTTAGGTTCAAGTAATGGAAGGAGATTTGGTTTGCCCAGTCTGCGAGGTCGCATATCCGATCCAACAGGGTATCCCTAATCTCCGCATTGACGAAGCTGAACTATAATCCAGTGTGCTTTATTCATTGTATACTACGACGACCGAAGTATTTCTCAGCAAAGTGTTCGAACAGATATTGCTCGTCCTTCCATGCTTGCTTTTCCGGAGCGACTCGCTCACTTTCTAACGTGACGTTCGATTACGAACGCCGTAACGCTCGCTAGGTGGGAATAGTGAATACCAGGCGTTATGTTGGATATGTCTCGGCTTCTACTACGTGTCGATTCGGTCCAATGTTGCCTGCGCATTTGTCATAAGCTTTGGACTTCCTCAACCCTCCTTCAGATTCTCTTTTCTTGTACATAGCATTTTCCTCATCCTTTGAGCTACCCTTGTATTGATTAACGAATTCAAGGTTCCATACAGGCTTTTACATAAGCTTATATCGGAGTGGTCTCTACTCGGGACTCACAATAACACCAAGGCACTACCCATGTCAATTCTGGGTCGGGGCACCGGATGGTTGCGATACTCTTTGCGGGTGCACGTTGCTCAAAGAAACAGTATCATATCGCGGGGGTAAAGCAGTGGGTCGCACGGGGGCGGAATCGGATGGTGTGGACATCATGGGTGGAGTTCCATCGCTGTGATAGGGTTCGCCAGGCGCCGGCGGACGTGATGACGTCAAAGTGGGGAGCAGGAGTTGTCCGGTCGTAGGTAACTTGGGAGGAATCACAAGCACAACGCCTGATGACGTGGGTGGGTAGGTTTGCTCAGGTGGTTGTTCGCGTTGCAACGAGGGGGAAGAGTCGAGATATGCACGTCTCGAGCGAAGCTCTGATGTGCTTATCAACTGCTGACGCTCAGCAGATTGAGGTAGCTGTTCAAGCGGTTGGCCTGGCGCGGAAGCCTGCAAAGAAGCAAGCTTGCGCGGGCTTACAAACACCGTGGCAGAGAGCGGCCGAGCTGGCTTGAATCGAGTAGCATGCCGAATGGCTACTGTCTTGGAGTCAAGCTGCGCTTCGATGCTCTTAGATGAAGAGGATACGCGCCTGCGAGAAGATGCGGACATGGTTGGTGGTCCATTGGTAATGGAGGTAGATACTCTCTGATACGCAGCTGGAGCCTGAGATCGGTACTGTTGGTGTGGGGATTGGAAGTGCGATGTGTTCATTGTAGCGAAGGCTTGGCCGGATGGCGAGCCGTATTCCTGCTGTTGCGATTGTAACTGGAGTTGCTCGTGATCTTGCTCTGGGTATTCCTCAGAGGCAAAGCCCTGTCCATGGTTGTTCGCATTGTTGTTGCTGTGGTTGTTGTTATTATTATGATTATTCGGATCGTATGAATAGTATACCTCCGGAGGGTGCGAATCCTCTAGCTCCGCGCCTGAATAGGAACCTCTTGAAGTTATCGAGTCAGAGTATACCTGATGATCAGGCGCGTGATACTGAACTGAAGGAGGTAGTAAGGGCTGATCTTGGGATGCCAATTCTGCTGTTGCAGCATACTGCTGGGAGTGCTGAAATGACTGAGTTGTAGCCATGGGATGATACAACCCAGGGTGAGCAGGGGGATCGTTCTGAGGCGGGGCGAGTGGAATGGGCTGCCAAGCTGGTGCACTGCGACCACCCGTAAGCATATAACGAGATGCTGGTCTGCAAGTTTGTGGCTCAGCTAGCGTTAGTGCGCGACGCAGACGCGAACGGAGGAGATCGACCTCGGCCGAAAGTGTAGCATTGGCTTTTTCGTTCGACTTAGCTCGGTTTCTTTCGGTCTCCAATTCTTCACGCAAACGATCGCATGTCGTGAGGAGTTCCATTACACGATGACAGTGGCCCTCTGAATTCGCACGATGACGTAAGAGCTGTTGTGACAATGCGAGCGCGGCAGAGCCTATCGCCTCCGTCGTCGATTCGAGAATATCCAAGATCGCTTCACTACTCCTGGAGGTTTGAAGTTCTTGGAGAGATTGACGACGCTGTTCTAGCCAGGTAAAGGTAGAAGCCGTACGAGCATTAAGGATGGGTTGCATCTCGGGGGTAATTTCTAAGATCGCGTCGAATAACATACTCGCGGCACTCACAATGCGAGCAACGCGACGACGCAAGCGGATGATTCTCAAGAAGGATTTGACCAGCAAACGACGAAGAAGGACTTTGTAACCCTCCTTCAAGTCAGTTGCTTTTCTCTTGCTCTGCCGTAGCTCCCGGAGTTGGGCTGTTGTTAATGCAATCCTGTCTTGGTCACGACGCGATTCGATATACAGCGTATCATACTCCATTTTGTGCACCTTGATGGTTTCATCCTTCTCTTCGAGTTGTGTCTTGAGTGCTTGGATAAGCTCGTCCTTCTCGCGCAACTTCTCCGCGTACTCTGCCTTGACCTGTTCGCGCACCTTCGATTCAAGCGCTGCAATATCAACACCGAGGCCGTCTGAAGTGCGTCCCTCCCCCGAGAGTAGGGCCCGAATGGCTTCATTACGATAGGCTCGGAGTCTGTCCTTCTCTTCCTGAGTATACGAAGGTTGCTGAGAGACTACCGTTAGGGGCGAGCTTCGGCTGGGACCCGCTCCTTCACCTGTTGCTGACGTCCCATCACCAGAGACGGAGACGCGGGGCTTGGTCTGCGACTCAGAGGGCTGTTGTTGAGTCTCCGGCACTACGGTCGGACCAAGATCACTCGAGCTCTGGCTTGTTGGGGCTTGCAGATTTTCAGCGCTGGAAGAACCAGTCTGGGGCTTGGGAACTTGGTCAGGTTGCTCAGACGACGTACCAACTGTAGATACAACCGGAGCATGGCTTGGAGCCGAAGCAGGGGTGCGAGTGTCGACCTGAGTTTTAGTTGTAGCTTGCGCAGAGGTTTGAGCACGAGTAGCCGCTGCAATTCCATGTGGACCACCCACAGAAGGGCTAAGCGGGATCGCCATACTTGGGGAAAGCGCTGGCTTGGTGAACAGACTAGGTCGACTGATGCTGCCACGCCGTCCACTTGGCTGGGGTGTTGTGGTTGAAGCAGTTGTTGCTGCGACTTGCACACTGGATGGGGCAGACACCGATGGACGGCGACGCGCTGGAGTTGTGTGCGCCGAAGGCGTGGAAATCAATGAAGCCGGAACGTTAGGAGCGTGGCTAACTGTGTTGCTATTGGTCGTGGACGCGTTGTCTGGAAGTGGATTCGTACCATGAGTGCTCGTGGGACCCTTATCATTCGCTCTATCATTCGCGCCTGTAGTGGCACTGCCTGGACCGTGTGGAGTAGGATCTTTACTTGAGACTCCAGATAGCGGTATCTTAATATTGCTGAAACCGTTTCGATTTCCGGTCGCAAAGATCGCACCCGTGGCTCGACGAGCTTTCCGGGCTTGCGCTGGAGTTTGGCTCTGAGGGGATTGATCCTGTGCCTGACTCTGAGGCTGGCTCTGCGCTGCCGCTTGCATCGACACTGGTTGGGACGGAGGCGGCGTCTGAGTTGCAGCCGGCGCTGGAGATTGTGCACCAGTCGGAACAGATGGTGGTCTGCGCAGACTACCTTTCTCAGCAGGAAGTGGAGGAGAACCCAGTGCCTGGGAGTTGGGTGGAAGAGTAGTAGGCGATGCATGCGCGCCAAGACCATCAGTGGCGGTTCGTGCAGGTGGCATCATCGTAGGCGTCGCCCCACGTGCTGAGGCTGATTGAATTATAGGTGAAAGCTCGTCCGATGCGTTGGAATCGAGCTCATCCTGACTATGGCCTGTCTCTACTAGGCTCTCTTCAAGGCGTAGAGCTGCAAGATGATCTGCAAAGCGCTTAGGCGAAGTGGCGATATTCACAGGCTTCGCGTCGGCTGCTGCCGAAGGAGAGGTCTTTGTCATCGCTGAGTCTGGAATGCTCTTTCCCCCTTGAGGTTGTTGCTGTTGTTGCGGTGGAAGCGCCGACTGCTGTTGCTGGACTGATTGAGAAGCAGATGGAGGAAACAAACTCTGAGGTTGCGACAGATATGGAGCCTGTGGCTGCTCCTGCTGTTGTTGGTGCTGTTGGTGTTGTTGTTGAGAGGGATGGATATCGGACACACCAAATCCTCCCTTGGCGTTGGAGGTTGGAGAAGCAAGCGAAACCGCGAAGGCGCCGGAAGCGTAAGTTCCTGTGGGAGACGGCGGATAGCCGTGAAACCCTGCTCCCAGAGCTAGTTTCGGTGGGTCCGCGGTAACTCCCATGCCTGTACTTGAGTTTGAAGCGCCAAACTGACTCTGATAGGAGGGAATGCGCATGTGATATGGCCCCGCTGCTGCTTGTCCAGGATCAGCGACATCTTGAGCCCGAACGGGAAGACTAAGCTGCCCCTGGTCCAGGCGGGATGGGAGTGATTGCTGTGACTGCACGGTTATTGTAGGATTCGGCGAAAGCGTCATGGGATCTGCCACGAGGTTGCTCCGCTGAGGTTGCGGAGTAAGTGAAGTTTGCATGCTAGGGTGGAGTGCAGGATAGCCCTGCGCCGTGTAGTCGAGATGATGTCGCGGTGGCTGTGCAAACTGTTGATGCGTATTGACAAGGCTCGTGATTGTGTCACGGTTGCTTCCCTGCGAGGACTCACCTTCAGCGTTTTCGAACAGAGCTTGGGAATGTGTTGTTGGTGCTACCGCATGCACTGGGGGTCTGGCTTGCATATCAAGAAATAAGACGCACACCAGGATGCGAGAGTAGCAAGATAAATGAAGAAAGGTCTGGACCAAGATCACAGTTGGGGGTGCAGAAGGGTACCGGACAGAGCGCGTGAGAGAGTGTCATTTCCACGACTTTCTCAAACAGAAACGGGGCACTGAGCTATTTTTCGGGATATTCCAATGCAAGTCGGGTAGACATAACATATGAAACCGCAGAAACGCCGCGTAAACCATGGTATGCCGCTAACGTCAACGTACTTCGGATCGCGAATGGGGTGATGAGCTGAGAGGAGAAGCTTTGCAGCGAATATGAAGATATAGACGAGTACTTCAAGTTATAGGAAGTGGATCATTTGATGTGCAGCTTCGATATCCAACCAGTGCTAGAGGTTAAATAAGCGTTGCATATGCAGCACGTGAGATATTGCAACCACGACAAACAAGACGAAACCGTTTCGGTCGCAGCATTTAGCCGGATCGGGGTAAATCCCGAGACCAACTCTCAGTCGTCGAAAATGCCTGCGAGAAGGTGTTACGTTGGTTCAGCACGCTGCGGTGTCGTCGCTGTCTGAGTCAAGAGATGTGGAGATGCGGTGGTGGGTGAGTGATGTGGGGGCTATCAGCTCAAACTTTCTGCAACTTGCACTGCAAATGGGAGATGTAGCTCGATTAGCCCCAACACGTCTGGTCGAACTGACCTGCAAGGTGGCCGCCAAGATGCAGACAGCAAAGACGCAAGGAAATCGGTCCTCCTGCAGTGAAGAGTGCAATAAAACGCGCATGCGTGGTTGGTGCCTGCACCATGCGGACTCAGTAGGTGACGAGTTGTCATTGAAGGAGGGGATCCGATTCGTATCTGCCTGACTCCTCCCAAAGAAACCCTTTGATCGTGATACTGTAATTTCTCCGCGGCTGTCGGTACTACTAAGGGTGTGTTGGAGGCTATCATACTGAATACCGAAGGGGTGAAATGATTCCTGTCAATGTATTGCAGGACCATGCTGGGGGCCACGCTTATCTCGTCTCAGCTCTGTAATCTGTCACTCCTCGGCTATCTTTCGTTTGATCTCTAGGACCTTCTCTTCTTTACCGGCAATTGTCATGTCATCCACATACACTGCTACAACTACCGCGTCCTCCCTTTTACCCTTGTAAAAGAGCGCCGGGTCTCTCTGCGAATTTTGCATCTTGCACTTTTGGGTGAAGAACCTCTTCGCCTCTTTGTACCAGGTCTTTGGAGTGGGGCCATGATCAGGCCATATGCAGCGATGACCACCTCCATTATCGTTCCTCTCGCGTAGTCTCTGCAGTGGTTCCGCATGATGACATACTCTGGTTCGGCATGATGACATAGTCTGGTTCGAGCTCTGGAATGGCATCCTCTCGCGCCCTCGAACGACATCCTCTCGAGCCTTCGAACGACATCCTCTCGTGTCCTCGAAGGACATTCCCGAGCCTTCGAACGACATCCTATCGCGCCCTCGCCCTCGAGCGACATCCTCTCTGCAGCTCGATCGTTCTACTCAGCTGTGCAAGGCTACGTTCTGTGCCCCGTTCCGCACTGGCTCACCTCTTGTACACATGGCATTTGCGCCTGATGGTACTACTTATGCAGCAATTGCCATGGTTGTGAACTCTTTTTGTGTATATATCCGGTCTCACTCGGACGGCTCCGGGGTCATGTCAGGATGGATGCCCCCTCATTTCGCACGAACCCTCCCTCGTGTGGCGTATTCTCGCGATAGTCAGCGTCTCGTGGTAGCAGGTTCTGACGAAGTAGTTCGGGTCTGGAGTATCAGTCGGGGTCGACTATCCCATGTCTTAGAAGGTCATGAGCGTGCCGTGGCATGAGCGTGCTGCCTTCTCGCAAGATGATTGCTTCATTTTCTCCGCCGGTCTGGATCGTACTGTGCGGGTATGGGACGCAGGGAGTGGGCACTGCGTTGCGCGAGCCGACATCGGTGACGAAGTGACGTCAATGGTCGTCAGCCCAGATGCCACTAGACTCTTCACGGCTAGCCGATGGAATGGGCTGCTTCGCGTTTGGCGCTTGCGTATGGATCGCCTGGACGTTGTGCAGGACGCTGGCGAAGACACGAAGGAGGACGCACTGGAGGACGAAAAGCAGTCCAATCTGGACCTGAACCTGCTTGGCTCTCCCCAGCGCGTCCTCGAAGGACATCCTCTCGCGCCCTGGAACGACATCTTTTCGAGTCCTCATTGCCTCATCTTCTTCGCGCTGGAACCCTTGCATGAGACCCTTAACCTAGTTAAGAGTCAAGATGAGGCAATTTATGAGGGGTTTCGCCTGGTTTCGCCTGGTTTTGACTGGTTTCGACTGGGTTCGACTGGGTTCGACTGGTTTTGACTGGTTTCCACTGGGTTCGACTGGGTTCGACTGGTTTTGAATGGTTTCCACTGGTTTCCACTGCTTCCTACTGCTTTCCACTGCTTCCAACTGCTTTCCACTGCTTCCTACTGCTTTCCACTGCTTCCTACTGCTTTCCACTGCTTCCAACTGCTTCCGACGCCTATCCATTTTTAGCCGGATGTGGTTAAAAAGAGTCAATCACTCAGGTTTTTTGGCCGCATCCGGTTCTTTTGTAGCCGCACACAATTTGGCCGCATCCGGCTATTTTGAAGGGAATGGAAGGGAAGCGAAGGAGAAGATGACATGGCGAAAAAAGAAAAAAAATGTACTCCACGAGATTTGAACTCGCGCGGGCGAACCCACCAGAACCTTAATCTGGCTCCTTAACCGAGCTTGGATAAGAGTACATATACTTATGTTAGCCTGTGTGCACTCGGCGACACAACCCATGCTGACAAACACTATCAAACAAATCAACCTAACTCAATCACCACGCTCTATACACACCCCACTCTAACATCACCTGAGACAGATCGCACTCCTACACCCCCTCACAGACTCACACACCCGCACGCCTCTCCACTCAAGCGCTACGGCTACGAGAAAATTTCGCGACTAAAACGGGTGGATGT
>Ga0180217_1000259_pt1 | contig 99124 bp, 94 predicted proteins | sample eDN3rd37CBELigOP_FD_128521 | JGI IMG/M metagenome (GOLD analysis project Ga0180217, IMG submission 128521) | Enriched Organic Plus compost microbial communities from Emeryville, California, USA - eDNA 3rd pass 37_C BE-Lig OP (version 2) (version 2) ... | reverse complement strand
CGAGTCATCAGCGACAACGCATTCGCCTACCGCCACTCGGCCGCGTTCCGGCAGGTGATCGACGCGCACGCCATCACGCAGAAGTTCATCAAGCCGCATTGCCCGTGGACGAATGGGAAAGTCGAACGCCTGAACCGGACCCTTGCCGCTGAATGGGCGTATGCCCGCCCCTGGACCTCCAACGACGACCGCGCCGCAGGGTTGCAGGACTGGCTCGATCACTACAACCTAGACAGGCGCCACCTTGGCATCGGAGGCAAGACCCCCATCGACCGAGTCAACAACGGTCGAGGTCAGTACACCTAGGAGCGGTCGACCACCCGGAAGTCTTCTTCGATCGCCCGAGCGTGCCGCTGGAGCGGCTCGAGATAGCGTTCGACCACCTCGTCAGCGGTCACCGCCACGGCCGGCGCGGAAAGGTTCATCGCCGCGATCGTCTTGCCCTCCGCGTCGCGAATCGGCACCGCGATGGCGCGCAGGCCCAGCTCGAGCTCCTGGTCGACCATCGCCCACCCCGCTTCGCGCGCCTCGGCGATCACCGCGCGCAGGGCTTCCCGGTCCACGACGGTCGTCGAGGTGTGCGCGACAAGCGCCGCTCGGTCGAGATACTCATTCAGTTCGTCCTCTTCGAGCCCCGCCAAGAGCACACGCCCCATAGACGTGGACACGGCCGGCAGACGCGTACCGACATTGATGTTCACCGACATGATCCGCCTGGTCATGACGCGCGCGACATAGATGATGTCCTGATCATCCAGCACTGAAACCGACGATGAGAGCTGCACCTCGGCGACGACCTGCTCGAGGTGGGGCATCGCGACTTCGGGCAGGCCGAGCGATGAAAGGTACGCGTAACCGAGTTCCAGGATGCGGGGACGGAGCTCGAAGTGCTTGCCGTCGCTGCGGACGTAACCGAGTCGCTGGAGCGTGAGAAGAAACCGCCGTGCGGCCGCACGGGTCAAGTCGGTCCGCTGCGCCACCTCGCTCAGAGTAAGACGAGGATTGTCACCGTCGAAGGCGCGGATGACGCTGAGCCCCCGCTCCAATGACTGGACGAAGTCCGTCGACTTTGGCTCCATGCAAACTCTCCTCATCCGGCCGACGTCGGCCGCTGCTGACTCCGACACTACGGTACCGATGAGGAGGCGCTCGGCCACAGCGCTTCGAGTGAAGGCGAGTCCTACAGCGAACGCACGAAGTCGGCCAGTTCGCGGTTGAAGCGCTCCGGAGCCTCGAGGAAGGGAGAATGTCCGCACTCCTCGTACAGCGAAACCCGGCAGTCCGCGACGTTCTGACGCACGTACTCGGCCGCGGCGGGCAGCGCGACATCGTCCCTGCCGCCCTGCGTGGAGAGCACGGGAACCGTCAATGCGCGCAGCTCCGGCGTGTTGTCGCTGTCTTGGCGTGTCGTCATCGCCCACCGCACGAACGGCGGGACCTTCATATTGAAGGCGAGAATCTCCTCGACCCGCTCCGGCGAGAGGTCCCGCGCCGTGCACGCGCGAACGAAACCACGCATCGCGACGATGTTCGCCTTGAGATCGTCCGACGTGGCGCCGTCGTAGTAGTCGAAGAAGCCGTCCCCGATGAGGCCCGCGTCCCGACCGGCCGACCCCATGATCACCGCCCAATCGACGAAGTTCACCCCGGCGATCGCGCCGTCTCCGTTGAGGCGAAGGTAGTCGCCGATGACGAACCCACCGTACGACCACCCCACGAGCACCGGCGGTCTGGTCGCACACGCCCTGATGACGGCATCGAGGTCCTGAGCCCAGATCTCGCTGGCGCGATACCGCTCCGGGTCGTCGACCGGCGCATCCGATGCTCCGTGTCCCCGCAGATCCACGGCGATCAGGTGGAATTCGTCGCTGAGCGCGGGATCGCGAAGCTGCTCGACCCACGAGAGATAGCTCTGAGACCACCCGTGTACGAAGACGATCGGCCTGCCCTCCGCATTGCCCGAGACGTCCACGTGCAGACGCAGCCCGTCATGGCTGCGCACATACCGGGCGACCATCACACGCTTTCCCGTACGAGCGCGAGCGGTCGCACCGGCGCACCGGTCGCTCCGACGACGGGAAGCGGCGACAGGACGAACGCGAACTCCGTCACGCCCGCCGCGGCGATCCCCTCCAGGTTCATCGTCTCGATGAGGTGGATGCCCTCGTCCACGATCAGGATCTTGTGCACCGGGAGTCCGCCCGCCGCGGACGGACCCAGGTGCTCGAACGCGATCGTGTCCGACCCGACCGCGCGCGGTCGACGGTCCGCGAGCCATCGCGCACCGGGTACGCCCACCCCGGGCATGCCGTCCGCGCCTTCAAACCGCGTCGTGTCGTCGAACACCGAGCCCCAGCCCGTGCGAACGAGGATCACGTCGCCTTCGTTGATGACCACACCGCTCACCGCGAGCGCAGCGTCCAAGTGCTCCGGAAGCACCTCATCGTCACCGTCGAGCCGCTCTCGGCCGAGCGCTCGGGGGATGTCGAGCAGGACCCCGCGGCACACCCACGGACCGATCTCCTCTGCGCCGTGCCGGATATAGCGACCACCGCGCAGCGCGTCCTTCACCGGCACGCCGCCGTACAGCATTCCTTCGAAGGAGATGTGCGACAGAGCGTCGACATGTGTGCCGACGTGGCCACCCGTGAAGATGATCTCGTTCGAGCCCGTCGACCCGTCGGCCCGCATCAGGTCGCCGTGACGGCGGCTGAGGCTCATGCGGTACTGAGGATGGTCCGCCGACTGCGGGACGCCGTTCGTGAGAGGGCGCCCGAGATCGTGGATGCGGACGTTGTTGGTGATCGCCTCGATGAACGCGTCATTGCCCACGTCCTGTCCTTCCGTTCGCGTCGACGTGCCGCTCACTGTGTGACCAGCTTCCGTCGGATGTTGGCGTCTAGCAGAAGTGCTCCGAGCACGACGAGCCCCTGCACGATGTAGATGAGGTAGTTGGCGAGGGCCATGAGGTTCAGCCCGTTCTGAACAGCGGCGAGGAGGATCGCGCCGCAGAAAGCGCCCCACACGGAGCCGCGCCCGCCGAGAAGGCTGATGCCGCCGATGACGGCGGCGCCGATGCCCGAGAGGAGGAGCGATCCGGTGCCGGTGGTGCTGTCGGCTCCGGAGGTGTAGGTCGCAAGGGCCAAGCCGGCAAGCCCTGCGAGTCCGCCCGCCACGAGGAAGCCTGTCCAGCGGACGAGCCCGGTGCGGATGCCGTTCTCGCGGGCAGCACGGGGATTCCCCCCGACCGCGTACAAGTGGCGCCCGCCGACGGTCCGGCTCAGCACGAACGAGAACACCAAGATGAGGATCACGAGGATCGCGAACTGCAGGGGGAATCCGCCGGACTCCTCGACGTACAGCGCCGCGCACACACCGGCGACGAGCGCCGCGACCGGCACGAGCAGTCGCAACGCCAATCGACTGGGCCTCTCCGCGCGGTGCCGCCAGCGCGACACCGCCTGATAGGCCAGGATCGCAGCCAGCAGCGCCACGACGGTCAACGCCGCCCACAGCGGGAGCTTGGCGAAGGCGAGATTCGACAACGGCGACGTGGGCATCGGGATCCGCGAGCTCGGCCCGAGGAGGGCCAGCTGTACACCGTAGAACACGAGATATCCCGCGAGCGTCAGCACGAACGAGCGGATGCGCCCGACCACCACGATCAACCCCTGCAGCGCGCCGGCGGCGATGCCGGAGACGACGAACACCAGGAGCCCGGCTTCCCACGACCATCCGAGATGGGCCATGGATGCGACACCGAGCGCTGCGGTGAATCCCGCGACGGAGCCTAGGGAGAGGTCGATCTCACCCATCAGGATCATGATTGCGGAGGCGATTGCGATGAGGGCGAGCGGCACCGTCTCGACCAGCAGGTTGGAGATGTTCTGCGGGCGGAGGAAGAATCCCGTGGCGAGCTGGAAGAACACGACCACCACGACCAGGGCGATGATCATCGGAGCCTGCTGGAGACGCATGGCCGCCACCAGGACGTTCGCTTTGCGTTGTGGGAACCGGGATTCGGCGCCGAGCGCCGCCACGGCCGTCACGAACGCACGCCTTCGGCACCCATGATCGCCGCGACGACCTCTTCCTCAGTGACACTGCTGGTTTCGTAGGTGGCCGACAGGCGGCCGAGCCTCATCACCGCGACCTGGTCGCTCACTTCGAACACTTCCCTCAGATTGTGCGAGATCACCATGACGGCGGTCCCTTCCTCGCGCAGGCGCCCGATGAGATTGAGCACCTGCCTTGACTGCTCTACGCCGAGCGCGGCCGTGGGCTCGTCGAGGATGACCACCTTCGCCTCCTCGAGCACTGCCCGGGCGATCGCAATGCTCTGCCGCTGCCCACCGGAAAGCGACTCGACCTTCGCGTGGATGTCCTGGATGGTCGTCGTGCCGAGCCGCTGCAGTGAGGCGCGCGCCCGCTGTTCCATCCGTCTGCGGTCCAGGACCGGCGTCGGGATCCCGAGAGCCCGGATCCTCAGCTCGGAACAGAGGTACATGTTCTCGATGATGCTGAGGCTCTCTACAAGAGCGAGGTCTTGGAAGACCGACTGGATCCCGTGCCGGCGCGCCGCACGCGGATCGCGGAATTCCACGTGCTCCCCGTCTACCTGCATGACACCGGCATCGGGCTGGATCACGCCCGTGATGCATTTGACGAAGGTGGATTTCCCGGCGCCGTTGTCGCCGACCAGGGCGGTCACGACGCCGGGGCGAAGGGCGAGGGTGACCTCCTCCAGAGCAGTGATGCCTCCGAATTTCTTAGCGATTCCTCGCGCTTCGAACACCGGAGGGCGATCGAGTATGGATTCGGTCACCTTCGACCCTTCTTTCTCATCATGTGCGTCAGAGGCTGCGACTGTTGTGGCGCAAGGTCAGGAACAGAAGTCCCCGCCCTCCTCCGGCGTCAGACCGTCACACACTTCTTCCTTTGTGAGGTTGCCGAACTCGATGGGCAGCTCGATGTTGTCGAGGGTCACGAGGTGGAACGGCACGTTCACGAACGGGATCTCGGGCGTCTTGTACGAGTAGGTGCCGTCGAACACGGGCGGCTCCTGGCCCGCGAGGGTGTGAGCGATGATCTGTGCGGCAGCGTCAGCCTGATCATCGAAGGATCGCGCCACGGTCGCCGTGAGCTTGCCCCGGAGCATGTTCTGGAGACCGGACTGCAGACCGTCGAGGCCGATGACCTTGACCTCACCCGCCTTGCCCACGTTCTCGAGAGCGTTGATGACTCCGACGCTCATGTCGTCGTTCGCGACGATGAACGCTTCGATGTCGGGGTTCGCCACGAGCGCGGCTGCCGCGATCTTCTGCGCGTTCGCGGGGTCGAAGTTGACCGCACCCTCGTCGACGACGACGTCGATCGTGCCGTCGTCGATCGCCGATTGCAGTCCTTCGATGACGCCCTGCCGCTCGCGCTGCGCATAGACCGTCGCCAGGTCGCCGCTGATGATGCCGATCTGCGCGCCCTCCGAAAGGGTGTCCAGGGCCCACTCGGCCTGAATCTTGCCGACCGCGAGGTCACCGTCGCCGACGAGACCGACCACGTTCTCTGCCGGAACATCTTGGGGCGGGTTCAGGTACAGGGCCACGGGCACGCTGCTCTGCTTCGCCGCGTTGAGGATCGCGCTCGGCGTGACCTCGACGGGCGTCAGCAGCAGGAAGTCGAGCCCCTTCACGAGGGCGGCGTTGACCTGCTGCAGTTGCTTTGCCGCGTTGCCCTTGGGGTCGTACGCCTCGAGCTTGACGTTCGGCGCGTATTCGGCCAGGTGCTTCTCGAGGTTGGGGATGTCGTACTTGTACCAGCGGGTGACATCCCCGTTGTACATCGCGAACCCGACAGTGGCTTCACCGTCGAAGATGACGTCGCCGCTGGGCTCGCTCGGACTGCTCGGCTCCTCCGAGGGTGTCGCCGCCGGCGTGCTTGCGCACGCCCCCAGCACCAGCGCGAGCGTCGCGAGTCCTGCCCCGAGGAGAAGACCGCGGGGAGTCCGCAGTCGAGAAGGGTGGGACGTGAACATGGTGACTCCTTTGTCATGGCCAGTATGTGCACACAAGTGCGTTCCGCGAACACAGTGCACGGAGGTGATCCGTTTTGTCAATAGCGCGCGAGAGTTGTGTCAGCGCGCTGCGGAGGGCACGTCCGAGACGACGCGCTTCTCGACCAGTTCCACGTACTCCCGGGGACTCAGACCGAGCTCTCCCATCAGGACCTCCTCGTTGTGCTCGCCGAAGCACGGAGCCGCGCGGCGCACCCGGTGGGAGATGCCGTCGATGTGCACGGGCAGGATCGGATAGCGATGTGTACCCGCCTCCCGGTGCGTGACGGTCTGCAGGACGTGGCGGCTTTCGAGGTACGAGCTTCGGGCCAGATCGCCCGCCTTGAGCACCGCTGCCGCCGGGACGCCAGCCGCCTGCAGGCGCTCCGCAGCGACCGTCTTGTCCAGCCCGGCCGCCCACTTCTCGATCACCGCATGGACGCGCTCGGCGGCCCGCTGTCGCCCCTCCTGCGTCGACAGCTCCGCGAGTTCCGCCGGATCGGCGCCGACGGCACTCCAGAGCGCCGCGAACTCTTCAGCGTCGAACGCTGCGACCGCGACCCACTCATCATCGCCGGCAGTCCGATATGCGCGGTGCACAAGCGCATCCGCGCGCGCATTCGCCTTCGGGACAGGCTGCTGCCCGGTGACCAGAGCGGCGATGATCTCCTCGCCGATCCAGTGCATGGCCGCGTCACGTTGCGCGATCTCGACGCGCTGCCCTCGGCCGGTGGCTTCCCTCGCCACGAGGGCGGTCACCAGCGCCGCCGCTCCGTGAAGCCCGCCGATCGGGTCGTTGTAGGCCGGGCCGGTCACCGTGGGACGGCCGTCCCCGTATCCGACGAGTCCGGCGATCCCCGCCATCAATTCCATGCTCGGTCCGTAGGCGATCCAGCTCGCCATGGGCCCCGTAGAACCGTAAGCGGGCATCTCGAGAAGGATCGTGCGCGGGTTCGCGGCCCGCAGCACATCCCACCCGAGCCCCATCCGGTCCAGAGCACCGGTGCTGAAATTCGCCATCACGATGTCGTGCTGCGCCGCGAGCCTCTGGGCGATGTCACGCCCCTCGGGAGCCTTGAGGTCGACGACGATGCCCCGCTTGTCCTGATTCTGCGTATTGAACTGGAAATGACGGTCATACGGGCGATCTCCGGGCTGGAAATCCGGATATCGGTCGAGGTCGCCGCCTGTCGCCGCACCTCTCCAGTCGTCGATGCGTCCCGGGCCTTCGACCTTGAGCACATCCGCGCCGAGTGCGCCCAGCAGCCGCGCCGCCATAGGCCCGGCCCAGGCGCTCGTGAGATCGAGCACGCGCACGCCTGCCAGCGGCGCCCCCGGTCGGCCACCACCAGAGCCGAAGCGCCGCGACCGGCGCACGCTCAGGAGCGACCGCGGGTCGGCTTCAGCGATCTGCGGAACACTCCGCCTCCGCACCTGCGGCGTGCCGTCGAACTCGAACATCGGTCCCAGTTGCGGGAGGGCGCCGTGGTCGACGTCATCCCAGAAGCCCCGCTCGACGAGCTGGGGCGAGTCGCGCAGCATCGGGAGGGGCATGGACCGTGCGACCACCGCACGGGCCGCCTGGCCGGCGACGAGGAGCTCGTCCACTGGACGGTCGGCAAGCCGTTCCGCCAGTACGCGGCAGAAGAGCTGCCAATTCTGCCGGCGATCCTCGTGATGGGCGAAGCGCGGGTCGTCGATGAGGTCGGCCACCCCCAGCGCCGTGCACGTCGCTTTCCAGCGGCTCACGTTGACGAACAGACCGAGGTAGCCGTCTTTGACCTTCACCACCGCACGCTGCGTCTCCTTGGCGTCGCGGCCGAGTTCGCTGCGGTTGTAGCTGTAGTGCGCGACCCGGCAGAAGTTCATGCTGGCCGCGATCTCGGCGATCGCGACGTCGACGACGTGGTCGCCGTCGTCACCGCCGTACAGTGTCGCCAGTCCGCTCGTATAGGCGGCGGTGCCTGCGGCATACGAGGCGCGATGACCCACGCCGTAGAGCGGTTCGGCTCCTGGATCGCCGTTCTCATGCATGGTTCCGGAGAGGGCTTGGAAGACGAGCTCGCCGCCCTTCCACCCCGACAGTTCGTTTTCGACACCGAAGGGGGTGATCTGAATGACGACTCTCCGCTCGTTGGCTCGAGCAGCAATCGGACTGCCGTTCTCGACGAGGACGACGTCGGCGTTCGCAACGAGGTCCTCCACTCCGGGAGCGTCCGCCGCCACACTGTGCTTGCCAAGAGCGAGATGCCAGAACAGCGCCGAATGCTCGACGCCGTCCGAGCCTGTGACTCGCGGTGCCGCCCCGCGGAGCGGATGCCCCTCCCGCGGCTCCACCAACACCACCGTGGCCCCGTTGTCGGCGAAGAGACGGCTGCAGAACTGGCCGGACACCGACGTCGTCAGATCGACGACGACGATTCCGGCGAGCGCCACACCCTCGGTGCGTGACTCCAGATCTCCCACTTGTCCTCCTTAGTCTTCCCCACTCATGTGCATCGTCGAACGCGCACCCGGACGGCGATGCTGTACCGGCGCGACATCACGGCGTCGTGCCGGGCCGCAGGCCCGGCACGACGACCGGTGAAGACCCTTACAGTCCGAGGGCGTCGTTGATCTCCGCGCGGACCTCGTCGGTGAGGTCGGGGAAGTAGTCGGCGACCAGCGCCAGCCCCTCGGGAACGATCGGGCAGTCGGGGATGTCATCGTAAGCCACCGGGAAGTTGTCCCCCGCCATGCAAGTGATCTGCGCGGCTTCCTTCGACATCATGAAGTTGAGGAACAGCGCACCGGCGTTGGGAGAGCCACCCTTCGAATCGGGCATGGCCCAGATGTGCGACGTGCCGATGACCGGGTCGGTGCTCTGCCGCTCGACGGGGGCCCCCTGCGAGACCGCAGCCGTCGTGAGCTCCTTCACAGAGGGGAACACGACCGGAACCTCGCCGGCGGCGACCTGCTGGGCCGCCGTGGCCGAGCTCTCGAACATGCCGCCGACGTTGTCGGCGAACTTCGTGAGGAGCTCGTCACCGAACTTGTCACGGATGAACATCGCCCAGCCCATGAACGAGGCAGACGAATTCGGGTTGGCCATCAGCGCGTCACCCAGCTTGTCCCACGTGGCGAGTTCCTCCCACGTCGCCGGCACGTCTTCGGCCTGGTCAGTGTTGTACGCGACGATGAACTCGTTGGCCTGCTGGTGGATGTAGGTCTTCTCCGAGGCGATGAAACGATCGGGCCAGTTCGCGACGTTCGGCACCACGTCGGGCGTGATCTGACGGAACCACTCAGGGTTGTCGTCGTACAGCACGTTGTCGACGAGCTGCATCACGTCTGCCGTAGGGCTGCCTGCCTCCATCTCGGACGCGACACGTGCGGTGAGGGGCCCGGAGTCGAGTCGGATCATGTCGACGACGATCTCGGGATACTCGTTCTGGAACCCGTCGACCAGCGCGTTGCGGACGGCCTCGTTGCCGATGCTCGTGTAGACGGTGACCTGACCCTCCTGCTTGGCGGCTTCGACGATCGCGTCGAAGCCCTGGGGCGCTGCCACGTCGGCATCGCCCGCGGGCGTTCCGGTGCCGGTGTCCGCACAGCCGCTCAGCGCGAGCGTGCCGACGATTCCCATCGCGGCCATTGCGGTGATCATTTTCCTGCGTGGATTGTGCATTATCTCTCCTTGAAAGACGGGTTGAGGTGAGTGCGATGGCGAGGTCGATGCGGGCGGGTCAGTTGCGGCGCGCGTGGCGCGGCCGCCCGGCCCAGAGAAGGATGCCGACGACGACGGCGGCGATCACCGTCATCAGCACGGACAGCACGGCGACGTTGGTGAACGAGCCCTGCTCCCAGTAGTCCCTGAGCTGAAGACCGACAACCGGAGTGCGCGGTGTCGACAACAGCACGGCGAGCGACAGTTCCCCGGTCATCAGCACGAACAGCAGCGCCCAAGTGGCGAAGATGCCAGGGATCATGAGCGGCAGCACGACGGAGCGCAATGTGCGCCACAGGGTGGCGCCGTTCACTTCGGCCGCCTCGGTGAGGGACGTGTGAATCTGGGCGCGCGAGCTTTCGAGGTTGATCACCGCGTGCGGCAGGAACACCACGAGGTATGCGATCACCAGGATCCACACGGTCGAGCCCAGCGAGAACGGGGGTCCGGCGAAAGCGAGGATGAACGCTACGCCCAGAACCGTGCTCGAGACGATGCCGGCGACCTTCGCGACGCCGTCCACGACTGCCGACAGGAAGCGATTCTTGGTCGCTTCGCGGAAGAGCAGGACCGCGATGCCGGAGATGATCGTGGCGATGCCGACGAGCAGCCCCAGCAGCAGGCTGTTCAGGAGCGAACGCTGCGCGACGCGGTTTCCGAGCACGGAGGCGTAGTTGGCGAGCGTGTAGTCCGCACCGAGTATCGACGGGTTCCAGTACGTCTGGAAGCTCACCAGGATCAGCGCGAGCACCGGCAGAGCCGAGGACGCCAGGACGTAGCCGATCACGGCAGCACGCGCGAGCCACTTCCAGCCGCCCAGGCGGGTGCGGGAAGCTCCCTCGGTCCGCTCCCCCACCCGGGTGAAACGCCCTCCGCTCAAGACTCGCTGCTGAGCGACCCAGAGCAGCACGAGAGCCACGAACATGAACAGGCTCAGTCCGAGCGCCGTGTCGAGGTCTGCGGGATACTCCTGTGTCACCGCCCGGACCAGCCGCACCGAGATGATGTCGATATCGGCTCTCGTGGCGATCACCACGGGGACGGAGTACAGGGCGAAGGCGACGATCGCGACGACCACGAACGCACCCGCGACGGCGGGAGCGACGCTGCGGAGGGCGATGTTGAAGAACACGCGGACATTGCCCGCACCGTTGACTCGCGCAGCCTCCTCGCGAGACAGGTCGATCGTGCGGAAGGCCGCGCTGATCGGCAGGTACGCGTACGGAACCAAGGTCAGCGTGTACACGAACACCAGTCCGGGGACGGAATAGATGTTCAGCTGCGACGCTTCCGGCACCCACGGCATGAGGCCGTTGAGGAACCCCGTCTTGGGAGCGGCCAGCATCACCCACCCGATGGCCATTGCCACCGAGGGAAGGAACAGCGGAATCAGCGGCAGGACGCCGCCGATGCTTCCGAGGGTCGCATCGGTGCGCTCGTTGATCCAGGCCAGCAGAGTCGCCACGATGACAGCGCACACGGAGGCCAGCAGAGTGACTCCGATCGAGTCGCGCAGCAGACCGGGGAACCACGGCTCGTTGACGAGCTCGATGAGTCCACTGCCACCTGTTTCCTGCGCGCCACGGACGACCATCCGCAGCAGCGGATAGACGACCAAGAACGCCACCAGCGCCGTCAGCGCCAGCACGACTCCCGGAAAGATCGGGAAGCTGCGTTTGTCGGCAAGGCGCGCATTCTTCCGCGCGGCCTCGTCGATGGCCCTGAGCGCGGCGCCAGCCCCGTTCGTCTTCTGAAGCATCTGGCGTCAACCCGCGATCAGGCGCAGAGCCGTTTGCGGCACCGCAACACGCACGCGGTCGCCGACACCGAAAGCGGAATAGGAGTCGAGCCCGGGCAGCCAGGCCTGCAGTTCCCGGCCCGACCCGCAGGAGACGACGTACTCACTGTGCGGTCCGGCATACACCGCGCTGACGACCGTGCCCTCGATGTCTACGGATCCGGCAGGTGCTGGCTCGCTCGCAGGCAGCAGCCGCGCATTCTCAGGTCGCCACATGAGCGCTGCCTTCCCGGAAGCCAGCTCAGCGTCCCGCGGAGTTTCGAGCGTGACCGTGCCGACTCCGTCTGCCTCGACGGTCGTGACGGTCTCAGACGCCGACACCACCTCAGCGCCGATGACGTTCGCCGACCCGAGGAACTCCGCCGCAAAGCGCGACGACGGACGCGCATACAACTCGGTCGGAGCCGCGAACTCTTCGATCCGGCCCGAGTTCATGACGGCCACACGGTCGCCGAGCGCCATGGCCTCCGCCTGGTCGTGCGTCACGTACAGGGCGGCGAAGCCCAACTCTCGGTGAAGGCGGCTGATCTCAGCACGCAGCTGCACACGCACCTTCGCGTCGACGTTGGAAAGCGGCTCGTCGAACAGGACCAGGGCAGGCTCAGCCACGAGGGTGCGCGCCAGCGCGACCCGCTGCTGCTGACCGCCTGAGACCTGCGATGCATACTGCTTGCCGAGGTGCGGCAGTCCGACCAGCTCAAGATACTCGAGCGCCTTCGCCCGCGCTGCCGCGCGGCTCATCCCATTCACTCGCAGCGGGTAGGCCACGTTGTCCAGCAGAGTCATGTGGGGCCAGAGGGCGTACGTCTGGAACATCATGTTGATATCCCGCTTGTTCGCCGGGAGCGCGATGCCCGCCGTCCGGTCGTACACCTTGCGGGCATCCAGATACATCAGGCCCTCGTCCGGATACTCGAGGCCAGCCACGCAGCGCAGCAACGTCGTCTTGCCACAGCCCGACGGGCCGAGAAGCACGACCATCTGACCCTTCTCGATCGTCAGGGAGACGTCGTCGAGGGCGTCCACCCAGTGGCCGTCCGACCGCTGAAAGCGCTTTCGCACGTTCTGCACCACGAGGGGCTCCCCGTAGCCGACATCCGGTCGCTCGACTACTGCTGACTGACTGTTCACGGTTTCACCTCTATGTGATGTTCGCTATACGCACGGACGTTCTTATGCCGTTTGCAGGACCGAACTTAGCACGCCTTGCCCCGCTGATGCGAGATATAGTCGGGATTGTGTTCCCGATATGCACAGCTGTTCGTAATACGTACAGGCGTGGTACGAGCTGATGCGCCTCTTCCGCGCGCTGACGATTCGGAACTATCGCGTGATGTTCTTCGGGTCGTTCATTGCCCACACCGGAACGTGGATGCACCGAGTCGCGCAGGATTGGCTCGTCGTGGAGCTGAGCAACGGATCACCGGAAGCGCTGGGCATGGTCGCCGCGCTCCAGTTCCTCCCGCTGCCGCTGGTCGGGCTCTTTGCCGGATTGGTCGTCGATCGCATCGACAAGCGCTACGTGCTCGCCCTGGCTGTGACCGTACAGTTCCTCGTGACCCTCGCGATCAGCGTACTGGTGCTCACCTCCACGATGACGCTGGAGGTCCTCGCGCTGCTCTCGCTGATATTCGGTTTCGCGACCGCTTTCGAGCTCCCCAGCCGTCAGTCGTTCGTGACGGAACTCGTGCCGCACCACCTGGTCTCGAACGCCGTATCGCTGAACTCGTTGAGCTTCAACATCGGACGCTCCGTTGGTCCTGCCATTGCCGGGTTCCTGCTTGCGACTGTATGGAACGAGGTGGGGCCGCTCTACCTCGTGTTCTGCGCAAGCACCTTCGCCACGTTCGCGAGCCTCCTCGCCCTGCGCTCGCGTGACCTCTACAACCGGGCGGTCGCGCCGCGCGGCAGCAGCATCCGCCAAGCGCTCCGGCACGTCAAGGAACGCCCTGACCTCTCCTTCGTCGTCACCGTGATGCCCTTCGCCGGACTGTTCTGCCTGAACTTCCAGGTCCTCATCGCCATGCTCGCGCGCCACGATCTCGCCCTGGGCCCCGACACGTTCGGCGTTCTGAGTTCAGCGCTCGCCGTCGGCGCCATGGCGGGCGCGGTCACAGCGGCGTCCCTGCCGCGACCTCGGCTGCGCCTCCTCACGATCAGCTCCGTGGCACTCGGCACCCTGGTGGTCGCCGCGGCCTTCGCGCCTCACCCGATCGTGCTCGGCGCGATCCTCGTCCCCTTGGGTTTCACCGCCCTCCTGGTACTCACCTCCTCCAATGCCGTCATGCAGCTGGCCGCTCCACCAACGATGCGCGGTCGTCTCATGAGCATCTACGTCGTCGTGATGTTCTCTGGCACGCCGCTCGGCGCTCCTGTGATCGGGTACCTCGGTGGAGTGATCGGAGCTCGGTCGGCGATCGCCTTGGGAGGCATCGCCCTGACGCTGGCCACCGTGATCGCCGCTGTGATCTGCCTCAAGCGCATCGAGCGACCGAGACCGCCGACGGACACGTGAACACGTCATGAAGCCGAGTCGTTTCGCGATGAAGGGAGACAACATGCACGATGAGCCCCACAACACCGAACAGCGCGCGCTGCGCTGGGGGATTCTCAGCACGGCGAAGATCGCTCGCGAAGAGCTCGCACCGGCCATCGACCAGGCTGCTGGTGCGCAGCTCCTCGCCATCGGAAGCCGCACCAGGGAAGCAGCCACGCCTTTGCCATGCAGTGCCACATTCCTCGCGCATACGACACGTACCAGGGCGTGCTCGACGACCCGGATGTGGACGCGGTGTGGATCGCCCTCCCGAACGGACTTCATGAGCAATGGACGACCTCTGCCCTGGCGTCGGGAAAGCACGTGCTCTGCGAGAAGCCGATGGGGCTGTCTGCTGATCAGGTCCGACGCATGTCCGCAGCTGCCCGCCGCAGCGGCCGATTCCTTATGGAGGGCTTCATGTGGCGCTTCCACCCTCGCATCGGTCGCGCGCTGTCGTTGATCGCCGACCATGCGATCGGACAAGTCCGGCATATCCGTGTCATGTACGCGCTTCGCAACCCGATCTTGGATGACCCAGCGCTGGCGGCGCGAAGCATCCGGCTGAAACCCGAGCTCGGAGGCGGCGCTCTCGCAGACCTGGGAAGCTACTGCGCCGATGCCCTGCGGCTGTTCGCCGGCGCGCCGGCCGTCACCGTACGAAGCAGGGCGTCAACCGAGGGCGGCCATCCCGTCGAGACGAGCGTGACGGCCGAAGTGGACTTCGCCAACGGGGTGACCGGCCAGATGTACGCGTCGATGGAGACTCCGACGGGCGCCCGCCTCGAGATCTTCGGAACCGCCGGCAGCATCCGCATTGCGCCCGCTTTCCGTCTTCGCGAAGAAAGCGGCGATGTCACCCTGAGCGTTCAGACCGGTTCGGGCCGCACGCTGGAGACCCTGCCCTTCGAGAACCAGTACGTCCTGGAAGCGGAGCACTTCGCCCGCGTTGTGACGGAAGGAGAGGCGCCGCTCATCCCCCTGGCCCACTCACTCGAGACCGCCCGCATCACCGACGCCATCCGCGCATCCTGGTCAGACGGCGAGACCGCAGTCGCACGGTAGCGTGCCCGTCTCGCGATCTTGCCCGATACCCAGGGCGATGCGGGGGGCTTGCCGCCATCCTGGCGGGAAGTTTGACTGATGTCATGCGCATCGAGGTCAAGCGGGTGTTCGACGAGCCCGGTCCGGGCGACGGCTTCCGAGTTCTCGTCGACCGGCTCTGGCCGCGCGGCGTCAGCAAGGAGCGTGCCGCCATCGATCTGTGGGCGAAGGATGCGGCGCCTTCCACCGAGCTGCGCAAGACGTTCCACTCCGGCATGCCGTGGGAGGACTTCGCTGCCGCGTACGAGCGGGAGCTCGCCGAAAGCACCGCGCTGACCGAGCTGCGGCTGGAGCTCGCCGAGCACGATGTCGTGACCCTCGTCTATTCCGTCAGTGACGCCGAGCGCAATCACGCCCTCATCCTGCGCGAGGCGCTCATCGAGGGCTCCGGCGCGTAGGACGCGCTGCGGAGGCTCGGCGTCGTGGCCTCGTCGCGGGGGGCCGGCTGACGCCCGGTGCGCTCTACAGGTCGCTGTCGCGCACCACGACGACCTTGCCGACCGTGTGGCCGGCCTCGGCCCACGCGAGCGCCTCGCTCGCCTCAGCGAGGGGCCACGTGCGCTCGACGTGCGGGGTGAGAGAGCCGGATGCCGCGAGCTCCAGCAGGCCTTCGGTGACGGCGGTCCGCGTCACAGCGGTGATCGGACGGATGCGGGCGCGCACGAACAGTGCGGCCAGCATCCGCGGGATCGGGCCGAGGAGGTTCTCGCCGCCTCCCCCGACGAGCGCGACGACTCCCGTGCGGCGGCGGCCGTCGGTGCGCAGCAGATCGCGAAGCACACGCAGGGGCGGCTCTCCGGCGATGTCGATGATCGCGTCGAATGAGGCCGGCGGCAGACTCGCGAGATCGGTCGTGCGGTAGTCGAAGGCGCGGTGGGCGCCCAGCCGGTGCAGCAGCTCGTCGGCGCGCGCCCCCGCCGTCGCCCACACTTCGGCGCCACGCGCGGCGGCGAGCTGCACCGCGAACGTGCCGACTCCGCCGCCGGCTCCGACGACGAGCACGCGGTCGCCCGCGCCGACGCGACAGGCGTCGAGGGCGGTGACGGCCGCGTTGCCCGCGATCGGAAGCGTGGCGGCGGTCACGGCATCCACCGCCTCCGGCACAGGCGAGAGCCGGTCGGCGCGCACGACGGCGAAGTCGGCGAGGGTCTCGCTTCCGGCGCCGACGACGCGGTCGCCGATAGCCAGCCCCGCCACGCCTTGCCCGAGCGCCACGACGGTGCCCGCGACATCCATCCCTCGCCCGGGAACGCGGGGCCGACGGATGCCGAAGAACAGACGCAGCAGCGGCGGAGTGCCGCGCAGCAGGTGGACGTCGGCCGCGTTGAGCGACACGGCGTCGACCCGCACGAGCACCTCGCCCTCGGCAGGCCGCGGGACGGCGACGGATTCGGCCGCGATGACCTCGGCCGAGCCGTACGAGTGCTGCCGCCACACGGTCATCGTGCGCGGGAGCGTGAGCTGTTCCATGTCAGTCCTCCGAGTCGGACGGGTAGGAGAAGACGTCGTCGAGGGGCACCCCGAAGACGCGCGCGATGCGGAACGCCAGCTCGAGCGTCGGCGAGTACCGCCCCTGCTCGATGGCGATGAGGGTCTGGCGGGTGACGCCGATCCGCCGGGCGAGCTCAGCCTGGGTCATGTCGCCGTGCGCGGCACGCAGAGAGCGGATGTCGTTGGTGACGCGCGTGGGCTTGACCATCAGATGAGCCCGCGGCGGTAGGCGACGACCTTGGCGATGCCGCCGACGAGGGCCGACAGCGCGAAACCGAAGAAGACGGCGTTCGCGATCCAGAAGGTGTCGGCTTCGACGGCGCAGAGCGCGATGGCGCCGAGGCCGCCGATCGCGGTGAACGCCTGTCCGACCCGATCGCCCATGCGGGCGATGTCGCGATCGCGCTGGTCGGAGCGGCCGACGCCCTCGGGGTCGCGCATGCCCGCGAGGATCCCCCACAGGATGCTGAGGACGATCGTGCCGAGGATGCCGCCGCCGATCGCCCACAGCAGGAGCGGGACCCAGTCGACCTCTTCGAGCGGCCCGCCGCCGGCCGCCTGCAGGACGGCGATGACGTAGACGGGCAGGACGACGGCCATCACGATCAGGCCCGCCCACGTGTTGCGTTCTTCGTAGACCACGATGACCCCCGGTCCGCTCGAACCTGTCCGTCCGAGACATGTCAAGAATTGTTTACATGCTGAGCGTGCCACTCCTGTCACGCCGTGTCAAGGATTCTTTACACATCCGTCTGTGCCTGCACGGGGCAGGATGGATGCCATGTCGATCCCGTCCGGAGAGCTGCTCGTGCCCGACCGCGTACGAGTCCTCGCACGGGGCGCGGCCGTCTTCGCCGTCTGGCGGAACGAGCTCGGGGGAACGACGTTCCGCACCGACGACGGTCGCTTCATCAAGCACCAGCCGCGAAACGCCGAGACGAGCGCGGCCGGCGAGGCGGAGCGGCTGACGTGGGCGGCACCGCACGTGCGGGTGCCCCGCGTGATCGAGTGGGGCGCCGACGACTCCGAGGAGTGGATGGTCACCGCCGCCCTCCCCGGCACCTCTGCCGTCGGGTCCCGCTGGTCGGCCGATCCCGCCGTGGCTGTACGCGCCGTCGGCGAAGGGCTCCGTGCGCTCCACGACAGCCTGCCCGTCGACGACTGCCCCTTCGACTGGAGCGTGCCGGCGAGGATCGACAAGGCCGGACGTCGCGGCATCCGCCTTCCCCCCGAGCTGCACACTCCGCCGCCGATCGACCGCCTCGTCGTCTGCCACGGCGACGCCTGCTGCCCGAACACCCTGCTCGACGACGACGGACGCTGGGTCGCGCACGTCGACCTGGGGTCGCTGGGCGTCGCCGATCGATGGGCCGACATCGCGGTCGCGGCGATGAGCACGACATGGAACTACGGTCCGGGATGGGAAGACGCGCTCTACGAGGCCTACGGCATCGAGCCGGATGCCGAGCGCATCGCCTACTACCGGGCCCTGTGGAACGGGACCTGAGGGGAACGGGACCTGAGGGGAACGAGACCCGAGGGGAACGCGACCTCGTGACCCGCGTCAGGACGGGCCGAGGATGAAGTTCCACGTGCCGGCCGCGACCGCCGCCGACACGGCGAGCGCCGAGATGGCGGCGCCGATCGCGACGAGCAGCCATTCGCGGACGCCGAAGGTCGACTCGCGTGCCCAGGTGCGCCGCACAGGGGCGCCGAACCCGCGCGCCTCCATCGCGGTCGCGAGCTTGGAGCCGCGCCGTATCGACAGCACGAGCAGCGCGAACGCCATGCCGAGGAACCGTCGGATGCGGCCGCGGTCGGCCACGCCGCGGGCGCGCCTGGCCAGCTCGAGAGCGCGCCAGTCGTCGAGGAACAGCCCGACCATCCGCAGTCCCGCCAGTGCGCCCAGCACGAAGCGGGCGGGAAGCCGGGCGATCTGCGCGAGACCGTCGGCGAGGTCGGTGGGGTCGACCGTCACGAACAGGACGACCGACGGAAGGGCCACCGCGAGCACGCGGAAGAAGGTCGCGACAGCCAGCGCGAGCGATCCCTCGCTGACGCGCACGACGAACCATTCGACGTAGACCTCGCCGGAGGTCTCGCCATAGAGGGCGATCGTGAGGGCTGCGAGCGGGGCAGCGAACCAGACGGGCAGCGTGCGCAGCCAGAACTCGCGCCAGCCGAGGCCCGCGAACGCGAACAGCAGGCACTCGAGAGCGAACGCGACGGCAGCAGACAGCCAGTCGAGGGTCAGCACCAGCGGAACGGCGATGAGTCCGCTCGCGGCGAGCTTGGCCACCGGGTTGATGCGAGCGACGGCGCCCGTGCGTGCGCGCGCATCGAGAAGGGTCATGCGCCACGCTCCTCGGCCCGGGCGGCGAGCGCGAAGCGGCGGGCGCGCAGCGCGTCGACGACGGCCTCGTCGTGGGTGATCGTGACGATCGCCGTGCCGTCGTCGCGCAGACGAGCCAGCAGGTGCACGAGCTCCGACCACGTGCGGGCGTCCTGACCGAACGTGGGCTCGTCGAGCACGAGCACCCGCGGCGCGGTCGCGAGGGCCGCCGCGACCGTCAGGCGGCGCTTCTCGCCACCCGACAGCGTGTAGGGGTTCGCGCGGGCGAGGGCCGCAAGTCGCAGCCGCTCCAGCAGCTCGTCGACGCGCACCGCCATCTCGGCCGGCGAGAGACCCAGCGCACGCGGGCCGACCTCGAGCTCCTCGCGCACCGTTCGAGCGAGCAGCTGGTGCTCGGGGTCTTGGAACACGGTGCCGATGCGGGTGAGCAGGTCGCGGGAGCGCCAGCGGATCGGCTCGGGTCCCAGCCCGCCCGCGAGCCCCGCGGATGCCGCCAGCCGGCCTCCGGCGGCAGGCAGAAGACCGGCGAGGGTGAGTCCGAGGGTGGACTTGCCCGCGCCGTTGGGGCCGACGATCGCCAGTGCCGTGCCGGCGTCGACGGCGAGGTCGACGTCGGAGGCGACGACCGTCCCCCGCACCCGCTCGACCGCGAGGTCCTGCGCCGTGAGCAGCGGCGCAGCGCCCGCTTCGCGAGGGGCGGGGGGAGGCGGGACGGCGGGCGGAACACCGGGCACCCACACGCCGGCGGCGGCGAGCTCGGCCCTGCGCCGCCCGAGCACTTCGTGCGGTGAACCGTCGGCGACGACGCCGCCCTCCCCCAGCACGATCACGCGGGACACGACGGGGAGCCACACGTCGACGCGGTGCTCCACGACGACGAAGGTCGCGCCGGTGGCGTCGAGCGCGCGGCCGACGGCATCCCGGACCTCGGCCACGCCGTGGGGGTCGAGGTTGGCGGTCGGCTCATCGAGCAGCAGGAGGCCGGGACGCATCGCGAGCGCGCCGGCGAGCGCGAGCCGCTGCTTCTGGCCTCCCGACAGCGCCTTGGTGGGACGGTCGAGCGGCACGTCGAGGCCGACCGCGTCGAGCGCCGCCCCCACCCGCTGCCAGATCTCGTCGCGCGGCACGCCCAGGTTCTCGCAGCCGAACGCGACGTCGTCGCCGACGCGCGCCAGGATCACCTGCGAGTCGGGATCCTGAAGCACGAGCCCGGCGCGACCGCGCACCGCTGTGGCGGGCTGGCCGTCGACCAGCAGCTCGCCATGGGACTCGCCCTCGTCGTCGCCGCCGAGCACACCCGCCAGCCCGTGCAGCAGCGTCGACTTTCCCGCCCCCGAGGCACCCAGCAGCAGCACCCGCTCGCCGGGCTCGATCGCGAAGGTCACGTCGTCGAGAGCCCAGGCGCGCCGCGAGGCGTGGCGCCAGCCCCAGCCGTTCGCCGAGACCCGCGCCGGCGCGATCATCGTGCTCCTCAGACCAGTTCGCGGCGCTCGCGACCCGACGCGAAGCGGTCGAGCGCGCCGGTGGCCGCGAGTCCGCGCATCAGCACCCACGAGAGGGCTCCCGCGATCACGGCGCCCGACAGGGTCGAGCTGATGAGGTAGACCACCGTGAACACGGCATCCGCCCCCGGGTACCAGAGGATCAGGTTGTTCACCGCTCCGAACAGCGCCGCCCCCGCGCCCGCGAGCACCGCCACCGGCAGCGACCACACGCGATAGAAGAACAGCAGGAACACGATCTCCGCGCCCAGGCCCTGCACGAGACCGGCCTCGATCGTGAGGAAGCCGCCCCACTCGTTGCCGATGAGCGCCGACAGCACGGCCGCGAGCGTCTCGGTGTAGAGCGCCGCGCCCGGCTTGCGGATGATCAGCGCGCCGAGCACGCCGGCGAACAGCCAGGGGCCGTCGAGCAGTCCCTGCAGGCCCGGCAGCAGCGGCACGAGCAGCGCCTTGGGCGCCTGGTAGCCGAAGCCCCACAGCCAGAAGATCAGTCCGGATGCCACGGCCAGCACACTGGCGACGACGATGTCGACGACGCGCCAGCGCAGGCGGCTCGTGATCTTGGGACGATCGGTGGACGGATACGCGGATGCGTGCATGTGTCTCTCCTCCCTGCGCCGGCATGATCCGGATCAGGTTCGACGGTCGAAGCGTGGATCGCTTCCTCTCAGCCCGGCTCACCGGACTCCCGTGGTTACTGTCGATGAGTATAGCCATGTGTGCTCGCGGTACCTTGGTCTGCGTGACTTCGTCGGATGCTCCCCCCACGTCCAGACGCGCACTCCGAGCCCAGGCCGAGCGAGAGCGCGCAGCCGCGGCTGCCCAGCGCGGCTCGGCGGATGACGCGCAGGCGGCATCCGCCTTCGCCGCCGCCTACGAGGCCGAGGCCCGTGCCGTCGGCGTCGATCGCGCCCCCGAGGCCGAGCCTGCGCCCGTCTCTGCGCCTGCGCCTGTCGCCGTGCCCGCGCCTGTCCCCGCGCCCGTGCCTGCGAGTGCGCCGGTGCCCGCCGCTGACGAGACCGCGGCCACGGCGCCCGAGGCGGCGCCGCAGCGGGTCGCGCTCGCGTGGGTCGACCCCGACGTGATCGCCGGTCGCCGCGCGCCCGCCGACCTCGCGGCTGCGTCGAGCGGCTTCGTGCCCGTGCTCCCCGAGATCATCTCCCCGCGCCGGTCGGCGAAGGGCGCGCTCGCCTCGCTCGCCGTCGTCGTGGCGCTCGCCGGCGGCTATACGGCCGCGACCCAGCTCTGGACGCTCGACAGCGTGACGCCCGTCGTCACGCAGGCCGACGACGTCGTGGCCGTCGCCGCGCCCGCCTCGCAGGTGTCATGGCCCGACGACGGCGTCGCGGCCGTCGGTGTGCGCGGCATGGGGCACACCCTGGCGTCGACCGCCGATGCGACCACCATGGCCAGCATCACCAAGCTCGTGAGCGTGCTCATGGTGCTCGACCAGTCGCCGCTCGAGCCGGGCGAGCAGGGGCCTGCGCGCGAGATCGTCTACGACGACCGCGTCGACTACTGGGGCTTCATCAATCGCGGCGAATCGGCACTCGACGTGCCGGTCGGCGTGACCCTTTCGCAGTACCAGCTCATGCAGGGCGCCCTCATCGCGTCGGCCGGGAACTACACCAAGATGCTGACGCAGCAGCACTGGGCGACCGACGAGGAGTTCGCGGCCGCCGCGGCCGAATGGCTCGCCGAGAACAGGCTCGACGGGCTCACCGTCGTCGAGCCCACGGGCATCGACCGGGGCAACACGGCGGATGCCGCATCCCTCATCCGTCTCGCCTCTCTCGCGCTCGCCGACCCCGTCGTCGCGGAGATCGTCGCGACCGAACGCGCCGAGATCCCCGGTATCGGCGAGATCGAGAACACCAACCCGATCCTCGGCGACGACGGCATCGTCGGCATCAAGACGGGCGGGCTCATCGGCAGCTACAACCTGCTCGCGGCGCGCGAGGTGACGGTCGGCGAGACGACGGCGTACGCGATCGCCGCTGTGCTCGACCAGCCCACCGAAGGCCTGCGCGGCACGGAGGCGGCGAAGCTCCTCGACCAGGTGGCCGACGAGCTGTCGACACCCACGACCCTCGCTGCCGGCACGTCGATCGGCAGCGTCTCGACGGCGTGGGGCACGGATGCCGAGATCCTCACGGCCGGCGACGCGCCCGTGATCCTGTGGAACGAGGCGCGGGTCGAGGCTGACACGGTCATCGAGCTCGGCGGAGCCCGCGACAAGGGCGACACCGTCGGCGAACTGCGCCTCGAGGGCCCCCTCGACTCCTCCCAGACCGAACTGGTGCTGTCGGCCGACCTCGGCGAGCCCGACATGTGGTGGCGCTTCACGCATCCGCTCGAGCTGTGGGGCTTCGTCGACTGACGCCCTGGTCAGACTGACACCCTGGGTCAGAACGGCCAGACGAGCGGGACGTACAGCACCGCCACCGCGAGGAACACGAGAGTGAGCGGCAGTCCGAGCCGCCAGTAGTCGCCGAACCGGTAGCCGCCCGGCTGCATCACCATGAGGTTGACGGGCGTCGCGATCGGCGTCAGGAACGCCGCCGCCCCCGCCACTGTCAGCGCCATCATGAACGGAAGCACGCTCACGTCGAGTCCCTGCGCCACGGCGACCGCGATCGGTGCGACCACCAGCACCGTCGCGACGTTCGAGATGAACTGACCGAGCACCATCGTGAGCACGCACAGCACGAGCAGGGCCAGGTGCGGCGAGGTCGATCCGATGACGGCGATCACGGCATCCGCGACCATTCCCGCCGCGCCCGTCGAGATGAACGCGGTCGACAGCGGCACCATGCCGGCGATCAGGATCACGGTGGTCCACGAGATCGCCCGGTACGTCTGCGGGATGGTCAGCACGCGCGTCAGGATGAGCGCGCCCGCCGCGAGCAGGCCCGCGACGGTGGGCGGAACGAGACCCGTCGCCAGGAGCACGATCATCGCGGCGAGGATGACGAGCGCGCGACGGGCGCCCCGCCCGAGCGGCACCGCCCGCTGCAGCGACTGCGGCGCGGTCACCGCGATGACGTCGGGAGAACGCGCGTAGCGCTCAAGCGCATCCCACGGGCCCTGCACGAGGACGGCGTCCCCCGCCCGCAGCGTCATGGATCCCGCGACCGCGGTGCCGCGCGACGAGTTCGGCCCCTCGTCCTCTCCACGCCGCAGCCCCAGGATCACGAGATGCTCGTCGCGCGTCGTCATGCCCGGGGACACGGTCTTGCCGATGAGCGTCGACCGGGGAGCCACGAGCACCTCGAGCGCGCCTTCGCGGGCGCTGAACAGCGTCGAGGTGTCGAGGTCGACCTGGTAGCTCTCGCGCAGCGTCTTCGCGTGCGTGCGGGCATCGGGCGCCGATTCGGAGAAGTGCTCCGGCTCCCGGTCGGGCAGTGCCCGGCCGCCGAGCACGACCACGATCAGCGTCGTCAGCAGCACGAGCGGGGCGCCCGCCAGCGCGAACTCGAAGAAGCCGAAAGACCGCCCGCCCGCGGATGCCGCGGCATCCGACACGATGATGTTCACCGGCGTGCCCGTCAGGGTCAGCAGTGACCCCGCGCTCGCGGCGAAGGCGAGCGGGATGAGCATCTTCGACGGCACGATGCCCGCCCGCACGGCGACCACGACCACCACGGGCAGCAAGGACGCGACCGCCCCGTTGATGCTGATGAACGCGGCGAGCGCGGCGGCCATGAGCGCGACGATCGTCGTGAGCCGGCCGCGCCCGGTGCCTGCCCGCGTGATCACCTGATGCCCGAGCCACGCGGTGACGCCCGTCGCGTCGAGCGCCTCACTCACGACGAACAGCGACGCGATGAACACGACAGTCGGGTCGCCGAGCCCCGCGAGCGCCTCCGGCAGCGTGAGCACGCCGGTGGCCCACAGCGACAGCGCCACGCCGAGCGCGACCACGGCGAGCGGAATGCGCGAGCTGACGAACGCGACGACGGCCGCGCCGAGGATGAGGAACACCCAGGATGCAGGTTCCATGCTCTGACTCTACGGGCGTCGCGCGGCCCGCCTCCCCTGCTCCCCCCGCGCTGTCTGCGGCGGCCGGCGGCTAGACGAAGCGGACGGCCTGCTGCAGCCGGGTGCGCACGTCGAACAGCTCGTTGCCGCCGATCTCGCGCGCTCCCGTCACTCCGCGGCGGAGCACCGTGGCGAGGGCCGACCGGCCGACGACCGCGACGTGCAGTCCGCGCACCCGGCCCAGCTCGTCGATGGCGGCCGACACGTCCTCATCGGGCAGCACGACGATCGCGCCGCTGAACTTGACACGGGCGGCGCGCGCGATCGAGCGGGCGTGGGCGACGAGGCTCGCGACGGGCGCACCGCTCACGGCATCCCCGATCAGCTCGCCCCGCCGCGTGCGCACGGGGCCGCCGAAGTCCTCCGAGAGCACCGCGTAGAGCCCGCTCGGCCCGAGCACGATGTGGTCGAGCTTCTCGTCGGGGTCGCGCGGGTCGACCCCCACGTCGTGCCACACGGTGTAGCCCATGCCCAGATCGGCGACGATGCGCGCCGTCGCCTCCTCTGCCAGCGCGTCGGCCAGCAGTCGCCTCACCTCGCGGGGCGCGCCGCGCACGAGCGCGGGGTCGTAGGGGTCTTCGAGCGTCACGCCGCGCCCCACCCACTCGCGCATCAGGGTGAGGTAGCGCTCGCGGCGCCATCCGCCCGGCTGCCCGAACGACCGGGCGCGCGGCCGGGTGTCGGCGGGAGCGGATGCCGGACGCCACACGGGCGCGTCAGGAGCATACGACGTCGCCTGTGCGCCGAAGCCGTGTCCGCGGTCGTAGGCGGCGCGGGCCTCCGGAGTGCCGACGAGCTCCCATGCGCGCTGCACCTGCACGAACATCGCGGCGTCGCCGCCGGTGTCGGGGTGGGTCTGCCGCAGCCGCAGCCGGTACGCCCGCCGCAGCATCTCCTCGTCGGCGTCGGGTGCGACGGCGAGCACCTCGTAGGCCGAGGCCGAGAGGGGACTGTCGAACACGTCAGCCCCAGAGCGGGACGTCGGGCGTGTAGGCGAGCGCCTGGGCCCCGAGGTCGGCAGGCAGATCGGTCAGGGATGCCGGCTTCCACCGCGGCGAGCGGTCCTTGTCGACGAGCTGGGCACGGATGCCCTCGACCAGGTCGGGCTGCGTGTGCGCGAACCACATGACGAGGCAGAACTCCTGCGCGAGCGCCGACCGCAGGTCGGGCAGCTCGCGCGCGTTCCGGATCGCGGCGAGCGTCACGGCCAGCCCCGTGGGCGAGAGCTGCTCGAGCGTCTCGGCTGCCTTGGCCGCCTCGGGCTCCGGGCGGTCCCGCAGTCGCTCGATGATCTCGGCGACGGTGTCGGCGGAGAACGCCTCGTCGATCCACACCCGGGCCTGCTCGAGCCGGGATGCCGGAGCGGTCTCGTCGAACAGGAGCACGAGCTCGGTGGGCGTGTGCGGATCGGCGCGCGTGATGAGCGCGTCGTGCAGGTCGCCGAGGCGCTCCGACGGCACGAAGTGATCGGCGAATCCGGCATGGATGGCGTCGGCGGCATCCATCGACGCGCCCGTCAGGCCCAGATACTCGCCCAGGCGGCCCGGCGCGTGGGCGAGCAGCCACGTGCCACCGACGTCGGGGGTGAAGCCGATGCGGGTCTCGGGCATCGCGAGCTTCGAGCGCTCGGTGACGACCCGCACCGCGGCGTGCCCGGCGAGGCCGATGCCGCCGCCCATCGTGATGCCGTCGGCGAGCGCGACGATCGGCTTGGAGTACTCGGCGATGCGGGCGTTGAGGGCGTACTCGGTGCGGAAGAACTCTGCCGTGTCGTCGGGTCGTCCGCCGACGATCTGGTCGTAGAGGCCGCGCACGTCGCCGCCCGCGCACAGGCCGCGCTCGCCCGCGCCGTCGAGCATCACGATCTGGATGTCGGAGTCGCGCTCCCACTCGTCGAGCGCCGCAGCAAGCGCCTCGATCATGTCGAGGTCGAGCGCATTGATCGCCTCGGGGCGGTCGAGCGTGAGGTGCCCGACGCTGTGGTCGCGCACGGCGCGCACGCGCTGTCGCGGCTGCGCGGATGACGACGAGACGGGATGCGGCACTGCAGGCGGGACGTCGGAAGGATTCACGCGATCACGCTACCCGACGGCGACAGCCCGAGCCCCGGCTGATCAGGGCCGCCCCGACACCCGGGCGCCCGATTTCCCGCACATGACGGCCTCGATCGGCCAAGATTGAAGAGACTGCCCCCGAGATGAGAGGCCGCCCATGCCCGAAGGACACGTCCTCGAGTTCACCGGCGTGACGAAGCGATTCGGCGCCGTGACGGCAGTCGACGACTTCACCGCCCGTGTCGACCCCGGCGTCGTGACCGGTTTCCTCGGCCCGAACGGGGCAGGCAAGACCACGACGCTCCGCCTCCTGCTCGGGCTGATCTCTCCGACCCGCGGCTCGGCGACCATCGGGGGCAGGCGCTACGCGCAGCTCTCACACCCCCTGCAGACGGTCGGCGCCGCGCTGGAGGCGTCGAGCTTCCACCCCGGACGCACCGCCGCGAACCACCTGAAGGTGTATGCGCAGGCCTCCGGCATCCCGGTCTCGCGCGTCGACGAGGCGCTCGGCGTCGTCGGACTCGCCGACGTCGGCGGACGCAAGGTCGGCGGCTTCTCGCTCGGCATGCGCCAGCGCCTGGGCCTCGCCTACACGCTGCTGGGCGACCCGGGCGTTCTCGTGCTCGACGAGCCCGCGAACGGCCTCGACCCTGAAGGCATCCGCTGGCTGCGCGGCTTCCTGCGCGACCTCGCCCGGCAGGGACGCACCGTGCTCGTCTCGTCGCACCTGCTCGCCGAGGTGCAGCAGACCGCCGAGGCGCTGCTGATCATCTCGCGCGGCCGCCTCGTCTTCCAGGGCTCGATCGGAGACCTCACCGCCGCCGACGAATACGCCACCGTCGTCGACTCCCCCGACCGCGACGCCCTGGCGGCAGCGCTCACGGCAGCAGGCCTCTCGCACGAGGTGCTCCGCTCGGGACTGACGGTGCGTGGCGCCGACCCGGCGACCGTCGGGGCGGTCGCGGCGGCCGCCGGCATCGCGCTGTCGGCGCTGCAGCGTCGCGGCCCGGCGCTCGAAGAGGTGTTCCTCGATCTCGTCAACGGCGTGCGCGTGCACGAGTCGGCGGGCGCGCCGGTCGCCGCCGCGGAGGCGGAGCCCGTGCCGACCGAGACCCCCGAGCCGGGTGACTCGACGGAGGTCGCCGACGCGGAGACGGCACCCGAGGCGAGCGCCGACGGGGAGCCGGAGGCGGAGGTCGACGGCGCTGCAGTCGCGGACGAAGACCCGCGCGCCGACGCCGACGTCGAGCCCACGACGGACGAAGAGGTCGAGGGAGAAGCCGGTGCGGAGGGGGCCGAGCCCGAGTCGCTCGATGTCGCACCGACGTGGGACGCGGGACAGCCGACGACGGAGTCCGACCTCGAGGCCGACCGGTTCTTCTCGCAGTACGACTCGCCCGACGGGTCTCCCGCTGCGGACGGCATACCCGAGTCCGAACCCGAATCCGATCCCGAACCTGATACCCACAGCGACGACGAAGGCGGTGAGCAGCGATGAGCCTCGCCCGTGCCACTCGGTCCGAGCTGACCAAGCAGTTCTCGACATCCCTGTGGTGGGTGCTCGCGATCGTCCTCGTCGCCTACCTCGGCTTCACGGCCGGCGGGCTCGCCGCGACGCTCGGCGCCGTGGCATCCGGGGTGCTCTCCGACAGCGCGACGGGCGGCGCACTGCCGGGCGAGACGCTCCCGCCGATCATCTACAGCATCGCGACATCGGTGGGGTACATCTTCCCGCTGCTGATCGGCGTGCTCGTCGTGACCGGCGAGTTCCGTCACAAGACGCTCACGCCCACCTTCCTCGCCACGCCGCGCCGCGGCATCGCCCTCACTGGCAAGGCGCTCGCGGGTGTTGTGATGGGCGTCCTCTACGGCGTGCTCGCACTCGTCGCCACCGTCGGCCCGGGCGCGGGCCTCCTGGCCGCGTTCGGCGAGCCGACGGCGCTCGACGAGCCCGAGACCTGGGCGCTGCTGGGCCGCATCGTGGTCGCCTTCGTCGTATGGGTGCTCATCGGCATCGGCGTCGGCACACTCGTGCGCAACCAGATCGGCGCGGTCGTCGGCGTCATCGCGTTCACGCAGTTCGTCGAGCCCATCGTGCGCACCGTCGCCGGCTTCATCGAAGGGGTGGGCGACGTCATCCGCTTCCTGCCGGGCGCCGCCTCCGACGCGCTCGTGGGCGCGAGCATCTACTCGACCTTCGCTGAGGCGGCGGGCGGTGCGGCGCCGCTCGACTGGTGGGCCGGCGGGCTCATCCTCCTCGGCTACGCGGTCGTGTTCCTCGTGCTCGGCGGACTGCTCAGCTGGCGGCGCGACGTCGCCTGAGCGAGATCACCCCGCCGGCGCGACCGTCGGCATCCGCTCAGGCGGGCGATGGCCGCGGCGCCGGCCGTCGGCGCGGCACCGGGCGACGCACCGGGACGGCGCCGGTGACGATGTCCGACACTTCTGCCGGGCGCGCGTCGGTCTCGAGCTGCAGCGCCTGCACGAGGGCGAGGCCATGCCGCGTCGACAGCACGACGCGCTGATACTCCTGGCCCTCCACGGCCTCGGGCTCGAGGTCGATGACGACGGCGGAGCGCTTGCGGCGCACGATCACGAAGTCGGTGCCGCCCGCGGAACGCCACGTTCCCATGGCGACGACGCCGGGCACATGCGTTCCCGGGCTCGGCACCCCCCGCAGCCATGTCCACGGGTCTTCGGTGAGCTGCACCTTGGCGATGTGCGAACGTTCGATGCGAAGACTGCCCGCGTGGAACGACAGGGCCCGTTCCCAGGGGGTGAGCACGACCTCGAGCTGCGCGGAGTCGAGCAGCAGAGTCACCATGTGATCAGTCTGCCAGCGTCACCCCGGGCGTTTGCTCACAGACCGGCAACAATCCGGCGACGTGACACGCCGGATCAGGAGCCGAAGCCGTCGCGCACCGCGAACTCGTCGGTCGCGTGCGGCAGCGGGAAGCTCGACACGGCGGCGATGAGGCCGTCGACGGTCTGCTCGCGCGCGACGACGCTCACACCCAGGCCCGCCTTGCGTGCGTCTTTCGCCGTACGGGGGCCGATCGCGGCGATGACCGTCTCGGCCGGGATCTCGGGGAACTGCTCGTGGACCTGCTCGGCAACCGATCCGCTCGTCACGAGGATCGCGTTGATGCGGCCGGACTTCACGTCGGCGGCGACCTTCTCGGACACCGGAACGCCCACCGTGCGGTAGGCGACGACGCTGTGCACGTCGTGACCGGCTTCTGTGAGACGACGGGTGAGAACGGGCTTGGCGATCTCGCTGCGCAGGGTCAGGATGCGGCGGGGCTCCGGCTCGAGTGCGATCAGCTGCGACGCCATGCCGGCAGCGGAGTTGTCTTCGTCGGGCACCAGGTCGACGCGGTAGCCGACGGCCGTGAGCGCCGCGGCGGTCGTCTCACCCACGGCGGCGACCTTCGTGTTCGCGGGAATGGTCGCCCGGTAGGCGTACAGCACGTCGACGGTCGTGGCGCTCGTGAGGGTGACCCAGTCGAACTGCCCAGCGGCGAGATCGGCGAGCGCCGTCTCGAGCGTGGCCTGGTCGATCGGCGGGGCGAAGTTGATGAGAGGCGCGATGACGGGGGTCGCCCCCTGGGCGCGGAGCGTGGCGGCGACGGAGTCACCCCACGGACCGCCCCGCGGAACGAGCACACGCCACCCCTTGAGTGGTTTGTGCGGCGCGTGGCCCGTGCTGTGTGCGTTCATCGTGACTCTCGTGGTGCTGGGGTCGGACGCACGTGAAGCGTCCGACAACGCGATACCCCAGAACGACGCGGAAGGCGTGCGTAATCGGGTGTGCATCGCCGGCAGATCCGCTTCATTGCCACTGCCTTGTCTAGGGATACTACCCCTGACCGGGACGAAGTCGACCCGAACCGAACGACTCCGTTCTGCAGCGGCGGCGATCAGCGCGTGTAGAGGCGCACGAGCCCCCACACGGCGAGGCCGACGGCGGCAGCCGCCGAGGCCACCCCGACGATGGCGCCCGTCGGGTTCTCCCGCGCGAAGCGACGGGCCTTGGCGACGCCGCGGTCGGTCGCCTGACCGAGTCGCTTGGGCACGTTCGCCTTCTCTTCGATGGCGGCCAGCGCCGCCTTCAGCTCGGCGCGCGCCTTCTCGACCGGGTCGGTGATGCCGAGCGGCACCGCGGTGCGCGGCACAGCGGTGGGGGACACGGGAGTCTCAGAGCTCATCGAATGACATCCTTCACGATGCGTGCGTCGGTGGCGGCCGCCTTCACGGGGTTGCCGGAGCGACGGGTGAGCCGTCGGATGCGGGCGATTCCCATGAGCGCGAAGACCACAACGCCTACGAGCGCCAGCAGCAGGACGATGAGGCTCGCGAGCCAGGCCGGCATCCACGACGACAGCCCGATGATCGCGAACGCTCCCAGCGCGGGCAGCGACCAGAACAGGAAGAACAGGGCGACGATGAACCACACGCCGCCCATGCCGGCGTCCTTGCCCGCGCTCGCGAGCCACTTCTTGGCGGAGTCGACCTCCGCGACGACGAGGTTGCGCACGAGCTCGGGCACCTCGCCCAGCAGCGTCAGCAGGCTGTCGTCGGACCGATCGCGGAAGCCTCGCGGTGCCCGCATCTCAGTTCTCCGAAGTCTTCTTCGCGTCCCCGGCGGCCTTCTTCGCGGCGGCAGCCGTCGTCTCGGCGCCTTCGGCGACGTCTTCGGCGGAGTCGCGTCCGGCCTTGATGACGGCGTCGAGGCGATCTCCCGCGCTGCCGTTCTTGGTGGCCGCGCGCGTGACCTTGACGGCGCCGTCCCACAGGGCGCTCGGCAGCGCCATCGCGGCGGACTTGCCGAGATCGCTCAGCTTGCCGACCTGCTTCTGCACGGGGTCGGTGTTCCACACCTGCAGGAAGTTCGACTTGATCTGCTCGTACCGCTCGCGGCCGGCGCGTGACCCGAGCACATAGCCCGCGGCGAGGCCGACGACGATACCGATCTTGCCCCTCATGGGGTCTCCTCACACTCGTGACGGTCGTGGGTGGTCAGTCCAGGGTAGCCCCGTATTCCGTTTCAGGCATGCCCCCCTTTCTTTACGACATGCAGAGTGCTAGAGAGACGCGTTCTCGGTCCCGCCCCACAGCACCTCGCGGCGCACACGGGCCGCTTCTGCCGCCGCATCCGCGACGACCCGGTCGACGCCGTCGCCCGCGAGCCACGCGCCCGTGACCGCGAGGTGAGACACGCGGCCCAGCGCCGCGCGCGCCGCCGTCGCGCGGTCGTCGTGGCCGAGCCGCCCGCGCGGAGCGACGTCGTACGCAGCCCGTGCGGAGGCGAGGACGTCGGCGGGGGCGATCAGGCGGGCGAGGGCATCGGATGCCGCGAGTCGCGCTGCCTCGACGGCATCCGCGTCGCCTGTCTGCGATGCCGGCCCGACCGTCCGGATGATGCGCTCGCCAGCGGGGAGCGCCTCCGCGAGGCCAGACTGCACCGCGGTGAGGTCGGTGACTCGCCACGCTTCGCCGGCGCCGCCGGACGTCAGCCGATACACGTCAGACCGGTCGGGCGCCGGCATGCGCACTCGGAGCGTCACGGCGTCGATGCGGCGAGCCGGGGCGGCCTCGGGCAGGCGGACGACGCTGTCGAGCAGGGCGCGCGCGTCTGTCTCGGGTGCCGCGACGATCACGACGTCGGCGTGCAGCTGAAGGGCCTGCTCGGCATCCGTCTCCGGCGGGTCGCCCGCCGACGCGACGTGCACGGTCCATCCGTCGTCGCCGCGTTCGAGCCGTTCGGCGCGGGCCCCCGTGCGGACGTCGACCTCGAAGACGTCGAGCCGGTCGGTCAGGGCATCGATGAGGGTGTGCGCGCCTCCCGGGAGGCTGTGCCGCGCGAGCTCCGGTGCGGCGAGCGCACCCGCCGCACCGGCGAGCGAGCCCGTGCTGGTGAGCGCCGCGTTGAGCTTCGGGGCGACCACCTCGACGTCGACCTCGTCGGGCTCGAGAGCGAGCGTCGCGCGAGTGACGGGAGCGACAAGCCGGTCGCGCACCTTCGCGCCCATGCGCGTGGCGACGAGGCTGCCGAGGTTCCGCTCGCGCCCGATCGTCAACGGGGGGCGCAGCCGGTCGAGGTAGGCGCGCCAGACGCCGCCCCAGCCGATCATGCGGCGCACGTCAGGCGCCCACGGGTTGGCGGGGATGCCGAGCACCGTCTCCTCCGGCAGCGCGACGGCGTCGCGGTCCGGCGTGCCCGCGCCGCTGATCCACCGCCGCCGCGGGCGCACGCGCTCGACCCGATCGAGAAGCCCGACCTCATCGAGCAGGCCGTCGAGGGCGCCCGAGCCCGGCGCGAGACCGTCGGCGAAGGGCGCGACGGCAAGACCCCCGAGGTCGGCGGGGCGCAGTGCGCCACCGAGCCGGTCCTCCGCTTCGAGCAGCGTCACCGTCATCCCGACCTTCGCGCACTCGAGCGCGGCGACCGAGCCGGCGAGTCCGCCTCCGATGACGACGACATGCGTCTGTCGTGCGTGGGCGACGAGGTCGGACGCCGCGTGGTCGTGGTCAGCAGGATCGGTCGAGCCGGTCATGGCATCCATCCTCCCATCCGCCGCCACGCACCGAAGGTGGGACCATGAGTGCATGGGACTGCACATCACGGGCGACGACGCCGCCGACCGCCTCCTCACAGACGACCCGCTCGCGCTCCTCATCGGAATGCTCCTCGACCAGCAGATCGCCATGGAGACCGCCTTCACCGGTCCGCTGAAGATCGCGGAGCGCACCGGCTCGGGCGACAGGCTCGACGCCGCGGCGATCGCCTCCTATGATCCCGACGCGTTCGTCGAGCTGTTCAAGACGACGCCCGCCGTCCACCGGTTCCCGGGGTCGATGGCCGCACGCGTGCAGGCGCTGTGCCGGGCCGTCGTCGACGACTGGCACGGGGATGCCGCCGCGATCTGGGCCGACGCCGACGGACCGGCTGTGCTCAAGCGCCTGAAGGCGCTCCCCGGCTTCGGCGACCAGAAGGCCAAGATCTTCCTCGCGCTGCTCGGCAAGCAGTACGGCTTCACGGGCGCCGGCTGGCGTGAAGCCTCCGCCCCCTACGGTGAGGAAGGCGCCTACCGTTCCGTGGCCGACATCGTCTCCCCCGACTCGCTCGCGAAGGTCCGCGAGCACAAGCGCGCGATGAAGGCGGCCGCAAAAGCGAAATGACCCGCCGATCCGCGCAGCAACCGGCCCGCCAGAGTTGCTTCCACCCCCGTCACAGGGGAAAGTAGCCTGAGCACGTCGCGCCGCGGCGTCGTCGCATCTGGAGTGACATGAAGCACCGCGTCGCGGCCCTCGTCGCCGCCTGTTCCCTCGCGCTGACCGGCGCACTGGTCGCTCCGGCCGCGGACGCAACGGCATCCGCGGTCACGGCCGCCACGTCCGGCGGCGTGGGGGCGCTCCCGAACGTCACGGTAGACGAGCTCCCGCCCCGGTCGGCTTCCCGCGACGCACTGGTCACTGACCTCGGGCAGCTGACGCCGCCCTCGAAGCGGACCCAGGTCGGTGACGGCGCCCTGACGACGGTCGTCGACGCGATCCTCGACGACGAGCCCGTCCCCGACGAGCTCGCGTCGCAGGTGCATGTCGACGGCGATCGCCTCCGCGTAGAAGTCGCCTACTCGTCTGAGCCGGCCGCCCGTGCCGCCATCGCATCAGCGGGCGGCGTCAACGTGTCGATCGTCACCAGCGGCGTGCTCGTCGCCGACGTTCCGCTCGACGGGCTCGCCGACGTGGAAGCGGCCGATGCCGTGACCGCCGTGGCCCTCCCGGGCCAGTCCGCGGCTGCTCCCGACACGATCCGCGTCGCGCCGCAGACCGTCGGCACGAAGGGCGGCGAGGTCTACACGAAGACGCGCGTGCTCCGCTGGCATCGCATCGGGCTCAAAGGCGACGGCGTGAGGATCGGCATCGTCGACTACTTCAACCGCGCCGCGTGGAAGGACGCACGGGCCAAGGGAGAGATCGCCGGCGCATCGGGGACGTTCTGCCGTTCCAACGGGCGGAAGTGCGACGTGTTCGGCATGGACGACGACACCGGCCTGCACGGGGTCGCCGTCGCCGAAGCCATCCGTGACATCGCCCCCCAGGCGAAGATCTACATCGCGACCGTCACGACCAACGCCGACCTCAAGAAGGCGATCACCTGGTTCGCCGACAACGGCGTGCGGGTCATGACCCGGTCGCTGGGCGGGTTCTTCGACGGTCCCGGCACCGGCAAGGGGTCCTCGGCCGCCCTCGTGGACTACGCCGTGAGCAAGGGCATCGCCTGGTTCAACTCCGCTGGCAACGCCGGCGCGTACACCGTGAACTACAACGACGGCTCGAAGCGGCTGGTCGGCGGCTACTGGCGCGACACCTTCCGGGACACGAACGGCAACGGCTGGCACGAGTTCGCACTCACCAGGTACGACCCGACGAAGAAGCTGTGGACGACGTCGTACTCCGAGACGATGCAGGTCGTCTGCACGCCCTACTTCCGTCTCCGCTGGAACGACTGGGGCGCCGACGCTCCCACCGACTACGACATCTACCGCATCGCCGGCGGCAAGGTGCAAGCACCGGGGTACAGCCCCAACTTCCAGAACACGAAGGGCGACAAGCCCCTCGAGCTCCAGGACGGGAGCGACTGGTACTTCGACTGCTCCTACGGTTCGACGATCTCGGTCGGCATCTACCGCGACGCGGAAGGCAACGGCAGCGGCGACGACATCCTCGAGCTCCAGGGCAACTCCGGCGACATCCTCGATGCGGCGTCTTCTCCCTACAGCGCCGGCAGCGCGTTCAACGACAGCAAGAACCCCGGCATCGCCGTCGTGGGAGCGGTCGACCCGGTCGGCGGCACCCAGGCGGCGTACTACAGCTCGCAGGGCCCGACCAACGACGGCCGCATCAAGCCGGAGCTGAGTGCGGGATCGAACTTCACGAGCCGCGCCTACACGTGGGGCGGCCAGGGGGGCCGCTTCAACGGCACGAGCGCCGCGACGCCCGTCGCCGCAGCCGCGGCGGCCCTCGTCGTGCAGCGCTACCCGAGCAAGACGCCCGCCGAGATCATCGAATACCTGCGCACTCACCACACGACCGACAGGGGCACGGCCGGCATCGACAGCGTCTACGGCTCGGGTGAGCTCATCATGCGGGAGATCCCGGTCGCGAACTTCATCGCGACGCCCGCACCGAAGATCTCGGGCTCGCGTGCGGTCGGCTCGACCTTGAAGGCGGTCGCACCCACCTGGCGCCCCAAGGCGTCCTTCACCTACCAGTGGTATCGCGGCAGCAAGCCGATCTCGGGGGCGACCTCGTCGAGCTACAAGCTGACGAAGTCCGACGCCGGCAAGAAGATCCGCGTGCTGGCCACCGGCAAGCGCGGCGGCTTCGCGACGACCAAGAAGTTCTCCGGCTATACGACGCCGATCGTCAACGTGTTCTCTGCCGCGCCGAAGCCGAAGATCAGCGGCACCGCCAAGGCGGGACGCACCCTGACCGCCTCGCCGGGCACATGGTCGCCGAAGCCTGCCAAGATCACCTACCAGTGGAAGGCCGACGACAAAGCGATCAAGGGCGCGACGAAGAAGACCTACAAGGTGAGGTCGTCGGTCGTCGGCAAGCGGATCACCGTCACCGTGAAGGCGTCGAAGTCGGGCTACAAGACCACCACGAAGACGAGCGCCAAGACGGCGAAGGCCGTCAGGTAGTCCGCTCGCGTCGCGTCACGCTCCGCGCAGGCGCGGCGCGAGGTAGTCGAGCAGGGCGTCGAGCGGCACGCGCTCCTGCGCCATCGTGTCGCGGTCACGCACCGTGACGGCACGGTCGTCGAGCGAGTCGAAGTCGACCGTGACGCAGTACGGTGTGCCGATCTCGTCCTGACGGCGGTAACGGCGGCCGATCGCGCCGGCGTCGTCGAAGTCGACGTTCCAGCCCTCGGCACGCAGCGAGTCGGCCAGCTCACGCGCCATCGGCGACAGGTTCTCGTTGCGGCTCAGCGGCAGCACGGCGACCTTGACGGGCGCCAGGCGCGGGTCGAGCTTCAGCACCGTGCGGGTGTCGGTGCCGCCCTTGGCGTTGGGCACCTCCTCCTCGCGGTACGCGTCGACGAGGAACGCCATCATCGACCGGGTGAGACCGAACGACGGCTCGATGACGTACGGCACGTACTTCTCGCCCGATGCCTGGTCGAAGTAGGTGAGCGACTGGCCGGATGCCTCGATGTGGCTCGACAGGTCGAAGTCGGTGCGGTTGGCGACGCCCATGAGCTCGCCCCACTCCTTGCCGGGGAAGCCGAAGCGGTACTCGAAGTCGATCGTGCCGGCCGAGTAGTGCGCGCGCTCGTCTTCGGGGACGTCGAACTGACGCATGTTCTCCGGTTCGATGCCGAGGTCGACGAACCAGTCCCAGCACGCCTGCACCCAGTGCTCGAACCACTGCTGCGCCTCGGCGGGCGGCGTGAAGTACTCGATCTCCATCTGCTCGAACTCGCGGGTGCGGAAGATGAAGTTTCCGGGCGTGATCTCGTTGCGGAACGCCTTGCCCACCTGGCCGATGCCGAACGGCGGCTTCTTGCGGGACGCGGTGAGCACGTTCGAGAAGTTGACGAAGATGCCCTGCGCCGTCTCGGGGCGGAGGAAGTGCAGGCCGGACTCGTCGTCGACGACGCCGAGATAGGTCTTCACGAGGCCGGAGAACGCCTTCGGCTCGGTGTACTGTCCCTTCGTGCCGCAGTGGGGGCACGGCACGTCGGCGAGTCCGTTCTCAGCCGGGCGGCCCTTGCGCGACTCGAAGTCCTCGAGGAGGTTGTCGGCCCGGAACCGCTTGTGGCACTGGAGGCACTCCACCAGCGGGTCGGTGAACGTCGCGACGTGGCCGGACGCCTCCCACACCCGCTTGGGCAGGATGATCGACGAGTCGAGCCCCACCATGTCGCCACGGCCGCGCACGAACGTCTGCCACCACTGGCGGCGGATGTTCTCCTTCAGCTCGGTGCCGAGCGGGCCGTAGTCCCACGCGGAGCGGGATCCGCCGTAGATCTCACCGGCCTGGAACACGAACCCGCGGTGACGGGCGAGGGCGATGACTTTGTCGAGGCGGGACTGCTCGGCCACAGGTGGCTCCAAATGGTCGGTTGCGGGGAGTGCTGGCGAACGCCGTGCCGTGAGCGCACGGCATCCGACAAGTCTAGTCGCGGGCACGAACGCGACAGGGCCCCGGCGCACGCGGCGTCAGGGCCCTGTCGTTCGAGACGAGCGGGTCGTGTCGGTCAGGAGACGATCTTGATGGCCAGCGGGTAGGTGTACCACTGGAACTGGTTCGCCTTGATCGCGGCGAGGATCGAGAACACAAGGTCGACGATCCACGCGGCGAACATGATGAGCAGGCCGATGCCGAGGACGGCCAGGACGCTGCCGACGAGCATCGCGATCGCGATCGTGACCTGGAAGTTGAGCGCCGTCGCGGAGTGTGCGCGGACGAAGGGTCCACGGTCCTTGAGGACGAGGTAGGCGATGAGCGCCGGGATGAAGCCGAAGAAGATGCCACCGATGTGGACGAGGGTGGCCCAGAGCTTCTCGTCGGCCGGGGTCATGGGCTGAGGTGCTGCCTGGGCGCCGCCGTACGGGGGCTGCTGCGGAGGTGTGGTCACGACGTCAGCATATTGAACAAGCCCCGGTCAAGAGCGCTATTTCACATTGTTGGCGACGGCGTGTCGCGATACAGGGTCGGCACCGCGTGTGAGCGTCGGTATGCGGTACAGACTCGTTGTGGCGGCGATGAACAGCTCGGTTCCGTCGTCTCCACCGAAGCACAGGTTCGCGACGACCTCGGGCACGGGGAGGAACAGGAGCTCCGCACCGGTCGGATCGAAGACGTGGACTCCATCTCCTGCCGAGGACCACACCCGCCCCTCCTCGTCGACGGCGATACCGTCGGGGAGGCCGACGTCCAGCGTCGCGAAGAGCCTGCCGTTGGAGGCGGCGCCACCTCCACCCGCCACGTCGTAAGCGCAGATCCAATGCCCCGGCCCATCGCCCAGGCCCGCTGCGGTGTCGGTCACGTAGACGGTCGCCCCATCGGGCGAGAACGCGATGCCGTTCGGACGCACGATGTCGTCGATGACCGGCCGGATGCCGTCGGCCGGCGACCATCGGAACACATGGCATCCGCCGTACTCAGGCTCGCCCGGATGCCCCTCGTGGGGCTGGCGGATTCCGTAGTCCGGGTCCGTGAACCAGTACGACCCGTCGGGAGCGATCGCGACGTCGTTGGGTGAGTTGAGCCGGTGCCCACGCCAGCGCGACACGAGTTCGACGAGCGTGCCGTCGGGCAGCTCCCGCTCAAGTCGTCGCCTGCCGTGGGAGCACTGTACGACGCTGCCGTCGCGGTCGAGCGCCCGGCCATTCGTGAACTCGACGCGCGCCCGGTGCACAGACGTGCTCCCGGTCGCCGCATCCCAGTGGAGGATCCGATCACCGGGGATGTCGCTCCAGCGCACCGCGCGCTCCGCGGGCATCCAGAGGGGGCCTTCACTCCATGTCGCACCCGTCGCGAGACGCTGCAGCTCGGCGCCGGACGGCACAAGGCGCTCACGCGGCTCGCTCATGCGGGACGCACCGACGTCGAGTCCCGCACCACCAGCTCGCACTCCTGCCGCACGACGCCACGCCTCTGCTCGCCCGCGAGCATCGCCAGCACCGACTCCGCCGCCCGCCGCCCGAGCTCGTCGAGGCGCGGGTCGATGGTCGTCAGCGGCGGGCGCGACGCGAGCGCCATGACGTCCCAGTTGTCGAATCCCACGACGGACACGTCCTCGGGGACCCGGATGCCGTCTTCCTGCAGCTGCTCGACGACGCCCCGCGCGATCTGGTCGCTTCCGCAGAAGACCGCGTCGTATGGCACGCCGGAACGCGCGAGTATGCTCGCCGCCTGCCGCCCCCACGCTTCGCTCCACTCTCCCCACATGGGCGGACTCTCGCTCGCGTCGATCCCTGCGTCTTTGAGCTGCTCGAGCATGCCCGCATACCGAAGGCGTGCAGACAGGTGCTTCTGGGGACCGGTCACATGAGCGATGCGGCGACGACCCAGCGCAAGCAGGTGCGAGACCGCCAGACGCCCGCCGTGCTCGTCGTCGATGACGATGGAGAGGTCGTCGGGGCGCTGCGACCGCGCGAGCACGTAGCAGACGGGAACCCGCGTGGAGATGCCGATCGGGGGCCGGGCCTCGGCACGCCGGCCCGTGACGATGATGCCGTCGACCCTGCGGGCCAGAAAGGTCTGGAGGTGGTGGTTCTCCCGAATGGGGTCCCCACGGCCGTCGGCGAGGAGCACCGAGATCTGCCCGGCGCTCAGCGCATCCTCCACGCCGAGCATGAGCGGGATGGCAAAGCGAGTGAAGCTGTCGGTGGTGAGCAGACCGATCGTGTACGAGCGTGAAGCCCGTGAATCGCGACGCGCCGGCTGGGAGTCGTAACCCAGGCGGCGTGCGACCTCGCGGATGCGCTCCCGGGTCTCGTCTCGCATCCGACCGCTCCCGTTGAGCGCTTTCGACACCGTGCTGATCGAGACGCTCGCCTCCCGGGCAACGTCGGAGATCGTCACTCGCACCATCGCATTTGCCTCCTTGCGCAGTAGTTTTCCCAGGTATTTGCGCGATTGCAAGAGCCATATTGGGAAACGAATTGAGAAAGTTTTGCTGGATGTGCGCAGCATCTTTCACACTTGGTGCACAGGGGGTTTCCACTCAAGGAGGAGAGACGGAATGAAGAAGACCACGCGGATCCTCGCCGGCGGCGCATCGCTGGTGACCGCTGCCCTGGCCCTCACCGCCTGCGGCGGCACGGCCAGCGGAGACAGCGCCGAGCAGGTGAGCGAGCTCACGATGTGGGCGCGCTCGTCGACGCAGGACTACACGCAGGCGCTCGTCGACGCCTACAACGAGTCGCATGACACACAGATAAAACTGACGATCGTGGCCTCTGACAGCTTCCAGCAGAAGGTGGGAGCCGCTGCCGGCGCCGGGTCGCTGCCCGACATCCTCGCGTCGGATGTCGTGTACGCCCCGAACTACGCCAAGCAGTCGGTGTACCTCGACGTCACCGACCGCATCGCCGCCCTTCCGTACGCCGACGAGCTCGTCAAAGCGCACGTCGACGCATCGACGTTCGACGGCAAGAGCTACGCCGTGCCCCACAAGGTGGACTCGAGCTTCATCTTCTACAACAAGGATCTGTTCGCTGAGGCCGGCCTCGACCCGGAGAACCCGCCCACGACGTACGACGAGATCTACGATGCCGCCAAGGCGATCACCGCACTCGGTGACGACACGTACGGCTTCTACTTCCCCGGCAACTGCGCCGGCTGCAACGCCTACACGTCGTTCGGCGTCGCGCGCGCAGGAGGCGAGCCCCCCTTCAGCGCCGACGGCAAGACCGCGAACATCGACAGCGACGCCCTCGCCGACTGGTTCGGGCTCTACGAGCGTCTCTACGCCGACGGCCTGGTGAATCCCAGCGCCTCGACGGGAGACTCCTCGACACAGCAGGAGCCGTTCCTGCAGGGCAAGGCCGGCATCTGGCCCAACGGCTCGTATTCGATCCCGGTCGTGAACGAGACCGTCGATTTCGAGTGGGGATACATGCCGCTCGCCACCGCCGACGGATCTTCGACGGGCACGTTCGTCGGCGGCGACGTCATCGGCGTCTCGAGCACGTCGAAGCACCCGGACGCGGCGTGGGAGTTCGTCGAGTGGACGCTCGAAGAGGAGGCTCAGGTCGACATCGTCGCCCAGTCCGGCAACCTGCCGGTGCGCGTCGACCTCGCCGACAATGAGCACACCGCGGGCGACCCGCGCCTCGTGGCGATCACGGCGGGCATGGCAAACGGGTATACGCCCTCGACGCTCGCCTACGGCGAGGCGGTCAACTCCCCCAACGGTCCGTGGCTGACCGCCGTGCGCGGCGCCGTGTTCAACGGCGACGACACGGCCCTGGCCACGGGTCAGCAGGCGATCCAGGCGCTGCTGGACGGAGCCTACTGATCGTGGTCACCACGACCCTTCCCGCGGGACCGGCGCCGATGGTCCGGTCCCGCGGGCGGCGGACGAACCTGCGACACCAGCTCGCGGGCTGGGCGTTCATCGGCCCGACCGCCGTGACGATCCTCGTCTTGTTCGTCCTGCCGCTGGCGATCGTGATCTTCATGTCGCTCACCGACTGGCCGCTTCTCGGATCGCCCACTGTCATCGGGCTCGACAACTACGCCGAGATCTTCACCGACCCCGGCTACCTCGGCGCGATCCTCTTCACACTCGGCTATACGGTGCTGGCGACCGTGGCGATCTTCGTGCTCGCTCTGCTGCTGGCCGCCTTCCTCAACTCGACGCGGCGCGGGGCCAAGCTCTATCGCATCGCGATCTTCGCGCCCTACGTCGTGGGCCTCTCGACCGCGAGCCTCATGTGGGTCGTCAACTACAACGACCAGGTCGGCATCTTCGCCCACGCACTCCGCTGGCTGGGGATCGTCGACGGGCCCGTCGGATTCTTCGACACCCCCTTGAGCGCAACGCTCGCCGTCACGTTCATGATCGTGTGGAAGTTCGTCGGGTTCCAGGTGATCATCCTGCTCGTCGCACTCCAGTCGATCCCGGCGAGCGTCAACGAAGCCGCCCTGATGGACGGCGCGAACGGATGGCAGCGCTTCCGTTTCGTGACTCTTCCGTTCCTGCGTCCGACCCTGGCACTGCTGCTCGTGCTGTCGGTGACCGGGTCGCTCCTGGCGTTCGATCAGTTCGTCGTCATGACGCAGGGCGGACCCGACAACTCGACGGTGACCATGGTGATGTCGATCTACAACACCGCCTTCACCTCGTTCGATCTCGGCAAGGCCGCGGCGCTGTCGATCATCATGCTCGTGGCGCTCGTCGTCATCAACGGCGTCCAGCTCCGTATCGTGAAGGGCTCCGACTCATGAGCGTCACCACCCGCACCCCGGCCTCAAGGACTCAGACAGAACTGGTCACCACGGTTCCCGGCAAGCGCCGGGGCGTGACCCTCCGCACTGCCGCGCGAGGCGTCCCGTACCACGTGACGGGCCTCGTGCTCACGTTCCTCTTCCTGTTCCCGCTCGCCTGGTCGACGCTCAACTCATTCAAGACGCCGAGTGAGGCGAGCGCGTCGCCGCCGACGCTGTGGCCGCACGAATGGAGCGCCGCGAACTACACAGAGCTCATCGAGAACGGCGAGGGCCTCGGTCGCTACATCGGCAACTCGCTCATCGTGGCCGCGGTGTCGGTGGTGCTGACAATCGTCATCGCGACGCTCGGCGGATACGGCTTCGCCCGTTTCCGCTTCGCCGGTAAGAACGTCGTCTTCCTTGCAGTGATCGCGGTCCTCATGGTGCCCCACGCGACGCTCGTGCTCCCGCTCTACTTCATGTTCGCGCGGGCCGGCCTGCAGGACAGCCTGGTGGCCGTGGGACTTGTCCTGACGGTGTTCCAGCTGCCCTTCAGCATCTTCCTCATGCGCAACAGCTTCGAGGCCATCCCTGTCGAACTCGAAGAAGCGGGCCGCGTCGACGGCGCCTCTTCGCTCGTCGTGTTCTTCCGGGTGTCGCTTCCTCTCGTGCTCCCTGGGGTCGTCACGGTGGCGCTGTTCGCCTTCCTCGTCTCGTGGAACGAGTTCTTCATCCCGCTGCTCCTGCTCAACGACGGCTCGACCTTCACCCTGTCGGTGATGCTCGTCAACATCCGCACCGGCGCCTACGGATCGATCGACTGGGGCCTGCTCCAGGCCGGCACGACCGTCGCGATCCTCCCCTGCCTCGTCCTCTACCTGCTGCTCCAGCGCTTCTACATCGGTGGCCTCACCGAGGGCGCGCTTCGTGGCTGACATCAATACCGTAAGGAAATCCGTGCTTCACACTCCCGCCGCGTCCCCGTCCCCCGCTGAGGGCTCGTCCGCCAAGTCCATCGCCGATCACTCCGTCCCGTCCACTCACGCCCAATTCGAACCGCTTCCGCTGGGTGCCGTGCGCCCTGCGGGCTGGCTTCGGCGCCAGCTCGAGATCCAGGCAGACGGCCTCACCGGCCACATCGAGGAGATCTGGCCCGACCTCGGACCGGATTCCGGCTGGCTCGGCGGCACGGGCGAGAGCTGGGAGCGCGGGCCGTACTATCTCGACGGCCTTGTGCCGCTCGCGCACCTCCTGGGAGACGCAAGCCTCATCGCCCGCGCACAGAAATGGATCGAGTGGATGCTCGGCAGCCAGCGGCCCGACGGACAGTTCGGCCCTGCGAACAACGATGACTGGTGGCCCCGCATGGTGGCGGCCAAGGTGCTGCAGCAGCATGCCGAGGCGACGGGCGACGACCGGGTGCTACCGTTCCTCGAGCGATACTTCGAGTACCAGCTGCGCGAGCTCCCCTCGCGTCCCCTTGACGACTGGGCCGCGGCACGCGCTGCCGAAAACGTCCTCGCCGTCGCCTGGGTGCACGAGCGCGCACCCCGCGAAGAGTGGATCGAACTCACCGAGCTGCTCTTCGCGCAGGGACTCGACTGGGACTACGCGCTCGGGGACGGCCTCATCACCGGGCGAGCCATGTCCTTCGACCACCGCACGCACGGGCCGAACGTCGCGATGGCGCTGAAGAACCCGGCGGTGCGAGCGCTCATGCTCGGCGGCGGCGACGCGCACCCCGCGACCCAGCGGGCACTGGCGAACCTCGACCGCTGGCACGGTCAGGTGCACGGCCTGTTCTCGGGAGACGAATGGCTCGCCGGCCGTGAGGCGAACCGTGGCGTCGAGACCTGCCAGGTCGTGGAATACATGTTCACGATGGAGGTCGTGGCCCGCATCACCGGCCGCGCCGTCTACTCCGACCTCCTGGAAGGCGCCGCATACAATCTGCTGCCGGCGTCATCCGACCCGCTGATGGTGGCCCACCAGTACCACCAGCAGGCGAACCAGATCGAGGCCTCGACAGCCGACCGCGACTGGTCGTACAGCACGAATGGGGCGAACGTCTTCGGACTGGAGCCTCACTTCGGCTGCTGCACGGCCAACTACCATCAGGGCTGGCCCAAGCTCGTCGCGGCACTGTGGATGCATCGCGGCGATGCCCTCGCGGTCACTGCATACGGACCGAGTCGTGTGCGGGCGGCGATCGGCGGAGGCGAGGTGATCTTCGACGAGATCACCGACTACCCCTTCAGCGAGACCATCACCTTCCGCGTCGCCTCGTCGACGGCGCAGCGCGAAGCCGATCTGCTTCTGCGCATTCCCGACTGGGCGACCACGTGGACGCTGAAGGTCGCGGGTGAGACGCACGATGCGACCGTCGACGAGGACGGCTATGTCCGGGTCTCCCGCCTGTGGGCCGAAGCTGACGAGGTGACGCTCCACCTGCCGATGACACCGCGTCGCGTGCGTCGGGAACGTCAGGCGATCGGCGTGCGGGTCGGTCCCCTCGTGATGGTCGCCTCCCCCGGCGAGCACTGGCGGCCGCTTCCCGAAGCGCGGGGAATGGGGGAATGGGAGGTCTTCCCCGAACGCTCGTGGAACCAGGCTCTCTACCCCGACGCGCCCGTGCCGCTCGAAGAGTGGGTCGTCGAGCGAGGGCCCGTCGGCGACGTGCCCTTCGGTCGCGACACCATCCCCGTACGCGTGCACGCCGTAGGCAACCGTGCGCTGTCCGAATGGAAGCGGGACGGCGCCAACGCGAGCCACCCCCTCGACGGCCCGGCGCCCGCGAGGTGGATCAACGCCCTCGACCTGGTGCCATACGGGAATGCCCGCCTGCGCATCGCGGAGTTCCCCACTGTCCGTCCCGTCGTCGGAGCCAAGGTGCCACCCGACTTCCGGGGCTGAGGCAACCGCATCCCCCTAGAACGAAGGAGCACCCACGTGACCCTCCCCGTCGCCCTCACCGCCGGCGACCCCGCCGGCATCGGCCCTGAGCTCATGGTCGGGCTGCTTGACGAGCTGCGACACTCGAGCGCGGATCCGGTTGTTGTGATCTCTTCGCGCGCGGAGCTGGCCGCGGGAGTACGGCGAAGCGGCATCGACGTCACCGTCGACGATCTTCTCGGAGCCGATCACGTGCGCCTCGTCGAGCCGGATGCCGACCTCCCCGCCGCCGTCGGCGAGGTCGGGCCCGAGCAGGGACGATGGGCGCTCGCCGCGCTCGAGCGCTCGCTCGAGCTGCACGCGGCGGGCGCGGTCGGCGGTCTCGTCTTCGCACCACTCAACAAGACGTCGCTGCACATGGCCGGCATGAGCGAACCGGACGAGATGCGCTGGTTCGAGAGTCGCCTCGACGGCCTGCACACGGCGTCCGAGATCAACGTGACGACGACGTTCTGGACGGCCCGTGTCACGTCGCACGTCGCGCTGCGCGACGTGGCCGCCCTCATCACTCCCCAGCGCGTCGTCGAGACGATCAAGCTCCTCAACGGCCTGCTGGTGGCCTCCGCTGTCGACGAACCGCGGATCGCTGTGTGCGCGCTCAACCCGCATGCCGGAGAGAACGGGCTGTTCGGCGACGAGGAGATCACTGCTATCGCGCCGGGCGTAGAACGTGCACGCGCCGAGGGGATCGACGTCTCGGGGCCGTTTCCCTGCGACACGCTGTTCCGTCGAGGCTTCGACGGCTCGTTCGACGGGATCGTGACGATGTATCACGATCAGGGCCAGATCGCTCTGAAGACCCACGCATTCGACGGCGGCGTCACGCTGGAGGCCGGCCTCAGCCTGCCGATCTGCACCCCCGCGCACGGGACTGCTTTCGACATCGTCGGAACAGGCGCCGCCAGCCTCGCCTCGACGCGCAACGCCTACCGCCTCGCCCGGCGACTCGCTTCGCACCGTGGCTGACAGGTCGGACGCCCGTCGCGTCGTCGTGCTCGACGACGACCCCACCGGCACACAGGCCGCAACGGACGTCACAGTGCTCCTCGACGCCGACCCAGCGGCCCTCGCCGACGTGCTCGCCCACGAGAGCGCCGTGTACGTCCAGACGAACAGCCGCTCGCTGAGCGAGCAAGACGCTGTGGCCCTCGCCCGCCGAATCCGCGCCACACTCGGGTCGCTCCGGCGCACGGCAGGAATCGAGACCACCGTCGTGCTGCGAGGCGACTCGACGCTGCGGGGCCACGTCTTCGCCGAGTCCCGCGTGTTCGTCGAGGACGACGCCGTGCTCCTCTTCGTGCCGGCATTCCCTGAGGGGGGTCGGACGACGCTCGGCGGCAGGCACTTCGTCGACTCCGGCGAAGGTCGGGTTCCTGTCGGAGAGACCGAGTTCGCCGCCGATCCGGTGTTCGGGTTCCGCTCAAGCACCCTGCCGGGCTTCGTTCGGGAACGCACAGGCAGCGACGCGACGCTCGCGACACTCGACGACGTGCGGGGCGGCAGGCTGGCCGGCATCCTGTCCGATGCCCGCGCCGGTGCCATCGTCGTCGCTGACGCGGAAGCGACGGACGACATCCGCGCGGTCGCAGAGGCGGTGCGGCGCGCGTGGCGCGAGCGCCCCGTGGTCGTGCGGTCCGCGGCACCGCTCGCGGCCGAGCTGGCGGACGTCGCGAGCATGGGACGCTTCGACCCGGCGACGCTGCGCACCGAGGGCGCCGTCCTCGTGGTGTGCGGCTCGCACACGGATCTCGCCCGGACGCAGCTGTCGCACCTCGTACGCTGTGTGGGCGCGCCCACCGAGATCGACACGGCTCGGGCGCTCGCCGATCCTGTCGCGGAGGGGCGCCGCGCCGCAGCGGCGGAGGCGAATCGGCGCAGACCCGACGGCATTCGTCTCGTCACGACCGAACGCGACCGCTCGCCTGAACACGCGACCCTCGCCCACGGGGCCGCCGTCATGACGGCTCTCACGACCGCGGCGGAGCTCCTGGCCGACGATGCCGCGCTCGTCGTCACGAAGGGCGGCATCACGGCCTCCGATGTGATCCATGGCAGCCTCGGCGCGCAGCAGGCCCGCGTGCGAGGCCAGGTGCAGCCGGGCGTCAGCGTGTGGGACGTGCCGGGCCGGAACGGCGACGTGCGCTGTGTGATCGTGCCCGGGAACATGGGCAGCGCCACGGTGCTCGTCGACGTCGTCGGATGGGCGCGCGGACGTTCCTGACCCCGCGCGTTCGGACATCTCTAGGGCACGACCGGCGCGACACGCTACGGTCGGAGGGATCGTCATCACAACGAAAGTGGGTGCGGAGTGGAGTTCCTCGTCGCCGGCGGAGCCGCCTTTCTGATCGGGGCGGCGGTGATCGTCCTCGTCGTCCTCCTGATCATCTTCCTGATCGTCGTGCGCGCCTGGTACAAGGTCGCCAAGGCCGACCAGGCGCTGGTGATCGTCGGCAAGAGCCAGAAGAACGCGTCAGGCGAGTCGTCACGCATCTCCGTGATCACCGGCGGTGGCGCCCTCGTGAATCCGCTCACGCAGCGGGCCGAGATGATCTCGCTGCGCGCGCGTCAGATCAAGATGGAGCCGACCGCGCAGGCCTCGAACGGCGTCACGGTGAACGTGAGCGGCGTCGCGCTCGTCAAGATCGGCTCCGACCCCGAGTTCGTGCGGCGAGCGGCGGAGCGCTTCCTCTCGCAGGACGGCGCGATCGAGCAGTTCACGACGGAGCAGCTCGAGGGCGCCCTGCGCGGCGTCGTCGCGACCCTCACCGTCGAGCAGCTCATGAAAGACCGCCAGAAGCTGTCCGACCAGATCGCCGAGGGCATCAAGAGCGACCTTCTCGCGCAGGGCCTCATCCTCGACTCGTTCCAGATCCAGGGCATCACTGACAAGAACGGTTACATCGACGCGCTCGGCGCCACCGAGGTCGAGCGGGTGCGCCGCGAGGCCGAAGTCGCCCGCATCAACGCCGCCCGCGAGGTGCGCGCCCGCCAGATCGCCACCGACGAGGCGACCCTCATCGAGCAGACCGCCTTCGACAAGAACACCGCCGCCGCCTCCGCCGAGGTCGGCCGCGCCCGCGCTGAAGCCGAGCAGGCTGAGGCGCTCGCCCGTGCCGAGCGCGAGCAGGCGGTGCTGCTGCAGCAGGCAGAGAACAAGCAGGCCCAGCTCGACGCCGAGGTCAAGAAGGTCGCCGACGCGGCCCTCTACGAGCGTCAGCGTGCCGCCGATGCCGCCGCATACGCCGAGGTCAAGGCCGCCGAGGCCCGCGCCCAGATCGCCGCGCAGGAGGCCGAGGCCACGCGGCTGCGTGCGGAGGCGGAGGCGGAAGCCGTGCGACTGGCCGGTGAGGCGCGCGCTCGCGCGATCGAAGCAGAGGCCGCGGCGCTCGCCCGCAACCAGGAGGCGCTGCTCGCTCAGCGCGCCCTCGAAGCGCTCGTGCCGATGATGACGGAGTTCGCGCGCGGCTTCGAGAAGGTCGGCTCGGTGACGGTGCTGGGCGGGGAAGGCGCCTCGAGTCACATCGCCGCAGAATCGGCATCCGGTCTTCGTGCCACGTTCGACGCGGTCGAGGCCGCCACCGGCATCGACCTCCGGCAGATCATCCAGGGTCGCGCGACCGGCCGCGGGGTCGCCGAGGGCATGGCCGACGCGAGCGAGACGGCCGGGCCGGCCCGCAGGTCAACGGTCGCCGACGACACCACCGACTGACGGGGCCGTCTGCGCCCGCCGCGGTGCGGGCTCGGTGTCAGCCGACGCCGTACCCGCACCACGCGGCCACCCAGTCGAGCAGCCGCCCGCGGAGCTCCTCCGAGGCGGCCAGGTCGAACGAGCCCTCGGCGCCGTCGACCTCGACGAGCACGCGGAACACCGATCCCCGCTTGTCTTCGAGCACCGCGTGCGGATCGCAGCGGGCGGGGAGCAAGGGCAGCGGCACCGTCGCGGGCCTGCCGTCGATGTCGATGTCGAGCGGCAGCATGCCTGGCGGCGCCAGCCCCTCGAACGTCAGCAGGTTCGTCTCGCGGATGCCGACGAGCCGCACGGCCGGACCGGGGCGCCCTTCGCCTTCGGCCCGCGCGGGAGGTCCGATCTCGAGCGTGAGCTCTGCGGGCATGCCCGCCGGCGAAGGCGCGAACGAGCCGAACGCGATCGTCGCCGCCTGGAGGACCCGCTCGTGCAGGCATTCGCGTTCGTGAAGGGCCGCGACGAACGGGACGGGATCGGTGATCGGCACGCGCGCGACGGTCGCGACGCCGTCGCGCTCATACTGGAGCGTCACTGTCGCCTGGTCGCCCTGCGATTCGATCCCTGTCCCGCACGCGACAGGCGCCAGCTGCAGGTGCACGTCGACGGCGCCGCCCGGCCGCAGCCTCGATGACCGGTCGACGAGGCGCTCGGCAGGCGCCTCGAAACGAGGGTCGACCACAGAGACCGGACCGATGCGCAGCTCCTGGTCGGACGCGTTGATGACGCGCACCGATGCCTGACGGGCGGCGACGTCCGACCGAGCCTGCCGCAGTTCGACGCTCACCCCGGCGGGGAGCGCGGTCGCCGTCGCGGCGGGCGTCGGTGCGGGAGCCGCGGGCGCGCAGGCAGCCAGCATGGTCAGGCAGAGTGCGAGCGAGGGCACCGCAGGCCACCGGCGCGCGCGCATCCGATCACTGCCCCTCGCGGGCTCCGCGGCATCGCACCGCGCACGTCACAGCTCGGCCCTCTCGACCGTGAACTCGTCGAGCGCCGCGGCATCGATCTCGACGCCGAGCCCCGGCCCCGTCGGAACGCGCACGAATCCGTCGTCGAGCACGATGGGCTCGGTGACGATGTCGCGCTCGTAGAACCTGTCCGAGGCGGACACGTCTCCCGGGAGCGTGAATCCCGGCAGGGCGGCGAGCGCGGCGTTGGCGGCGCGACCGATGCCGGTCTCGAGCATCCCGCCGCACCAGACGGGGATGTCGGCCGCGCGGGCGAGGTCGTGGATGCGCACCGCTTCGAGGAAGCCGCCCACACGTCCCGCCTTGATGTTGATGACGGATGCCGCCTTCAGCGCGATCGCGTCGCGAGCGGCCTTGGCTGACACGATCGACTCGTCCAGGCACACGGGGGTGCGAAGGCGCCGTGCGAGCGTCGCGTGGTCGACGATGTCGTCTTCCTGCAGGGGCTGCTCGATCAGCAGGAGGGAGAACCGGTCGAGCTCGGCGAGGAGGTCGGCGTCGGCGAGGGTGTACGCCGAGTTGGCATCGACCTGCAGCGGGATGTCGGGGAACGCGTCGCGCACGGCGGCCGTGTCGTCGATGTCGCGGCCGGGCTTGATCTTGATCTTGATGCGCCTGTAGCCCTCGTCGAGGTAGCCGGCGACGGCATCGACGAGCGCGGCGGGGTCGCGCTGGATGCCGACCGAGACGCCGCTCGGGATCCGGTCGACGCCGGCACCGAGGTGCGCGGCAAGGGAACGGCCCGCCGCGCGCAGCGACGCATCGAGCACCGCCAGCTCGAGCCCCGCCTTGACCATGCGATGCCCGACGAATCCCTCGAGCACCTCGGACACCTCGTGCGGGGCGACGCTGCGACGTTCGAGGAGCGCCGGCGCGAGGAAGCGCTGCGCGACGTCCCACGCGCCGTGCGTGTACTCCGACGAATAGAGCGGCGCGTGCTGCGTGACGATCTCGCCCCAGCCGTCGCCCTCGCCCGTCCGCGCCCGCACGATGATGACTTCGCGCACCGTCTCGGTGCCGAACGACGTCGTGAACGGCGAGACCAGTGGGATGTGCAGAACACGCAGCTCGAATCCCTCGAGCGCGACGACGGGCGCGGGGAGATCGATCGGCATGCGGTCAGCGTAGTCCGCGCAGCAGCGCGAGGTCCCGCTGCGGCACGAACGTCGAGCGCCAGGCGCGCGGATGCCGGCGCAGCATGCGCGCGATCACGTTCCTCACGGTGTTCATGTCGTCCCCCCTGCTTCCAGGAGTCACGACACGCCCGTTCTGATAACGCGGATCCGCCTTCAGACCGCCGCGAAGACGAAGGGGTCGGGGTCGTCGGGCCGCCGCGGGCGCAGCTGTGCCGGCACCGGCCACGGCAGCTCCCACCGCCGTCCGGGCGCGTCGACCGCCCCGAAGTCCTCGCGTTTGACGACGATCCGCTCCGGCGTCACCTCGACGAACCGCACCTGCGTGGGCACGCCGTCGGCTTCGGCGTCGTCGAGCATCCACGGTTCCGCCAGGTACGCGAGCCCGATCTCGTCGAGCGCCCTCTCGGCATCCAGCCATTCCATGCCGCCCGCGGGCTCACGCCCGAGGAGGTCGACCGCCACCCACAGCACGTCTGCGCCCGGTCGGCCTGCGGGCCTGATCCATCCCAGGAGCTCGCCGTCGTCACGGCGGTGGGGCGTCCAGTCGGCGGGGATCACGGAAGCTCCGCGAACGCCCGCACGGGGAAGGTGCCGAAGCCCTCGACCGCAGGAGGGGCGGCCGTGAACCGGGCGCCCGAGTCGGGGAGCTCGCCGAGGCGCGTCAGGTGCTCGACGACGTGAACGCCCGCGTCGAGGAGGAGCGAGTGCGCCGGACGCTCACCGCCGCTCTCGGTGTCGTCGATGTTGAGGGAGTCGATTCCCACGAGCACGACGCCGGCGTCGATGAGCAACTGCGCGCCTTCGCCCGTCAGGAACGGCGCACCCGACCCGTATGCCTCCGTGCCGAAGTGGCGATCCCACCCGGTGTGGAGCAGCACGGCAGCGCCGCGCAGCTGGCGCCCCGCGAGAGCGTCGGGACGGATGCCACGGTGTTCGGCATCCCACGCGTCCTCGAGGTGGAACACCTCGGCGCGCAGGCCGACGAGGGTCGCGAGGTCGAGACCAGCGAGGTCGGCGCCGTCGGCGTACCGGTGATACGGCGAGTCGAGGTAGGTGCCGGTGTTGCCGATCATCGTGATGACGTCCATCGCGAACTCGGTGCCCGGTGCATAGCGGGCGCGGGAGTCCTCACGCGTGAGGTGCGGCGTGATCATCGGGACCGGCAGGCCCGGATAGGTCACGAGGCCGGCCCGGATGACGTGGCTGAGGTCGATGACGCGGGGGTGTGCGGTCATGTCGTCAGGCTAGGGCCGCGGCGAGCGCGACGCCGCTGACGCTGGCGGACTTGGCAGGATTCCGTCGCATTCTGCGCGCACCCCCTGCGCGCCCGGGGCGGGGCGTCGGGGAGGCTCAGTGCCGGACGAACAGGTACCCGCGGTCATCGAAGCCGCCCACGACGAACCCGTCCTGAAGCAGACCGCCGAACGCGTCACGCACGCGGAACCGCCACTCGAGCGCTTCCTCCGGGTCGGTGCGCCGGAGCTTGTCGATGTCGGTCGGCACGGGCACCGTCGTCACGACGTCTTCATCGCGCGGCGGGTGCGCGGGGGCCGCGAGAGCCCACGCGACCATGAGCCGGTCGGACTCATCTCCGCCGTTCACACCGTCATTCATCTGGCCGTAGTGGTCGACGAGGTACTCGGTGACGCGGGCGCCGAGCACGTGCAGATTGAAGTGCGCGTTGCGGGCGATGAGCGGGTCGTAAGTCCACGTGATGTGACCGATGTCGCGGGCGAGCGCCCACTCGCGCTGATGGCTCTTGAGAAGCCGGCCGATGTCCCTGCCGCGGTACTCACGCAGGGTGGTTCAGCTTTTCCCCGATCCCATACGGGACAAGGGGTCGCGGAGAGGCGTTCCAGACGTTTTCCACGTCAGGCCGCTTCGTTTTCCACGACTCCCCGGAATCCCTTGAGTTTCCGGGGACGCGATGCCTTGACGACTCCAACGGTCGAACTTCCACACCATCAGCCCATCCGCGTCACCGTCGCGGAGCATCCGCAAGGCGTTGCCGGCTCGGGCGCGTTCCTTTCCGCCGCTGATGCCGTTGTCGACCTCTTTCCTACGACGGCCAGTCCGCGCCGGTGGGCCTCGGCGGTCAAGTCAGCGCGCTGACGAGTGATCGACGTGCTCGCCTCTTCCCGCGCAGTGCTCAGTCGGAGATAGAGCACCGCCGTGCGGCGATCGTGCGGCGCAGTCCCAGGAGCGACCATGCCCAGACGGTACGACGATCACTCGAGTCCCGCCGCCCTCGCAATCCGCCGTTGCTGAGGGAATCAGAGAAGCCCCCACGTCGACGTGGGGGCTTCTGCTCGGGTCAGCCGGCGTAAGCGGGGTCGAGCTCCTGGTGCTCGGTGATCCACTTCTGCAGGCGCGGGTACACCCAGAACGAGTAGATGCCGAACGTGATGAGTGTGAGCAGGAACCACTTCATCCACATGCCGAACAGGCCGATCGCGGAGCCGGTGAAACGGAGGCGGCGGCCGTTGATGTAGGTGTGCTTCGTCTTCCAGCGGTAGGTCATCACGACCGCCTACGGGTAGCAGATGCCGAGGGTGAGGACCGTGATCAGGAATCCGCCGATGCCGACGCCGAGCCATGTAGCGGCGCCGCCGTCGAAGCCGAACTTCAGCTGCTGGTTCGCGGGCAGGACTCCGGCGGGGCGGATGTTGATGGTCGGGTTGCTCCTGGAGCCTCCAAGATTCTCGGCCGTCAGGCCGAAGGTTGTGGTGGTCGGGCGTGTCCGGGGTCGCCGAACGCGCCCAGGGTGGGTGTTGAGCACGTTCATGCGCGGTTGGCGCCTAGACGTGCGTGACGAGCTGTTTCGGGTTGCCGCTGAGACTATCGGCGGAACCGGGCGCCAGGCCTGATCTGCGCGGTGCGCGCCGACATCAGGCATAGACGCCGCGCAAGCGCAGTACTGGCACCGGGTCGATGCCGACCCCGACCTGGTAAACCTCGAAGTGGAGATGGCGTCGGGGCCTAGCGCCGGCGGTGCCGACGTGCGCGGAACCCGAACTGCATAGCCCCCGCATGTATGACCGTGCCGTCACGGGCGGCAGCTGGGCGGGAGCGACCGCCATCCGCTGGTCCGGTACTCGATGACGGTTGTCGGCTCTCCCTCAAGGTGGCACACGGAGATCGGATAATCCTGCGCGGTCGACGGCGGCGGCTCCTACGTGAACAGCGCGGGCGACACGAGCGCGCCCGTTTACAGCCGGTTCGCTGGCGATGTCACGGAATGGATCAGGGGGAAGCCAACGGGGACGCTGTGCGCGAGGTCACCGGTCAGCCGGCCGCGGACGCGTCGCTGGTGAACGCGCTGAGGTAGTGGTCGCGCGCAGACGCGATGTGGGCGATGGCGATCTCGCGAGCCCGGGCCCCATCGTGCCGGACGATGGCGTCGACGAGATCCTGGTGCTCTTGCCAGGCCTGGGCGCGACTGCGCGACTCGAAGGGAGGCGAGTACCAGTCGGATCGACGCTTCATCGTTCGCAGAAGATCCAGGAGGAGGTCGTTCCCCGAGATCACGGCGATCTCGAGATGAAGGTCCTGGCGGCGGTTCGAGCTGGGATCGTCCCCGTGGTCGAGTGCCGCGCTGGCCTCGTCGAGGATGGTGGTGAGCTGGCGCACCTGGCTCTCTTCGATCCGGGCAGCGGCACTCTCGACCGATTGCACTTCGAGGGCGGTGCGCACCCCGAAGAAGTCCCGCACCTCCTTCTCGGTCGGTTGATGCACGAACGTGCCCTGATGGGGACGCAGGTCGATGAACCCGTCGCGGGCCAACGCTTGGAGAGCCTCTCGCACCGGTCCACGACTGACCCCCAACTGAAGCGCGAGGTCGGTCTCGACGATGCGTGTGCCGGGAGCGAGCGAGCCGTCGATGATGAGGTTGCTGAGGCGCTCCACGACGATCTGGTGCATCGGCAGCGGCTTCTCGAGTGGCGCGACGAGCGCGGCGCCATGTGTGCTGGCTGCCATCTGATGCGCCTCCTGTGAACGAACTGTGTGGCCCGACGAACCCCTAGAAGACAGGGTCTTCCGTACCGGATCAGACCGATTGTAGTCACGCGATCACGCTTGTGAGCGGTCCACGACATTCTGTCTTACGTAGAATGTAAACAGTTGACGAAAGGCAATCGACACAAGTACGGTCGGAACAGAAGCCATCGGCCGGCACCAAGAAGGGATCGAGGCACGAATGAAGCAGGAATTTCATGACGTCATCGTCGTCGGGGGAGGCAACGCCGGTCTGACGGCGGCAATCACCGCTCGGGAGTATGTCGATGACGTCGTCGTCGTCGAGAAGGCCCCCGAGCCGAAGCGCGGCGGCAACTCCTTCTTCACCGGCGGACGGATGCGTATCCCTCACCGAGGCCTGGAAGATCTTGCTGAACTGTCGGGGATGGATCTCGGCGAGCTGTCGAACATCGACCTCGATCCGTACACCGAGCAGGACTTCTATGCCGACATGCAGCGCCAGACCCACTACCGCACCGATGAGACGCTGGCGCGGCTCGTCGTCAACGGCGCTCGTGACGGCATCCGGTTCCTCCGGTCGCTAGGTTCCAGATTCGAGCTGCCGCTCGGCTTCGATGACGTCAACCGGAGCGGGCGCCTGAAGCTCGTCGGCGGAGACGACCTCCAGCACTACGAGGGCGGTCCAGGCCTTGTGGCGGTGCTGCTGAAGGCCTGTCAGGACCGCGGGATCGCCGTGCGATACGAGAGCGCCGGCAGGGAACTGCTGCGCGGCCCGGACGGCATCGAGGGCATCGTCGTTCACACGCCGGAAGGACCCGTCGAGATGCGCGCCCGCGCTGTCGTCCTGGCCTGTGGCGGGTATGAGGCGAGCCCGTCCAAGCGCAACGCCTACCTCGGCGCCGGGTGGGACCTCGCGAAGGTGCGGGGAACCGAATTCAACACGGGCGACGGACTGGACATGGCGTTCGCGATCGGGGCGCGCGGCTACGGCCACTTCGGCGGATGCCACTCGGTGGCCGCCGACTTCTTCGCCGACGACTTCGGCGACCGTCAATACGGCGATGTTCCGGAGAGGGTCTCGTATCACTACGGCATTACGGTGGGCTCGGACGGCAAGCGGTACTTCGACGAAGGCGCCGACATGCGCGCGTATACGTACGCTCGCAGCGGCCGTACCATCGTCGAGGGAACGCCGGACTCCTACTCCGTGCAGATCTTCGACGCCAAGACGGTCGATCTCCTGCGTGACACCTACCGCTTCTTCAAGGCGGTGAAGTGCGTGAGCGACGACCTGCGCGAGATCGCGGAGGAACTGAACGTCAACGCGGAAAATCTCGTGGCGACGGTCGAGGAGTACAACCGGTCCATCCAGCCGGGGACGATCGACTACACCGTGCGCGATGGTGTCTCCACTCACGGGATCACGCCGCCGAAGTCGAACTGGGCAACCCCGCTCGACACGCCGCCGTACACGGCCTTCCCGGTCGCGCCGGCGATCACGTTCACGTTCGGGGGCTTGAAGGTGGACACGAGCGCGACGGTCCTGGATGAAGGGGACAAGGCCATCAGGGGGCTGTACGCAGCCGGCGAAATGGTCGGGGGGATCTATTACCACAACTACCCCGGCGGGAGCGGGCTGGTGTCCGGTACGGTCTTCGGACGCATCGCCGGTGCGACAGCGGGCCGCCGCGCGGCCCAGCCGGTGCCCGCATGAGCGAGACCACCTACGCGGATCGACTGGCGGGGTATCTGACCGACCTCACGGTCGAGATGCTTCCTGATCCGGTCGTGCGCATGGCCGAAATCTGCAGCATGGACTACCTCGGGGTCGTGCTGGCCGGCCAGATCACGCCCGCGTCGCGGATGGTGACCGATATCGCCCTCGGCGACGGAGGCCGTGCCGAGTCAACCCTCTTCGGGAAAGCGAGCCGGCTGCCGGCCCCGGCCGCGGCCCTCGTCAACGGCACGACCTGTCACTCCATCGAACTCGACGACCACGAGGCGCACATGCGCTCCAAGATCCACGGAGGCGCCGTCGTCTTCTCCGCGGCGTGGGCGGTGGCGGAGACACGGCCGACGACCGGGGTCGAGTTCCTCACCGCCGTAGTGGCCGGCTACGACGCCTTCGGGCGACTATCCGGTGCAACCGACTACCCCGACTACCTGGGCCGCGTGAAGGGATTCCACACCACGCCCCTGTTCGGTCCCTTCGCGGCCGCCGCGACGGCAGGGAAGCTGATGGGCCTGTCGGCGGAGCAGCTCGCCAATGCGTTCGGGATCGCCGGTTCCCTCTGCTCGGGCCTTCAGGAGACAGTACGAGCCGGAGCAATGGTGAAGCCGTTCCACGCGGGGTGGGCGGCGCAGAACGGCATCATCGCCGCGCGCCTCGCAGCTCGAGGATTCACCGGCCCGCGCTCGATCTTCGAGGGCAGCAAGGGCTTCTACCGCGCCTTCTGCGGCGACGGGCATTACGACCTCAGTGTCATCGACGCGAAGTTCGGTGACGAGTTCGACATCGCCCTGACGATGTTCAAGCCCTACGCGTGCGGCGGCGGCATCCACCCTGTGCTGACCGCCGTCGATCAGCTCAGGACGGAGCACGCGATCGCGCCGCAGGATGTGACACGGATCGTCGTGCACTCGAGCAAGCACGTCGTCGACTACTTCTGCACCCCCTGGGAGGCGAAGGTCGCACCCGTCTCCGGTTCGCACGGCCAGCACTCTCTGCCGTTCGCGGTGGCAGCGCTGATGATCGACGGGGTCGCCCTGCTCGAGCAGTTCACGGACGAGGCCGTCACGCGGCCCGAGATCCTGGCGCTCGCGGCGAAGATCGTCGTCGAAGTCGACGAGTCGATTGTGTCGGACGACCCCGAGGACGAGCCCGCATCCGTCGAGATCCACATCGGCGATCGGGTGCTCTCCCGGACCGTGCGGGGCGGAAAGGGTTCGCTGGCCGTTCCGATGTCCGAGGCGGAACTCGCCGAGAAGTACCGACGCCTGGCGGGCCCTGCCATAGGTGACGCCGCCACCGCACTGCTCGAGGCGAGGGTGCTGCAGCTGCGCGACGACGCCGATGTCAGCGACCTCCCCTCGAGCCTTGCCCCCTGACGGAGAGAGAGATCACCATGACGCTGCTGGACATCATCAACGCACCGGGAACGACGATCGCGCCGGGCGCGTACGACGCGGTTTCGGCACGGATGGTCGAACGCGCGGGCTTCGACCTGGCATACATGTCGGGGGCGGGCATCTCGATGTCGGCGTTCGGGTACCCCGACATCGGCCTGGTCTCGTTCGACGAGGTGCTCGGGCGAATCGATGCGATCGCCGGAAGCATCTCGATTCCTCTCATCGCCGACGGCGACACCGGCTACGGGGGTGTGCTCAACACGGTGCGCACGATCCGAGAGTTCGAGCGCTTCGGCGCGGCGGCGATCCAGATGGAGGATCAGATCTTCCCCAAGCGCTGCGGCCACGAGGCAGGTCGCAAGGTCGTACCGACGAAAGACATGTGCGACAAGGTGAAGGCCGCATGCGACACCAGGCGAAGCGAGGACTTTCTCATCATCGCCCGGACCGATGCGCGGACCGAGCACGGAATCGACGAGGCGATCGCTCGCGGCATCGCCTACCGGGAGGCCGGCGCCGACGTCATCTTCCTCGAGTCGCTGGAGTCTGCGGACGAGATGCGCAGGGCGTGCGCGGAGATCGACGCGCCGATGATGGCGAACATGGTCGAGGGCGGACGCAGCCCGCTGCTGTCGAAGACAGAGCTCGAGGACGTCGGGTATTCGCTGGCGATCTTCCCGAACTCCCTCCTGCGTGCGGTCTGCAAGACCGCGGAGCGGGTCTTCGGCATCCTTAAGGAGACCGGGGGCACGACGTCGCTGTTGCCGGAGATGTACTCGCACACGCAGCTGTGGAATCTGATGTCCAACGACGAGTGGGCCGCGTACGAGCGCTATGTCATCGACGGCACCGAGGAGGTGCCGCTCCCGTCGAGGGCGTGAGGTTCGTACTGCGTTTCCGGGTCAGCCCGCCGCCACCGCACGGACGATCGCGTCCCTGACTTCCGTCGTCGTCGAGCTCCCGCCGAGATCCGCCGTGCGGACGCCCTCTGCCAGCACGCGGCTCACGGCACGCTCGGCGATGTCGGCAGCCTCGACCAGAGCGGTAGAGAAGCGTTGCTGCCCGAGCCACCGCAGGAGCATCGCCGCCGACTCGATCATCCCGACGGGGTTCGCGAGGTTCCGTCCTGCGATGTCGGGCGCTGACCCGTGCGCGGCCTGGGCCATCGCATGCTCCGCCCCGGCGTTGAGCGAGGCGGAGCATCCCAGACCGCCCACGACCTCGCCGACGAGGTCGGAGAGCACATCCCCGGTCAGGTTCTCCGTGAGGATCACGTCGAAGGTCGCGGGGCGGCGCACGAGCAGAGCTGCCATCGAGTCGAAGAGGGAGTCGTCGGTCGGCACATCGGGATACGACCGCGCAACGTCGCGGCACTCGCTGAGCCACAGTCCGAACGACCGGGGCATGACGTTCGACTTGTGGACGATCGTCAGGCGGCCCTGGCGCGCGCGTGCCAGTTCGAACGCCGCTATCGCGATGCGACGGATTCGGGCACGGGTGAACAGGCCCATCGTGATCACCGAGTCGGGGTCGGGCATCACCTCGCCGTCTCCCGCGAACATGTTGCGATCCGAGTAGAGCCCTTCCGTGTTCTCGCGCACGGTCACCAGGTCGACCCCCTCACGAAGGCTCTTGACGCCGGGGCGGCTGCGAGCCGGACGGATGTTCGCAAAGAGGTCGTATCTCACGCGAAGCTGTGCGCTCGGAACCCTGTCCGGTCCTCGCTGCCACTCCTCGCCGTAAGACTGACTGTCGTGCGGGCCGACGATCCACCCCGCGCACGAGTCGAGAACGGGGAAGTTCTCCGGTGGGATGCAGCGGCCGACCGCGGCCACGCTGGCCGCCCCCATGGGGAGCGGCACCCATTCGATCGCCTCGGCGCCTGCGCGCTCGGCGGCCGCCTCAGCAACGCGCAGCGCCGCCGGAACGATCTCGGGTCCGATGGCGTCGCCTTCCATCACGGCGATCCGCAGCGGTCCTGTCATGCCTTCTCCTGTGATTCGAGTCGTGTGCGTGCGAGGTCTGAGAGTCGCGCGGCAGGCGAGATGAGATCCGGATCGGTGAGGATGTCGATGACGGTCACGCCAGCGGTGGCCGCCGACGCATCGAGGGCCTTCCGCAGCGCCGCGGCGCTGTCGACCGAGATCCCTGTCGCGCCGAGCGACTCCGCGAACTTGGCGATGTCGACCGCTCCGATGGCGACACCTGCGACCCGCCCCATCTCCCGCTGCTGGTGCATCGCGATCGTGCCATACAGACCGTTGCGGAAGATGAGCACCGTGAGCGTCACCCCGTATCGCACCGCGGTCTCGATCTCCACACCGGACATGAGAAAGCCGCCGTCGCCGGCCACCGCGACGACGCGTCGCTCGGTGTCGGCGAGTGCCGCGGCAATGCCTGCAGGAACTCCGTAGCCCATGGCTCCGCTGATCGGGGCGAGCTGGGTGTGTGCGGCGTCGTACGGCCAGTACGCGTGCAGGAAGGCGGAGAAGTTGCCCGCATCGCTGGCGACGATCGTGTCGGCGGGAAGCCGCTCGCGCATCACCTCGAGGACGACGGCAGGATCGAGGCCGCGGACCGCGGCACGCCGCCGTGGTGTCGATGCCGTGACCGCCTCCTCGTGAGCGTCGCCGAAATCCCTTCCGATGCGCTCTCCGGGCGCCCGCTCGAGACGATCAAGCAGGTCGCCGACTTCTCCGACGACTGACCAGTCGCTGTGGAGGGGCGAGCCCATGATCGAGTCGTCGGTGCCCACGTGGATGACGCGGGCGCTGGTGGGGGGCAGGATGAACGACTGGGTCGTCACCTCGTCCAGACGCGACCCCAGCACGAGCACGAGGTCGGCCTGGCGGAGTGCCGCCAGAACGGGGGCGGGCGTCCCGAGCGTCAGGTGTCCCAGATAATGCGGGTCCTCACGAGGGAACACGTCCTGCCGCCGGAACGCGCAGTACACGCCGACGCCGTAGCTCGCGGCGAAGCGCACCAACTCGGCGCGGAGCCCCTGGGCGCCCGGACCGACGATCGCCACCGGCGACTCGGCGCCGTCGATCGCCGCGGCGAGCGCGTGGACCGTGGCATCCGTCACGACGGGCGGCGATACCGCCGCCTGCACGCGTCGGACCGCGAGCTCGACCGCCTGCTCGCTCGGGCTGGCGTCGAGGATGTCGGCCGGAAGCGCGACGACGACGGGCCCGGGGCGGCCCGACACCGAACGGATCAGCGCGGTGGCGATGAGGTCGGGGATGCGCTCGGTCGTGTGCGCGGTGGTCGCCCATTTGGCGATGGGGCGGAAGAAGGCCGCCAGATCGACCTCCTGGAACGCTTCCTTCTCCGCACGCGTCTCTTCGACCTGTCCCAGCAAGACGAGCATCGGCGTGGAATCCTGATACGCCGTGTGCACGCCGATGGCGAGATTGCTCCCACCGACTGCCCGTGTGGCAGTGGCGACCGCAGGGACCCCGGTGAGTTTGGCATCCGCTTCGGCCATGAAGGCGGCACCTGATTCATGGCGGGTCGAGATCAGCGTCACCTCGCTGCTCTGCTCCACCGCATCGAGCACCTGCAGGAAACTTTCGCCGGGCACGGTGTAGACGCGGCGGACTCCGGCCGCGGCGAGGATCCGCACGATGGCATCCCCCGCATGCCGCTGCCCGGTCGCGCCGTTCTCAAGGTTGGACACTGATGCTCACCGTCCTGGTCGTCGTGTAGAAGTCGAGGGCGGCCAGACCCTGCTCGCGCTCGCCGTAGGACGATCCGCCGGCACCGCCGAAAGGGAGCCAGTAGTCGACGCCGGTCGTCGGCCGATTCACCTTCACCATCCCGCTTGCCACCTCGTCGGCGACGGTCATGACGTCGCTGAGCGCGTCGCCGTAGATCGCGGTGACCAGGCGGAGCGGGTGCCGATTCACCAGACCCACGGCGGTCGCGGCATCGGGGACGACCGTCACCGACGCGATCGGGCCGAACACCTCTTCGCGGACCAGTTGCGCGTCGTGCGCGGGTTCGATCACCAGGGTGGGCGGCGCCATCCACCCCTCGCCCTGGATGGGTGCCGGCCGAAGGACCGTGCCGCCCGACGATGCCGCGGCTTCGGCGACGCGGTCGAGCGACCGCGCGCTGATGACGGGACCGACCGTCGTGTCCTCGGAGGCCGGATCTCCGACGGCCAGAGCAGCCCACGCTTCGGCGAGCGCGTCTGCGGCGCGCCCCCCGCGATCCTGCACGACGACGATCCGGCTGGTTGCCGTGCACTTCTGGCCCGCGTAGCCCGTGGCGGCCGCAGCGATGCTGGTCGCAGCGTGTGCGAGGTCGGCGCTGGGGAGGATGATCGACGCGTTGGACCCCCCGAGCTCGGCCTGGACCGGCACGCCGCGCTGCGCCGCTCGCACGGTCACCGACCGGCCGACCGCTGTGGAGCCGGTGAAGGAGATCGCGTCGGCGTGATTTAGCAGCGCCGCCCCGGCAGCAGGGCCACCCACGATGACCCTGAACACGTCCTCAGGGAGGCACTGGGCCGCGAGTTCGCCGAGACGCAGTCCGCACGCGGACGCCTCCGGGGCGACCTTGACCACGACCGTATTGCCCGTTGCGAGCGCGGGCGCAGCCTTCCACATCGGGATCGCAAGCGGAAAGTTCCAGGGCGTGATGAGGCCCGCCACGCCGTGAGGCAGCCGGTCGGTGTAGGAGTGACCGCCGCCGGCCTCACGGAAGTGGTCACCGCTGGGCAGAAGCGTGAGTTGCGCGTAGTAACGGAGGATCCCCACGGTGCGACCTACTTCACCGCGAGCCTCGGTGATGGGCTTGCCCACCTCGCGAACGATGAGCGCGGCCAGCTCCTCCTGCTCTCGGCTGACGGCGGAAGCGAACTGCTCGAGCGCGAGCCCGCGCGCGTTCGGCGACATCCGGGCCCAGTGTCGCTGCGCGGTCCGTCCTCGTTCGACGCTAGTGGCCACTGCGGCCGGTGTCGTTGCCGGTGCGTCGATGACGATGTCCGCGGGATTCTGCGGCGAGACGCTGACCACCCGCTCGTCGAGAGCGCTCATTGCGAGGCCGCGGCCTTCGCCTCGAAGAAGTCGGTTCCGGCCGCTACCGCTTCGGCGATGCGCCGTTCGATTCCGGCTTCGCGGACGCCGATCGCGACGACCTCCGCAGCGTGCGCAGCCGGGACCACGACCACGCCGCTCGCATCGCCGACGATCAGGTCGCCGGGCCGCACGGTCGCGCCGCCGATCGTCACCTCGTCCTGGGTGCTGACGGGGTTGGCATAGCCACGGGATCCGACGACGACACGTTGCCGTGCGAAGACGGGGTAACCGAGCTCGATATGTTCCGGGATGTCGCGGTAGGCGCCATCGACGACCGAGCCGACGGCCCCCCGCTGCCGGGCGGCGAGCGATCGCTGGCCGCCCCACACCGAGCAGTCGGTACGGCCGCCGTTGGAGATGACCACCACCGCACCGGCGGGAATCGACCCTAGGTATTCGATCCGCTTGCCTTCCGACTCGGCGGCCGGGAGGCAGCGGACGGTGAAGGCCGGGCCGACGAGTCTCGCGGACAGGTCGAGCGTCTGGATCCCTTCGAGAGAGTGCGCCGGGAGTCCCAATTGGGCCAGGGCGTCGGATACTTGGCTGGCAGAGAGGCCGCGCGCCGCGCGCAGCGTTTCTTCGTCCACCGTCGCGGACCGTTCGACGCTCATCGTGCGGCCTCCCCGCCCGACGTGGTGAAGGATGCTGCGTCGAACGAGACGGAGCGGGCGCCCATCAGACCTGCGATCGCCGCAGCGGGAGTGTCGTCGCCGGCTTCGAGGATGTGGCTGATGAGAGCGTCCTGTGCGGCGGCATCCAGGTGGAGTTCGACGGTGGCCCGGAACTTTGCGATCACCTGTTCCGCGCTGAGCAGGTCGTCGGGATCATAGCCGTGCGGTGTGAGGTGGACGCTGCGGAAGGTCTCGCCGTCGCGGTCGTACTCGATGGATGCGCCGTAGTAGAAGAACGGGTCTTCGCGCGTGCGCAGGAAGACGTCCTCGATCTCGTCGTCGAGGCCGACCGTGATGCGATCCTCCACGAGGGCGATCCGGGTGTCCCTCAATTTCTCGGGCGTCATCTGTCGGAGGGTGACTTCGCCGTCGACGATTCCAGCCGCGGCGGCATAAGGGATACTGAAACGAGCCTCGCCTGTGCTGGATGGCCGACGCTTGAGGAACACGGGGTCATCGACCAGCCAGGACGGGACGCCCACACGGATCTCGTCGGGGAGCTCCAGGTGCAGGTCGTGCCGCGACCGCGCGGCCAGGATCCCGTCGAGCGTCGTGAAGAGCATGCCGCAGGTGGAGTGCACCTTGAAGCCGGACTCCACGAGCGAGTAGCGGGTGCCGAGATCCTTCAGGATCATTTCGGGCCGCGGGTGCGAGCACATGGCGGCGCAGAATCCGATCTCGCTCTCGAACAGGGGGAGGGGCCCTGTGAAGCCCTCGGCTGCCAGATAGGACGACGTGATGCCGTTCATGACGGCGCGTCCCGCGTGGAGGGGCTTCGATTCCTGACCGCTCTTGAGCGTCTCCTTGGGTCCGGCGGCCGCTGTGCCTGCGATGACGATGGCCTGTGCCGCCTTGTCGGCGTCGAGGCGGAGGAGCCGTGCCGCCACGGCGGCTGAGCCGAAGACGCCCGTCGTGCCTGTGCCGTGGAACTTGCTGCTGTCACGGGTGAGCAGCGTCGCTTCTCCGGTGCGGCCCATGACGTCGTAGCCCACGATGACCGCGTCGAGAAGCTCGCCGACCGTGGCGCCCGTCTCTTCAGCCATCGCCAGCGCTGCGGGAACCACGACGCAGCCCAGATGGTTGTCCGACGGGCGGTGCCCATCGTCGAACTCCAGCAGGTGCGCGAGGGTGCCGTTGGCGAGCCCTGCGTCCTCCGCGCGGAAACCCCCCGCGATGCCGACCGCCGTCGACGTGCCGGAGCCGCCGCGCCCCGCAATGTAGCGGAGGATCCGCCGACCGCTCTCGGTGCCGCTCGCGCCGATCATGCATCCGACGGTGTCGAGAACGGCCAGTCGGGCGCGTGACCGAACTTCTAGCGGGATGGCCTGTCCCCTGTCGGCGACGTAGCGGCCGAGGCCTTCGGCAATCGTTTCGGACCGTTCTGACATGCGGATACCGCCCTTTCTGGAACGCCCCCAGCGTAGGGGCCGATATCCGACAGCGTCAACTGTTGACAATCGACAGAGTGCAGGGCAGTCTGGGCACGTCGATCGCCGCCGATCGATTGATCGCAGCGCAGCGAGCCCCATCCGTTCACGGTCCGCGATCACATCTGACGAAGGGCACATGCAATGAGAACGAGACGTGTGGGCGTGCTGGCACTGGTCGTGGCGCTTTCGCTTGTCGTCGCCGCCTGTTCCGGCGAACCGAACGAGGGCAACGGCGCCACGGGCGAGAATGCCGGCAAGATCACCATCGCAATGCAGGAGGACGTGCGCTCCCCCGACAACCTCCTGATGAGCGGCACGACGACCGACCGGCTGATGCTCGGCTCGACCGTGTACGAACCGCTCTTCACCACCGACGAGCGCGGCGGCATCCAGCCCGCTCTGGCGACGGAGGCAGCGTCTAGTGAAGACCTGCTCACCTGGACGATCACTCTTCGAGAAGGCGTCACGTTCTCGAACGGCAAGGACTTCACGGCAGCCGACGTCATCGCCAACTTCGATGCGTTCCGTAACCCGGACAACGCATCCGGCTACGCTTCCGACCTCTCCAACGTCGAGTCCATCGAGGCGACCGGAGACTACGAAGTGGTCTTTCACCTCGCTTCGCCGGACGCGAAGTGGGACACGGCGCTGCAGGACACGATGTTCATCTCCGACCTCGACGCGCGCGAGGCGGAGCTGCTCGCGCCCGATGAGGTGCCCGTCGGCACAGGACCGTACGTCTGGAGTACTCGCCAGGTGGGCTCGTCGGTGACGTTCACCCCGAACGACGCGTACTGGCGCGGCGAACCGCCGCTGACGCAGGTCGTGTTCCGGGCGATCCCGGACGGTCAGACGGCCGTGATCGATCTGCAGCAGGGATCGGTGGACATGATGGCGAACTACGTGCCGCCGCAGTCGCTGCCGGCGCTTCAGTCAGACCCGGACATCGAGCTCGTCTCGGCCGAGGGCAGCACGTTCTACCAGGCCTACCTCAACTTCGAGAAGGATCGGCAGGGCGGATACGCCGACGGCGCCAAAGTGCGTCAGGGCCTCGCGCATCTGCTCAATCCCGAGCAGACCGTGCCTGCCCTGATCGGCGACTTCGGTGTTCTGGCGACCCAGCCCATCCCCTCCTGGATGGACGGGTTCAACCCCGACATCCGCCACATCCCGCTCGACGTGGAGGAGGGCAAGCGCCTGCTCGCCGAAGGCGGCATCAACGAGGGCGACCCGATCAAGCTGCTCGCGCTGAAGGACCGACCGTTCATGTGCGAATGGGCGACGGCGGCCCAGTCGACTCTCGTCGACGCCGGCTACGACGCGCAGCTGACCTGCCTGGACTCGGCCGCTTCGACGCCGCAGGTGACAGCCTACGAGTGGGACCTCCTGTTCTGGCGCACGAGCGGGCGAGCCAACGCCGCGGTGATGTACCAACAGCGGTGGGGTCTTGAGCTCGCCTCACCGCCGACGGACACCTACACGCTGCAGGACCCGGAACTGCAGAGCATGATCGACGAGCTGCGAGGCAGCCGAGAGCCGGACGCGTACACGTCACTCGCGCAGTCGATCGGGGAGCGGATCGTCGTTCAGGATGTCGCCGTGATCCCCGGCTACTTCGACAACGTGTACTTCCCGATCAACAAGAGGGTGAAGGGTTTCGTCCTCTCGCCGACGACGTGGTACGGCATCCTCTACAACGCGATGGGTTCGGTAACCACGGAGTGACCCCCTCGATCGCGGCCCGGAGTATTCGATGACGAGTGAAAGGTAGAGCCCATGTTCCGGCAGGTCCTTCGGCGGTTGTCCACATTGCCGATCGTGCTTGTGGGTGTCGCCATTGCACTCTTCGTGTCGTCGCAGGTGTTGCCCACGGATGTCGTCCGGCTCATCGCGGGCGACAGCGTGACACCGGAGCTCCGGGCCGCCATCGAAGCTCGGCTGGGACTCGATCAGCCCATCTGGGTGCAGTTCTGGAATTACATGGGACGGCTCCTGCGCGGAGATCTCGGAACGTCGATCCGGTTCCAGCTGCCCGTCTCGCAACTCGTCGCCGACGCGCTGCCCGCATCGCTGACGCTCTTCGGGGCGGCGGCGGTCGTGGCAGTCCTCATCGCCTTTCCGGTGGGAGTGCTGGCCGCACGCTTCCGCGGCAGCTGGTTCGACGTGCTGAGCCGGGGGCTCGTCGTGGTCGGCATCTCCTCGCCGCCGTTCTTCCTGGGTCTCCTGGCGATCCTATGGTTCGGCCTCTACCTCGGGTGGTTCCCGGTCTCCGGCAGGGGGGACCCGCCGGACCTGTACCACCTGGTCCTTCCCGCACTGGTGCTGGGTTTTCGGGAGGCTGGCAGCACCACTCGAGTACTGAGGGCGTCGATCCTCGATGAGCTCAGTTCCGAACAGGCACGCGCCGCACGTGCGCGCGGCATGACCCGCCGCTACGTCCTCATGAAGAACGGAGTCCGGAACGGCCTCATACCTGCCGTGACCGATTTCGGCACCACCATGACGGAACTGGCCGGCGCCCTCATCCTCATCGAGATCGTGTTCGGCTGGCCGGGGATCGGCAATCTGCTCTACATCGGAGTGCGCTGGAACGACTTCCCGCTGGTGTCGGGCACCGTGCTCTTCCTCGTTCTCTACGCAGTCGCGGCGAATCTCATCGTCGACCTGCTCTACGGCGTGATCGATCCCAGGCTGCGAGGCTGAACGTGACCATTGAAGGACCCGTGACGTCGGGCATAAGGGTCAAGACCGACCCTGCCGCGACCAAGAAGTTCCTCTCCGGGGGGCGCCGGCGCTTCGCGCAGAACCTCCCCGGTGTCGTCGGCCTGGCCGTCATCGTCGTCATCCTGATCGTTGCGATCTTCGGGCCGCTCTTCACGCTGGACCCGAACCGGGTGGACATGACGCACACTCTCTCCAGCGACGGGATCGCCGGCACCGACGCGCTGGGGCGAGACCTCTTCGCTCGTGTCGTCGAGGGTGCGCGGGTCGCGCTGTTCGTCTCCGTCTTGGCGACGGTGCTGGGGCTGCTTATGGCCATGGTGCTCGGAGTCGCGGCGGGATACTTCGGTGGGATCGTCGATGAGATCCTGTCGCGCGTCTTCGATGTCATCCTGACCTTCCCGATGATCCTGCTGGGCGTGCTGATCGTCATCTCCATCGGGCCCTCCCTGACGACCGTGGCGATCGCCATCTCCATCGCCATCATGCCCAGGTACGGACGCCAGTTCAGGGCGCAGACGCTCTCGTGCATTCAGCGCGAATACGTTCAGGCCGTGCGGGCGCAGGGGTACTCCTCACTGCGGATCATCCTGCGTCACGTGCTGCCGAACGTCTGGCTTCCGGTCGTGGTTCTCGCGGCCGGGAACATGGGCAAGGTCGCCGTCTCCGAGGCGTCCCTGAGCTATCTCGGCGCGGGCGTGCAAGCCCCCAACGCGAGCTGGGGAAACATGATTTCGGAGGGTCAGGCCTATCTGCAGACCAATCCGGGGCTCGTTCTGTGGCCAGGGCTCGTGCTGCTCGCGCTCGCCGTCTCGTTCAGCTTCGTCGGTGACGCGCTTCGCGACGCGTTCGACCTCACCGAGTGACGAAGACAGTGGAGGGAGATCCTGTGACACAACACCTGAGCGTCCAAGACCTGAAGGTCGACTACCGCGTCGAAGCCAACGGCACGGTGCAGTACGTCCCCGCCGTGCGCGGGGTGAGTCTGGAGGTCGAGGCGGGAACCTCGCTCGGCATTCTCGGTGAGACGGGATCGGGAAAGTCGACGCTCATCGCGGCCATCATGCGTCTGCTCCCGCGCACGGCCCGCTGGGAGGGACGGATCCGGCTCGGCGATCTCGAACTGAGCGCCATGCGCGAACGCGACCTGCAGAAGGTGCGCGGGACCATCATCGGGCAGATCTTTCAAGACCCCGCAGCGGCGCTCAATCCGGTGATCAAGGTCGGCACGCAGATCGCGGACACCGCCCGCACGCACGACAGGACACTGAGCCGACGTGCAGCGCGCGAGGTGGCCGCGCAGCTTCTCGAAAGCCTGGGCGTACCGCGAGAGAAGCTGGACAGCTACCCGCATCAGCTCTCCGGAGGGCTTCAGCAGCGGGCGCTCATCGCCACGGTGCTCGTCGGCAACCCCGGCTTTCTTCTGGCGGACGAGCCCACAGCGGCGCTGGACAAAGTGACGGAAGCGCAGATCGTCAGGCTTCTGCGTCGGCTGCAAGAAGAGCGCGGGCTGGGGCTCGTCGTGATCAGCCACGACATCGGGGTCGTCGAATCGCTGTGTGACCGGCTGATCGTGATGTACCACGGCCGCATCGTCGAGGCGGGCAAGACCGCGGACGTGCTGGAGGATCCGCAGCATCCGTACACGATCGGCCTGGTTCGCGCCAGCCGTCGGGATCGCGACGCCTCCGGCCGCCTGGTCACCGTCTCACCCACCTGGGAGGTCTAGGCCAATGGTCGAAAGCACGGGTACCCGCGCCCCGCTCGTCAGCGTCCGCGATCTGGAGGTGACGTTCAAGGTCAGCAGCGGATGGGTCGGCCACCGCCTGGTGCCCGCAGTGCAGGGCGTGAGTCTCGATCTGCATGCCGGGGAGATCGTTGCGCTGGTCGGGGAGTCCGGTTCCGGAAAGACGACCCTCGCCCGTTCGATCGCCGGACTGCGCCCGTGGAAGAGCGGGTCGGTGCACTACAAAGGGGTCGATATCGCCGAGATGAGCCGCAGACAGCTCCAGGAGTTCCGCAGTCGCAGGGGAATCGTCTTCCAGAATCCCAACGCGAGCCTCAATCCGCGAATGCGGGTCGAAGATGCACTGGGCGAAATGCTGCGCGTGTCGAGGAGCGTGGAGCGCGCCCGGATCTCCGACGAGGTCGATCGACTGCTCGACAGCGTGGCCTTGCCGCGCTCGTACCGGGTGAAGTATCCGCTGGCGCTGTCGGGGGGTGAACGCCAGCGGGTCGCGATCGCGCGAGCCATCGCCGGGCGGCCGTCGTTGCTCATCGCCGACGAGATCACCTCCGCGCTCGATGTCTCGGTATCCGCCCAGATCGTCAATCTGCTCCTCGACCTTCGGGATCAGCTGCAATTCGGATGCCTCTTCATCACGCACGACATCACGCTCGCGCTCGCCGTCGCGCAGCGGGTCGAGATCATGAAGTCGGGAAAGGTCGTCGACTCGGGAACCCCTGACCACATCGCACACCGTTCCGACAACGAGTACACGAAGGTGCTGATGACTCGTCAGATGGATGCCCTGTCGGGCACCGACGGCCGCTAGCCGTGGGCCGGCCACGATGATGGAGGAGCCCCGACCTCGACGGATCTTCGCGTCGCTCGCAATCAGGAACTACCGGTACTTCTTCTGGGGTCAGTCGGCGGCCACCATCGGCAAGTGGGTTCAGAACCTGGCGTTGTCCTGGTACGTCCTGCAGGTCGGCGACAGTGCCGTCCTGCTCGGGGTTGTGATCGCCTGCCGGTACCTGCCGGCGCTGATCCTCGGGCCGTGGGCCGGTCTCGTCGTCGACCGGCGAGGGCAGCGGTCGGTCATGACCGTGACCCAGATCTGGGGGTGCGTGCTCTCCGTCGCATTCGTGGCGCTCACCGCAACAGGAACGCAGTCGCTCGCTCTCATTCTGCTGTTCACGACGGCGATCGGAGTGTGGGACCTGTTCGACGTGCCCGCGCGGCAGAGCATCATCCCGTCGCTGGTCCCCCTGCCGCTGCTCGGCAACGCGATCGGCCTCAACTCGGTGACGAACAACCTCAACCGGGCCTTGGGTCCTGCGGTCGCAGGAGTCGTCATCTCAACGATCGGTGTCAGCGCGTGCATGGCGGTCAATGCCGCGTGCCAAGCAATCTCGCTCGTTGCGATACTCGCGCTGCGACCGTCCGAGATGATGCCGGCGGCACGGGAGACCGCAGCCGGGAGCGGGCAGGTGTGGCGCGGTGTGCGCCTGGTCGGAAGTGATCGGATGCTTCTCGCGCCGATGGTGATGGTGGTCGTGACGGGGCTGTTCACGTGGGAGTACCCCGTGTCGATCCCCCTCCTCGTGACCGACACCTTCGACGCGGGTTCGGCGGCCTTCGGTGCGGCGATGGCCTTCTTCGGCGCAGGAGCGCTGTTCGGGTCGGTGGTAGCCGCTCGAACCCCGCTCACGAGTCTGTACGGCTTGGCGTGGATGTCCATCGTGTGGGGTACGGCGACGCTCGCCGTCGGACTCGCCCCGGCGGTGTGGGCAGCCTACGGCGCGCTCGCGTTTGCCGGCGCCTTCGCCGTGCTCTTCAGCAGCGCGGCCAAGACTCTTCTGCAGCTGCATGCCGCCCCGGAGTACCGGGGGCGAGTCATGGCGCTGTGGTTCGTCGCGTGGCAGGGAAGCAGCGTCGTCGGTGCACCGCTGACCGGTCTGGTCGCGACGTGGCCCGGGAGTGCTCGCGCGCCGCTCGTCCTCGGCGGTGTCGCGGCAGTGATCGTCGGCCTCATCTATCTCCGTCCGCATGCGCATGGAGCGCAGCGGTCCAGCGAAGGAGCAGTCGGATGAAGATCGTCGTGTTGGCGAAAGTCGTTCCGGACACCTATGGTCAGCGCTCGCTCGACCTCGAGACCGGGCTCGCGGTGCGCACCGCCGATGAAAGCGTGTGGGATGAGAGCAGCGAGCGCGCACTGGAGGTGGCTCTGTCGTACGCCGATCGGGCGCCCGGCACCGAGGTGGTCGTGCTTTCGATGGCACCCGACTCGGCGTCGCAGCATCTCCGCACGGGCCTCGCGCTGGGTGCGGCATCCGTCGTTCACATCTGCGACGACGCCCTCGTCGGCGCGGACCTTCCACTCACCTCCGAAGTGCTCGCAGCGGGCGTGCAGGAGATCGGCTTCGACCTGATCGTCGCGGGTGACTCGTCCACCGACGGCGGATCCGGGATGCTTCCCGCGATGCTCGCCGAACGGCTGGATGTGCCCGCCGTGACCTTCCTGTCCACGATCGAGGTCGACGCGGGCTTCGTGGAGGGGACACGCGTGTCCGACGCGGGGACCGTGCATCTCTCGGCGCCCCTTCCGGCGGTGGTGTCGATCACGGAGGCCTTGCCCAGTGCTCGCGTTCCGGGCTTCAAGGGCATCATGGCCGCCAAGCGCAAGTCGATCGAGCGGCTCGCGCTCAACACCATCGGTGTGGATGCGGATGACCCCGCCGTGGCCCGGTCGATCATGCTCCGCGTCTCGCAGACGCCGGGTCGGAGAGCGGGCGTGAAGATCGAGGACCAGGGCGATGCCGGCGAGAGGCTCGCGGCGTACCTCGTGGAGAACGGACTGGCCGGCTGATGACGAACGACTTCGCCCCGGGCTCGATCCTCGTCCTCCTCGACGTCTCTCCCGACGACCGGCTCGCTTCCAGCACCGCCGGGCTGATCGCTGCGGCCGCGTCGATCGGCGAGCCCGTCGCGTTGATCGTCGGACCCGGGACGCTGGCGGCGGACGCTGTCGCTCACGGCGCGAGGATCGTACTGGTCGCGGCGCCGGGGGACGGCTTGACCGTTCCGGCGGTCGATGCGCTGGTGTCCGCGGCGTCGGAGGTGCGACCCGACGCGGTCCTCGTCTCGCATTCGATCGAAGGGCGCGAGGTCGCCGCGCGGTACGCCGTACGCACCCGTTCGGGCGTCGCGTACGACGCGGTCGGCGTCTCGCGCGACGACGAGGGCGTCATCGCCAGCCACTCCGTCTTTGGAGGCACCTACACGGTCGATTCTGCTGCCACTTTCGGGGCTCCCGTGATCACGCTGCGCCACGGCGCTGCCACTGCGCCAGACGCCGACCGTGCCGAGGACGTCGCAGGGGATGTGCGCACGATCCACGTCGTTGCCAGCGGGAAGCCCGTCGCTTCGGTGGGATCGCGCCAGGTCGCGACTGCCGCGACGGGACGGCCCGAACTCCGTGACGCAGCGCGGGTCGTCGCAGGGGGCCGGGGGATCGGTGCCGCCGAGCAGTTCGCCCTTGTCGAGGAGCTGGCGGACGTCCTCGGTGCTGCGGTCGGTGCCTCCCGTGCCGCCGTGGACGCGGGTTTCGTGCCGTACGCGAGCCAGGTCGGCCAGACGGGGGTCTCGGTGTCCCCGGACCTCTATGTCGCGCTCGGGATCTCTGGGGCGATTCAGCACAGGGCCGGAATGCAGACGGCGAAGACCATCGTCGCCGTCAACACCGACCCCGACGCGCCGATCTTCGACATCGCCGATTTCGGAGTCGTCGGCGACGTGTTCTCGGTGGTGCCTGCGGCCATAGCGGCCCTGCGTCGCGAGAAGGAGCGCCTGTGATGCGCACACCGCCCGCCGGCGTGCGACGCGGACTTCCCCGCGTCGCAGGCGGCCGCCCGTGGCCGGAATCCGGCCCCGCTCCCGACGGAACTCTCGCGAGCGCGGGAACCCACCGGGCGGCACTCGACGCGCCTGCGCGTCCCGCACCGGTACGAGCCCTGCCTGCCGATGACCTGCGGAAGGCGAGCACTCCGGATGCCCCGGCGTCGGGGTCCCCCGCGATTCGTCCCGTGCGACGCGGGCTCGCGCGACCGAGCGACAACCGCACGGTGTCGAACCGCTCGCGACCTGCGCGGGAGGACACTGCGGCATCCCTCGAACCCCGCCTGGGGGCGGGTGGCGTCCGCCCACCGCTCGCCGCCGTTCGTACCGCCTGGCCGGGCCGTTCGGCGCTCGAGTACGCGCAGCGTCGAAGCCTCCCGGTGGCGAGCGATCCCGCGCGCCGGGAGGGGCAGCGACCGCGGGCACCCCTCTCCACACGCGCTCAGCGCGTGGCTGCCGGTCTGGCGGGAGCCGTCGTGCTCGCGACGCTGGCGGCAATGGCCGTCGCCGCCGCGCGCTGGCTCCTCAGTCTCCCTGCGCTGCAGGACTTCCTCATCGCGTACCCCGGCCACTACCCGTTGCCCGCTCACGCGCCGACCGGCATCCCCGCATGGATGGGCTGGCAGCACTTCTTCAACGTCTTCATGGTGGTGCTCGTCGTGCGCTCGGGGTTGCAGCTGAGGTTCGACGCGAGACCGACGCTGTTCTGGTCGCGCCGAGGCCGCGAGAACGACCGGATCAGCCTGGCCCTGTGGCTTCACCTGAGCCTGGATCTGCTCTGGCTCATCAACGGAGCGGTCTTCGTCGCGGTGCTCTTCGTCACCGGGCAGTGGATGCGGATCGTCCCGACGAGTTGGAGCGTCTTCCCCAACGCGCTGTCGACGTTCGCCCAGTACGTGTCGTTGGACTGGCCGACCGAGAACGGATGGGTGAACTACAACTCCCTGCAGCAGCTCGCATACTTCGTCACCGTTTTCGTCGCGGCACCCCTCGCGGTCGCAACCGGCATCCGAATGACGAGGCTGTGGCCGACGCGGTCGGCCCGACTCAATCGCCTCTATCCCATCGAGTGGGCGCGCCGAGTGCACTTTCTCGTCATGCTCTACTTCATGGTGTTCACGGTGGTCCACGTGGGGCTGGTGCTCGCGACGGGTGCTCTGCGAAACCTCAACCACATGTATGCCGCCCTCGGTGACGAGGGAGGAGCCCGGTACGCGAGCGACGGGACCGGGTTGGCCGTCTTTGCGCTCTCCGTGCTCGTCATCGCCGGCGGGTGGGCGGCGATCCGCCCGCTCACCGTCGCACCTGTTGCTCGCCTGTTCGGCGTGGTCGGCGGGCGTTGAACGGGTTCGACGCACGCCTGGATGCATACGATGATCGCCATCAGGCGATGGAGGACCCGATGACGGCAGGCATCTCGATGAGCGTCTCGCCGTGTGGGTCGGATGCCAGGAGGAGCTCCACGGCGCGCCGGCCCATCGCCTCGTGCGGGAGGGTGACGGTGGTGAGGCCCGGACGCAGGGACTTGTTGCGCCACTCGCCGAAGTCTTCTGGGTACCCGTCTTTGGCGTCGGTGATCTACTGGTCAATGAGCTCGACTGCGCGCGCAAGTTCCACTCCCGAAGAATAGTGGATGCGTCCGACGTCAATCTGCGACGATCATTAGCCACTTGAATGCTCACGACGGGGCAGCACTTCCGTTGGAAGCCGGTCGGCTGCCGTGCATGACTGACGTCGGTCACGCATCCTCAAACGGGCGATGCGCGATAGAGATAGCCAGATGGGAGGCCGCTGGTAACTACTAGGGGGTGGAGGACTCCGGGTCGGACAACGCGCCGTTCTCGACGAGGGCCTCGATGGCGAGACGCGGGATCGGGTCTACCTCGGGTAGCTCCTCCAGGGGGAGCATTTCGAGCGGGGTTTGACCGTTGTCATCCTCATACCTCAGGAACTCCGCAATGCCTTCGCGAACGTCGTCGGGCACATCGACGACGAGCGGGATGGTCGTCACGAGCAGATCGGCCATACGCACCTTGCTCTGCGTCTTGCCTGTTCCCGACCGCTCGGGCAGGTCAACCGTCACGCGCCCCGTACGGGACCCCACGATCACCTGTGCGACCTCGGTGGAGCCGCCAAACGTTGCCGATACGCCGCGCAGTCTCTCCGTGCTGATCGCGCCTTCGTCGTTCTTGACGCTGATGTGGTCGGGGCCAGAGTGGATGCTGACCTCCACCAGATCGGTATCCCTCGCGCGGTCGATGAACGCGTCCACGGACACCGCCGCTGCCGCTTCCTCGTCCACGTCGTTGAGATCCGTCTTCGCGCTCCCGACCACCGCGAACAGCTTCGGGGCCTCGAACGTGATGTGACCACCTCGCTTGCTCCAGCGGAATCGCGCACCGGTTACGGCCTCGTCGAGCCCGAGCGGGTCCGGCTTGACGATGGTGGCTCGCGCGGAAATGACATCGAGGTTCGCTTGAATGAGGCTCGCGATGTTGTCCTCTGCATCCGCAAAGTCGAGGCTCTCCAAGTCCGCCAAGGTGAGCCCGCGACCGACTCGTCGCCAGAAGTCGCCGTCATCGGTCCGCATGTACTTGACGAGGTAGCTCAGCGACTCGGTGTTCAGCCGACCGGACACGTCCGCCTTGCCGGGGAAGGTCGTGAGAGACCCCTGGCTCCAGTAGTCTCAGGACGGCAGCTCTGGCGCCGGGTAGGCATCCCATCCGCTATCGGTGCGGTCGATCTTGGATTCGGAAGCCAGGCGACGGCGGATGTAAGCGCCCAGGTACGGGAGGGAGAACTCCACGTGCCCGTGGCCGGCAGGGCGGACATACCCGCTTTCGATGAGGCGCTTCTTGTATACCTGGACATACTGGTCGGACACGCCCATCCGTTTGACGATGTCAGCTACGCGTGTCCGGTCGTCGTCTTCAGCCATCGCGTCGAGGAACTTCTGGTCGACGTCAGACAGGTCGCCGTAGACCCGGCTGATGACCCGACGTTCCACAGCGCGGATGGCCCGGTCGTGCGCGTGGTCGGCGTCGGCGACGGTGATCGTCGGGGCGTTGCTGTTGTTCCGCCAGGCGTAGTCGCCTGCCAACTGGACGAGGTACGGGTAACCCTGCGCGAGGGCAACAAGCTTCTCGAGCGCGGCTTGCTCGAAGGTCCGGCCGCCGATCGCGGCCGTCTCCTCTAGCACACGACGGGTCTCAGCCGGACTGAGGCGCGTGAAGTCGAGCTCGCGCGAGCGGCGTAGGAAGGTGGTGTGCTCTCCTTCGAGGAGGGCGTCGAGGCTCACCTTCACTCCGGCGAACACGACCATGATCTGTGCACCGTCGGACATGGCGTGGCTGACCTGCAACGCGAACTTGCTGAGTTCTCGGACCCGGACCTTGCCTGCGGACACCTCGTCGATGGTGATGAGGATTCCGCCTGTCCCGTTCAACCCTTCGGAGAGGGCAACAAGGTCGCTTCGCAGCTGCGGTTTGACCTCACGGTGGCGGTCCACATATTCGACCTGAGCATTGAACTCCCAGATCCCCAGTGAGGTGAGGCGTGCACGGAAGTCGGGGGTCGCACTGTTGATGAGGGTGGGGATGGTCGAGTCCATGACGCGGTCCATCAGGCCGGCACTTGCGTCATCGCTGATGACCAGCCACCCGGCGTCTTTCGCGGCGTCCTGGAGGGTGGTGAGGAAGGACGTCTTGCCCACCCCTCTGAGCCCAGACACGAGGATGGAGTGGTTCTCCCCGAAATCAAGAGTGGAGAACACGGCCTTGATCTCGGCGAGCTCTTCCTCGTGACCACCGAAGATGGCAGGCTTGTTACCGTATCCCGGGGTGAACGGGCTGGGCGCGGACGACTCCCCCATCACGACCTCCAAATCGTATTTATTTTATTTACTTCTTAGGTCCACCGTAGCTGACTCCCGCTCCCTCAGCCGGCTCCTCGACCTCGCGGCACTCCTCTACGAGGCGGTCAGCCTCAGCTTCGCGCCCTCGGCCCCGTCGTTAGCGGCCGCAATCTTCGCCAGGCGCTCCGCTCCCTCCCGGGCGACGGTGTCCTCGTAGCACTTCGCGAGCGCGGCGAGCGCGTGCTCGAAGTTGTGGAACAGCGTGACCAGGTCGATGTAGGTGGTATCCAGGTCGTCGCCGACAGACGTGAAGTGGTGCCTGGCGAACTCGTCGGCCTTCGTGGACCGCGACCAGCCCCAACCCAGCGAGATACATCTTCATGACCGTGCGAAGAGGTATCCCCTGTCGTTGTCGAATCCCACAACGACGAGCCCGTCTTCGAGGAGGCCGAGGAAGGCGTCTCTCACGCGGTACCGCCATTCGAGCGCCTCGCTGGGGTCGTCCCTCCGAAGCGCGGCGATGTCGCTCGGTATGACGACCGACGTGACGACGTCCTCCTCCCGCGGTGCTGACGCGGGCGCAGCGAGAGCCCAGGACACGAAGAGGCGGTCAGATTCATCACCGCGATTGACGCCGTCGTCCATTGACCCGTACTGGTCCACCAGGTACTCCGTGACACGAGCCCCGAGCACGGTCAGATTGAAGTGCGCGTTGCGGGCGATGAGCGGATCGAACGTCCACGTGATGTGTCCGATCCCACGGGAGAACGCCCACTCCCGTTGGTGCTGCTTGAGCATGCGACCGACGCCGCGCCCTTGGTATTCGGAGAGCACGCCGGCGACGTGGGAGTGCATCGAGCGGGACTCGGGCGGCCCGAAGAACGCGACGACGGCCCCGACCATCTCCGCTCCGTCGAAGATGCCGACGACGTAGTTGCCGGAGTGAGCCAGGGCCCGGATCACGTTGGCGGGGAGGGCAGACGATGGGCCCGGCCAGATCCTGTCGAGAACCTCGGCAGCCTGGTGGGCTTGCTCCACAGTCTCGATCTCACGGATCTCGAAGGCCTCCACGTGCTCCGTCATGGGCCCAGTTTCCCACGGCACTGTCTGGCGGTGCCCGACCTCACCACTGCGACCGCCCGATAGCCTGAAGCAATGCATCGCGATGAGGACGCCCGCCGGCGCCTCACCCGCATACCCCCGCAAGGCGCCGTCGTCGCCGTCCTCGCGATCGCGGGCCTGTGCTCCTCGTTCATGTTCACGCTCGTCGTGCCGATCCAGGCGAGCCTGCCCGAGCTGCTGCACGCGAGTCGCGAAGACACCGCCTGGGTGGTCACCGTCACGCTGCTCGTCGCGGCGGTCATCACGCCCATCTCCGGGCGTCTCGGCGACATGTACGGCAAGCGCCGCGTCGTCCTCGCGCTGCTGGCGCTCCTCGTGGTCGGCTCGGTGATCGCCGCCACCTCGACCGGGATCATTCCGCTCATCGTCGGTCGCGGCCTGCAGGGGGCTGTGACCGGCGTCGTGCCGCTCGGCATCTCGATCCTCCGCGACATCCTCCACGAAGACCGCGTCGACGCGGCGATCGCGCTGATCAGCGCCACCCTCGGCGTCGGGGGCGCGCTCGGGATGCCACTCAGCGCCCTCGTTACGCAGTACGCCGACTGGCACGGCCTGTTCTGGATGTCGGCCGGCCTTGGCGCCGTCGTGTTCGGGCTCGTGCTGTGGATCGTCCCGGTGAGCGTGCTGCGCACGGCGGGCCGATTCGACTACGTCGGCGCGGCCGGACTCGCGGCCGGACTCTCCGGCATCCTGCTCGCCATCTCGCGCGGAAATGAATGGGGCTGGCTGTCTGCCCCCGTGCTCGCCCTCGGCGTCGGCGGGATCGCGATCCTCCTCGCGTGGGGCGCGTATGAGCTGAGGATCGCCGAGCCGCTGCTCGACCTCCGCGTCGCCGCGCGCCGGCCCGTGCTGCTGACCAACATCGCCTCGATCGCGATGGGGTTCTCGCTGTTCGCGTCGAACGTGTCGTACCCGCAGCTTCTCGAGCTGCCGGCACCGGCCGGCTTCGGCCTCTCCCTCCTGGGAGCGAGTCTGATCGTGATGCCCTCTGGGCTCGTGATGATGATCCTGTCGCCGTACTCCGGCCGCCTCGCCCGCACCGTCGGCCCGCGCCGCCTGCTCGTGCTCGGCGCAATCGCCCTCATCGTCGCCTACGGATTCACGCTGCTTTTCTCCACGGAGGTCTGGCACCTGCTCGTGGCGAACATCCTCGTCGGCGTCGGCATCGGGTTCGGCTACGCGTCGATGCCGATGCTGATCATGCGGTCGGTGCCGCAGAGCGAGACAGGCGCATCGAACGGTCTCAACGCGCTGTTCCGCTCGCTGGGAACCAGCACGGCATCGGCCGTCATCGGCGCCGTCCTCGCCACGATGTCGACGACGCAGGCGGGCGTGCAGGTGCCGACGTCAGCCGCGTTCCAGCTCTCGTTCGTGCTCGGCGGCGGCGCCGCGGTCATCGCCCTCGTGGTGGCGATGTTCATCCCCGCCCGCCCCGCGCGCGAGACCCATCCCGCGCTGCCGCACTGACGGCGTCCGCGTCCCTAGCGTCGGGGACCATCGCCGTCCACCCTCTGTCGACCCCCGCGCAGTCGGTCTAGCGTCGACGTATGGACGAGTCGAACGCACAGGCCCCCGCCGACGCCCCTGGTCCCGACGCGGGCACCCGCTCCGCCGGCAGTCGAGACACGCGATTCTTCGGCCAGCCCTGGGCGCTCGCCCACGTGTTCGGGGTCGAGATGTGGGAGCGGTTCAGCTTCTACGGCATGCAGGGCATCCTGCTCATCTACCTGTACTACTCCGCGACGCAGGGCGGCCTCGGCGTCGACGAGGGAGTCGCGACCGGCATCGTCGGCGCTTACGGCGGCGCGGTGTACCTGTCGACGATCCTCGGCGCATGGGTCGCCGACCGGCTCCTGGGCGCCGAGCGCGTGCTGTTCGTCAGCGCCATCGTCATCATGTGCGGCCACGTCGCCCTGGCACTCCTCCCCGGATTCCTCGGCGTCGGCATCGGCCTCATCCTCGTGGCGGTGGGCTCGGGCGGCCTCAAGGCGACCGCGACAAGCGTCGTCGGCACGCTCTACAGCGCCGAGGACACGAGACGGGATGCCGGATTCTCGCTGTTCTACCTCGGCATCAACCTCGGCGCGTTCTTCGGCCCCCTGCTCACCGGGCTCCTGCAGAACTCGCTCGGCTTCCACTGGGGCTTCGGCCTCGCCGCCGTCGGCATGGCCGCGGGGCTGGTGCAGTACTCGTTCGGCCGTCGTGCGCTGCCGGCTGAGGCGCGAGAGATCCCGAACCCGCTCCCCCGTGCCCGCCTGCCGCTCGTCGCCGGCATCGCGGTCGCCGCGGTCGTGCTCATCGTCGTGCTCGTGCTCACGGGCGTCATCCGCGCCGACAACCTCGCCCTGATCGTGATCATCGCCGTCATCGCCGCCGCTATCGCGTACTTCGCGGTCATTCTCCTGAGTCACCGGATCACGCCGACCGAGCGCAGCCGGGTGTGGGGCTTCCTGCCCCTGTTCCTCACGTCGGTGGCGTTCTGGTCGCTGTACCAGCAGCAGTTCACGGTGCTCACGGTCTACTCCGACAAGCGCCTCGACCGGTCGCTGTTCGGCTGGGAGATGCCGGTGCCGTGGGTGCAGTCGATCAACCCCATCTTCATCATCGTGCTGTCGGGCGTGTTCGCCTGGGTGTGGACGAAGCTCGGCACGCGCCAGCCGTCGACCCCCGTTAAGTTCGGTCTGGCGGCGGTGATCATGGGCGCCGCGTTCCTGCTCTTCCTGCCGTTCGCCGGGCGCGGCCCCAACTCCACGCCGCTGCTCGCGATCGCCGGGATCCTGCTCGCCTTCACGATCGCCGAACTCTTGCTGTCGCCGGTGGGACTGTCGGTGACCACCAAGCTCGCCCCGCAGGCCTTCCACACGCAGATGGTGGCGCTCTTCTTCCTGTCGGTGTCGCTCGGCACCGCCCTGGCGGGGCAGCTCGGCGCGTTCTACGACCCGGAGAACGAGGTGCCGTACTTCTCGGTGCTCGGCCTGATCGCGATCGGCGTGGGCGTCGCGCTCCTGCTGGCGGCGAAGCCCGTGCTGTCGCTCATGAAGGGAGTGCGCTGACCCGCACAGGCCGCCCGATTCTCGCTCACGCGACGAAGAGGGCAGAATCGATGCATGCCTCCTGTGCACAACCCGCACCTGCTCCCTGCCCACGCGTGCCTCATCGTCCACGGCAAGGACACGCCCGGGATCGTCGCGGCCGTCTCCGCGATGATCACCCGCATCGGCGGCAACATCGTGGCGTTCGACCAGTACTCCGATGACCCGCGCGGCGGCGCGTACTTCCAGCGTGTGGTGTTCCACCGCCCCGATCTGGCCGCCGACCGGCCGCAGATCGAGACGGAGATCGCCCAGACGCTCGCCCCGTTCGATCTGGAGTGGTCGCTGACCGACCAGTCGGTGCCGAAGCGGATGGCGATCCTCGCGTCGAAGCAGGACCACTGCCTCCTCGACCTGCTGTGGCGTCACCGCCGTGGCGATCTGCCCGTCACGATCCCGATGGTCATCTCGAACCACACCACGACGGCCGAGGACGTTCGCACCTTCGGCGTGCCGTTCTTCCACGTGCCCTCCGTGCCCGGCCCCGACAAGTCGGCGTCGGAGGCGGAGATCCTCAAGCTCCTCGTCGGCAACGTCGACTTCGTCGTGCTGGCGCGCTACATGCAGATCCTGTCGCCCGAGTTCCTCGAGAAGCTTGCGGTGCCCGTCATCAACATCCACCACTCGTTCCTGCCTGCGTTCATCGGCGCCGAGCCGTACAAGAAGGCGAAGGAGCGCGGTGTGAAGCTCATCGGCGCGACGAGCCACTACGTCACGAGCGACCTCGACGAGGGCCCGATCATCGAGCAGGACACGATCCGCGTGACGCACGCCGAATCGGTCTCCGACCTTGCGCGCCGCGGCGCCGACGTCGAGCGTCAGGTGCTGTCGCGCGCCGTGCTCTGGCACGCGCAGGACCGCGTCATCCGCCACGGCAACCACACGATCGTCTTCTGACGCGCGTCGGCGCGGCCCGGCGAAGGTCGGCGCCGGCGAGCGTCAGTGCACGTACTCCATGAGCTCGACACCGAGGATGCGGAACGCGTCGTGGGCGCGGAGGCGGTGGGCGATCGACAGGTCGTCGAAGCACACGGTGAGCGCATACGCGACACCCGCGCGCGGACCCGCGAGCGCTCCGGCCTCCGAGCGCACGCCGTCGGCGCGGCCGGTCTTGTTGATGAACAGCAGCTGGTGGCGATCGTCGTCGTGCGCGAACGGGTCGAGGCCCGTCGCGGATGCCACAAGCGACAGGTCGTGACCGAGGCTCAGCCATTCCGACACCTGCACGCTCACGGCGGGCGACACGACGCGTGAGTTGACAAGCGCCGAGAACAGGCGCGACAGCTCCTCGGTCGACGCGAGGGCGACGTGCGGCGCATCGTCGGGTCCGCGACGGTCGCGGAACCCGTCGAGCAGGGCTGTGCGGGTGAGCCCGAGCTGCTCGATGCGCCGGCGAACGGCATCCAGGCCCACCCGCGCCAGCAGCGCGTTGGCCGCCGCCGCGTCGCCGGCGGCCCCTGCCAGGATGGCCAGGTCGAGCACGGGAAGGGCAGGCGCTTTGAGATGGCGCCACAGCCCGCCGGCCTCGACGGGCTCGATGGACGACCGATCGACGATCTCGAGCGGGTCGAGGCGTCCTGTGTCGATCTGCGCGGCCGTCTCGACCAGCAGCGGCACCACCCCGATGCCGCCGACCGGCAGCGTGAGGTGGGCGTCTCCCGCGAGCACCTCGGTGCCGCGGTCCAGGTCGCCGACGTGGACCGAGACCTGCGCACCCGAGGCCGCAAGGCCGTCGAGCGCATTCATCGTCGCGGTGAACGAACGACGGCCGTCACTCGATCGACGCAGACGTCCGCCCGTGCGACGCCCCGGCGGCATGCCGCTGCGTCGCAGCCCGCCCCGCGTGAGAGCGGGCGCCTCCGACTCGTGGTGGTCGGCCGCGTCCACGCTGATCCTTCCGTTCTCGCTGGCGCCGATGCGGCGCGTGCTGTCAGCCGGCTGTCACCAGATGGTGACCCGCTTGTCGGGGTCGAGCCACAGCTCATCGCTCTCGGTGACCCCGAAGGCCGTGTAGAACTCATCCACGTTACGCACGATCTGGTTGCAGCGGAACTCGTTGGGCGAGTGCGGGTCGACCGTCAGCAGGCGTATCGCCTCGGCGTCGCGCGCCTTCTGCTGCCAGATCTGGCCCCAGCTGAGCAGCAGACGCTGGATGCCGGTGAACCCCTCGATGACGCGTCCGTCGGGGTCGTCGCCCACGGACGCGTTGTGCAGGCGGTACGCCTTGATCGCGATGCCGAGACCGCCCAGGTCGCCGATGTTCTCGCCGATCGTGAGCGCGCCGTTGACGGTGTGCTCGGCGGGGAGGCCCTGCGGCACCAGAGCGCTGTACTGCTCGATGAGCGCCGACGTGCGCTCCTGGAACGCGGCCCGGTCGTCGTCGGTCCACCAGTCGTTGAGGGCTCCGGTGCCGTCGAAGGCGCTGCCCTGGTCGTCGAACCCGTGACCGATCTCGTGGCCGATGACGGCGCCGATGCCCCCGTAGTTGGCGGCCGCGTCGCGGTCGAGCTCGAAGAACGGGTGCTGCAGGATCGCCGCCGGGAACACGATCTCGTTCATGAGGGGGTTGTAGTACGCGTTGACGGTCTGCGGCGTCATGTACCACTCGTCGCGGTCAATCGGCCCGCCGAGCTTCGCCAGCTGACGGTCGTGCTCCCACGCGTTGGTGCGGCGGACGTTCCCCATGAGGTCGGTCGCGTCGACCTCGAGGGCCGAGTAGTCCTTCCACTTCACGGGGTATCCGACCTTCGGCGTGAACGCCTCGAGCTTCTGGAGCGCACGCTGCCGCGTGGCATCCGTCATCCACTCCAGCTGCGAGATCGACTGGCGGTAGGCCTCGATGAGGTTGGCGACGAGCTCGTCCATCGCCTCCTTGGCCGCCGGCGGGAAATGCCGCTCGACGTAGACCTTGCCGACGGCCTCGCCCATGGCCGCCTCGACGAAGCTCACGCCGCGCTTCCAGCGCTCGCGGTTGACAGGGACGCCCGTGAGCTCTGTGCCGTAGAACGCGAAGTTCGCGTCGACGAAGGCGCTCGACAGGAACGGCGCCGCCGATCGCACGATGTGGAGGCGCAGCCATGCCTTCCAGTCGTCGAGGCGGTCTTCGACCAGGAGAGTGCCCAGGCCCTCGAGGAAGCTCGGCTGGTTGACGTCGACCTCGGCGAAGCCGCCTTCGTGACCCGACGCCACGGCCTCGCGCCACGGCCCGAGATCGACGCCCACGAGCGCGACGGCGTCGTCCCACGACATGAGGTTGTAGGTGGCGACGGCATCCCGGTTGCGGACATTGTCCCAGTGGTGGGTCGCCAGCTCGGTCTCGAGCGCCATCACGCGCTCGGCCTGCGCCTCAGCGTCGTCGAGGCCGGCGAGACCGAGCACCTCCGCGGCGTACGAGCGGAACGCGGTGCGCGTCTTGTCGAAGTTCTCGAGGCGGTAGTAGCTCTCGTCGGGCAGTGAGAGTCCGCCCTGCACGAGGAAGACGACGTAGCGCTCGGGGCTTCCGGGGTCAGGCTCGATATAGGTGCCGAGGAAGCCGCCGACGCCCTCGCGCTCGAGCTCGCCGACGAGCCGCAGGAAGCCGGGGATGTCGGCGACCTCCTCGACCCGGGACAGCTGACCCTGCAGGGGCGCCGCACCGAGCTCCTCGATGCGGTCGGTGTCCATGAAGCTCGCGTAGAGGTCGCCGACCTTGCGCGCCTCGGTGCCCTCGGGCGCCGACTGCGCCTCCTCGATGATCACGTGCACGTCCTTCTCGGCCTGCTCGGCGATGAGGTGGAACGATCCCCAGCGCGCCTTGTCGTCGGGAATCTCCGTGCGGTCGAGCCAGGCGCCGTTCACGTGCCGGAAGAGGTCGTCCTGCGGGCGGATCTCGGGGCTGAGCTCGGACAGCTCGATGCCCGATCGGAGGGAGGTGTCGGTCATGGCATCCACAATAGGTGCCCGCGTCGAGGCGACGGCGAGGCGGGGGGAGGATGCGGGAGTGGCAGCCCGCCAAGGTCGGTGGAGGAGGAGTCAGCGCTGCGGGAGGCTGCGGCATCCGTCGTCGACGGGCTCGCCCGCGAAGCGCGCGGCCGTCCAGGCGAAGACATCGGCGATCGCGGGAGACCCCCGCTCCACGAGTGGGATGTGGCCGCGCCCCTCGTAGACGGCGTATTCGAGGCGCTGCCCGGAGGCGCACAGGCCCTCGACGAACGCGCGCTGGGCGTCGGGTCTCACCAGCGTGTCGTCGCCGCCCTGGCCGATCAGCAGCGGAGCCGACACCGTGGCCGGGGCAGCGTTCTGCTCGAGGCGGGTGCCGAGCAGGCCCGAAGTGGGGTCGGATGCGAAGATCTCAGGGTCGGTCGACAGCCCGAGCGACGTGAGGATCGACACCACGACGCCCGGCTCGCTCAGGCACCGCCGCGAGAGAGTGCGCACGATCGGCTCGACGCCCGGGCGGACGTACTCGCGGAAGGTCACGTCGTCGTAGATCGAGGTGTAGGCCGCGACGGCGAACGACGCGAAGATCGAGCCGCCGGTCACCTCCGTCAGTGCGTCGATGAGCGCGAGCGGATCGCTCGCCGGCGCGAGCGCGACGACGCCCGACAGCGGGAGGTCGGGCGCGTAGTCGTCGGCGAGCGCGCCCGTCCACAGCGCCGCTCCGCCGCCCTGCGAGTGTCCCCAGACGACGGTTCGGTCACCGAGCCGGGCGCCCGACAGCTCCGAGGCGGCGCGGCGTGCGTCGAGCACGGCGTGCGCGCTCGGCACGCCGATGAGGTAGGGGTGCGGGCCGGTCGTGCCGAGCCCGATGTAGTCGGTCGCGACGAGCGCCCACCCGCGCTGGACGATCTCGTCGGCGACGAACAGCGCCCCCGACTCGAACGGCTCCGGCAGGAGCGACGGCGCGCAGTGCTGCGCGAAGCCCGTCGTGCCGTGTGCCCAGTCGATGACCGGCCAGTCGCCCTCGCCCGTGGCCGGCACGACCACGATCCCGCTCGCGACCGACGGCTCGCCCGCGTGGTCGGTCGTCGTGTAGAGGATGCGCCACGCCCGCGCGCCGTCGGGCACGGCGCGCGTGAACGGCTCCGCGCGAATCAGCCGTCCCGGCTCGTCCGGCACAGTGCGCGGGGTCGCGTAGAAGTCGTCGACGCTCACGGCTCCCCCGCGCAGCGACGCGCTGACCACACCGCCCGCCAGCGCCAGCACGAGTGCGACGACCGCCGCGATCGTGCGGGTCCACCGCCGCCACACGGGCGGCCGAGCGGGGTCGGCATCCGCGGGGCCGGCTTCCGCTGCCGCTGCCGCCGCTGCGCCTCGTGGCGTGCGCACCGCCTGCCGCAGGCCGACGGCGCCCGAGACGATCAGCCGTGCGCCGAACACGACGGCGACGATCAGCAGCGTCACGTCGGGCCAGAGCAGCGCCAGGATGCCGAACACGACACCCGCCGCGCCGAGCAGCACGGTCGCGACGCGTGCGTCGAGGGTCTGCCCCCGGCGCCGGAACCCGGAGAGGACCGACAGGATGCCGTTGACGACGAGTCCGATGCCGACCATGAGCACGAGCACCCGCACGGTCAGCCCGAGCCAGAAGACGACGAAGACGCCGGTGACGATCCACAGGAGTCCCACGAGCGTGCGCCAGCGGGGGCGGCGGCCGTCGTCGCCGACACCCGCCAGCTCGAGGGCGCCCGTGAGGACGAGCGCGGCGCCGAACAGCAGCGCGAGCACACCGAGAGAGGCGACCGGCCGCCAGACGAGCACGGCGCCCAGCACGATCGACGCGACGGCGACGACAGTGCGCAGCCACTGCGGGAAGCGCGCGAACCACCTCATGATGCGAGAGTCGGCGCGGCCGCGCCGCTCACCCGCCGCGTCGGGCGCGGTGCGGATCGGGTCGGTCATCGCATCCTCCTCGGCTCACTCCCCCGCGACCGACAGTACCGACCTGGCTCGCCCTGTTCCGCGCACTCCGTTGGCGGTCGGGGTCGGCGGCCGGCTCTAGGCTCATGGCATGACCGCATCGCGCCCGACTCTCAACCGGGAGATCCTGCGTCTGGCGGTCCCGGCGCTGGGTGCGCTCGTGGCCGAGCCGCTCTTCCTCATCGTCGACTCCGCCCTCGTGGGACACCTCGGCGTGGTTCCTCTCGCGGGACTCGGCATCGCCTCGGCCGTGCTGCAGACGATCGTCGGCCTCATGGTATTCCTCGCCTACTCGACCACCCCGGCCGTCGCGCGCCGCTTCGGCGCCGGCGACCACACGAGCGCCGTGCAGGCCGGCGTCGACGGGCTGTGGCTCGCCCTCGGTCTCGGCGCGGTGCTCGCGGTGGTCGGCTCGGTGCTGACGCGCCCTCTCGTCGCGATGTTCGGCGCGTCGCCGGAGGTGGCGGAGCAGGCCGTCATCTACCTGCAGCTGTCGATGTGGGGGCTGCCCGCGATGCTCATCGTCTTCGCCGCGACGGGTCTCCTGCGCGGCATGCAGGACACCGTCACGCCGCTCTGGATCGCCGGACTCGGCTTCACAGCCAACGCGCTCCTCAACTGGCTGTTCATCTACGGCTTCGGATGGGGCATCGCGGGCTCGGCCGCCGGCACGGTCGCCGCGCAGTGGGGCATGGTGGGCGCGTACGCCCTCGTCGTGGGCCGGCTGGCTCGGCGGCACGCGGCATCCGTCCTTCCGCAGCGCGAAGGGGTTCGGGGCTCGGCCCGCTCGGGCGGCTGGCTGTTCCTGCGCACGGTGTCGCTGCGGCTCGCGCTGCTGGCGACCGTCGGCGTCGCGACCGGCATCGGAACGGAGGAGCTCGCCGGCTGGCAAGTGGCGTTCACGATCTTCTCGACGGCCGCCTTCGCGCTCGACGCCCTCGCGATCGCCGCGCAGGCGCTCATCGGCCGTGGCCTCGGGGCCGACGACGAGCCGTTCGTGCGCCGCGTGCTCGCCCGCACCGTCGCGTGGGGGGTGTGGTTCGGCGTGGTCGTGGGCGTCGTCATCGCCGTGGCGTCCGGCGCGATCGGACTCCTGTTCACGGGCGATCCGCTCGTGGCGGCCCTCGTGCAGCCCGCGCTGCTGGTCCTGGCGGTCGCGCAGCCGCTGTGCGGCGTCGTGTTCGTGCTCGACGGCGTGCTCATGGGCGCCGGCGACGCCCGCTACCTCGCGATCGCGGGCGCGCTCAACCTCGTGCCCTATGCGCCCGCACTGATCCTCGTCGCGCTGCTCGCCCCGGCGGGAGCGGCCGGTCTCGCCTGGCTGGCCGTGTGCTTCTTCGGCGTGTACATGGCGGCGAGGCTCGCAACGCTCGGCTGGCGGGTGCGCCGCCCCGAGTGGCTGAGCGTCACGGTCTGATCGCGGCCGCTCCGCCCGCCGCCCAGCGCCGGCACCATTCGTACATGACGACGGCCGCGGCGGCGCTCGCGTTGATCGAGCGCGTCGACCCGTACTGCGTGATCTCGACGACCCACTGCGCCGCCTCCAGCGCCTCGGCCGACAGTCCGGGACCCTCCTGGCCGAAAAGCAGCACGCACCGCTCGGGCAGGTCGGCCCGGTCGACCGGCACCGACCCGGGGACGTTGTCGACCGCGATGACGGGGATGCCGGCATCCGCCGCCCAGGCAGCGAACGTCGCGACGTCCTCGTGGTGGCGCACGTGCTGGTAGCGGTCGGTCACCATCGCGCCGCGGCGGTTCCAGCGGCGGCGGCCGATGATGTGGACTTCGGCGGCGGCGAACGCATTGGCGCTGCGCACGATCGATCCGATGTTCATGTCGTGCTGCCAGTTCTCGATCGCGACATGGAAAGGATGCCGGTGGCTGTCGAGATCGGCGACGATCGCCTCCATCGACCAGTAGCGGTAGCGGTCGATGACGTTGCGCCGGTCGCCTTCGGCGAGAAGCGTGCGGTCGTAGCGCGGGTCATCGGGCCAGGCCGCCGGTCCGCCGGGCCACGGCCCTGCGCCGACGGGCAGCTCCGGCTCGCTCGACAGTGCGCCGTGCGGATCGGGCTGCGGGTCTTCGACGCTCACCCGACCCAGGCTAGCCCGGCTGGCACTCTGCCCGTTCGCGAATTTTTTCGGCAGACCGAAAGATCCTGCGATACAGTTTCGGCATGCCGAAATCCGTCGACGTCGACGTCAGCCCCACCGCTCCGGCGACCGACCGCCCGAGCACGCCCCGCCGCAGGGCTCGTGTCGCGTGGCTGCTCGGCCCTGCCCTCGTCGCCGGCGTCGCGTATCTCGATCCCGGCAACGTCGCCAGCAACATGACCGCGGGCGCCCGCTACGGCTATCTGCTGGTGTGGGTCGTCGTGCTCGGCAACGTCATGGCGTGGCTCATCCAGTACCTGTCCGCGAAGCTCGGCATCGTCACCGGCCGCAGCCTCGCCCAGACCCTCGGCGACCGCATCGGCAGCAGGTGGGGACGCCGCGCGTACTGGCTGCAGGCGGAGCTGGTCGCGATGGCGACAGACATCGCCGAGGTGCTGGGCGGCGCGGTCGCCCTCTGGCTGCTGTTCGGCGTCCCCCTGGTGTGGGGCGGACTCGTCACGGGCGCCGTCTCGATCGTGCTGCTGCTGGTGCAGCAGCGGCGCGGCGCACGCCCGTTCGAGTTCGTCGTCATGGGTCTCATGGTCGTGATCGCGTTCGGGTTCACCTACGGCGTGTTCGCGGCGCCTCCGGATGCCGCAGGCGTCGTCACCGGGCTGCTGCCCCGCTTCGAGGGCGCCGACTCGGTGCTGCTCGCGGCATCCATCCTCGGCGCGACGATCATGCCGCACGCGATCTACGCGCACAGCGCCCTGGCCCGCGACCGGTTCCTCGGCGAGAACGCGCGCCCCGCCGACCGCAGCGTCGGCACGCGGCGGCTGCTGCGCGCGACCCGCTGGGACGTCACGATCGCCCTCGCGATCGCCGGCACCGTCAACCTCGCCATTCTGCTGCTGGCCGCGGCGGCACTGTCGGGAGTCCCGGGCACCGACAGCCTGGAGGGCGCCTACGCGGCCCTCCGCGACACGATCGGCCCTCTGGTCGCGACCCTCTTCGCGGTCGGGCTTCTGGCGAGCGGCCTGGCCAGCACGGCGGTCGGAGCCTACGCGGGCGCCGAGATCATGGCGGGCCTGCTCCGCATCCGCATACCCCTGCTCACCCGCCGCCTCATCACCCTGGTTCCCGCGCTCATCATCCTCGCGGTGGGCATCGACCCCACTCTCGCGCTCGTCCTGAGCCAGGTCGTGCTGAGCTTCGGCATCCCGTTCGCGCTCATCCCTCTCGTGTCGCTGACGGCCAGGAAGGACGTGCTCGGCGGCTACCGCAACCGGCTCGTGACGACCATCGCCGGCGTCGTCGCGTCGGTGTTCCTCATCACGCTCAACGTCGTGCTCCTGTGGCTCGTGCTCACGGGCGGATAGCCTTTAGCGTGCCTTCCATCGCGATCGACGACTACCTGAAGACGATCTACCACCACACCGAGTGGCAGACCGTCCGCATCACGCCGTCGCAGCTGGCGGGCGAACTGGGACTCGCGCCGTCGACGGTCACAGAGATGGTGCAGAAGCTCGCCGCGCAGGGACTCGTGTCGCACCGACCGTACGGACCGATCTCGCTCACCGACGAGGGCGAGCGGCGCGCCGCCGCGATCGTGCGCCGTCATCGTCTCATCGAGACGTGGCTCGTGCGCGAGTTCGGCTACTCGTGGGATGAGGTGCACGACGAGGCCGAAGTGCTCGAGCACACGATCAGCGACCGCCTGCTCGCCGGCATCTCGGAGCGACTCGGCAACCCCCGCTTCGACCCGCACGGCGACGCCATCCCCGACGAGCACGGCCACGTCGACCGGGTGCCCTTCGTGCGGCTGGACGAGGCGACTCTCGGCCACACCGGGCGCGTGCTGCGGGTGAGCGATCGCGATGCCGACATGCTCCGGGCACTGGAGCGCACCGGCATCGCCGTCGGCCACACCGTGACCGCGACCGGCCGCGAAGCCGTGCAGGTAGACGGCGGCGACACCGTCGAGCTTCCTTCGGGCGCGGCGGCCATGGTGTGGCTCACCGCCTGACCGGCGCCGATGCGCGGGCTCAGCGCCGGCGCGCCCTGCTCGCCTTCAGGTAGGGCCACTCGGTGCCCGTCGCGTGCTCGCAGTAGGCCCACAGGCGGGCCGCGAGCTCCGTGTCGCGCGTGACACGTGCCGGACGCACGAGCGTCGGACGCCCGCGCACCCCGCCCGCGGGACCCCAGTACTGCCCGCCCTCGGCATCCGGAGACGTCAGGGCATGCACGAGCACCCGAGCGCCTTCCTCCTTCGACTGCGCGAACGGCGCCTGCAGGTTGTCGACGAATCGTTTGCGGCGACTCGGGGCGTTGACACCGGCGACACGGCGCGTGCGGCCGCCGATGGAGTAGCCGGGATGCGCGACGATGCTCGCGATGGGAACGCTCGCCGCACGCAGCCGCCGGTCGGCCTCGAAGCCCAGCGCGGAGGTCGCGATCTTCGACTGCACGTAGGCGCGCCAAGGCGTGTAGTCGTTCTCGAGCTCGGGGTCGATGAGATCCACCGGAGTCAGCGCCGTCGAGATCGACCCGACCCACACCATGCGCCCGCGGCCGGCGGCGAGCGACAGCAGCAGCTCGCCGGCGAGGGCGTAGTGGCCGAGTGCGTTCGTCGCGAAGACGACCTCGTGTCCGTCGCCGGTGATCTGCCGCTCGCGCGGGGGATGGACCACGCCCGCGTTCAGCAGCAGGCCGTGCAGACCGGTGCGGCCCTTCGCGGTCGCCGCGGCTGCGCGCACCGACCCCAGGTTGCTCGTGTCGAGCAGCAGGGTGTCGACGTGCGCGTCGCCGAACTGCCGCATGACGGCGGCGCGGGCGGCGGCCAGCCGGTGCGGGCTCCGGCCCGTCATGATCACATGGGCTCCAGCCTCGGCGAGCTGAAGCGACGAGAAGAAGCCGAGGCCGGCCGTCGCGCCGGTCACCAGATAGCGCCGGCCGCTCAGGTCCGGGAGCAGCTGCGGATCGACCTCGTCACGTCCCACGCAACCGACACTAGGCCCGCACGCCCCGGATAGGCTGGCTACATGCGGACACGCGCCGATATCGAGTGCTGGCTCACCGACATGGACGGAGTCCTCGTCCACGACAATCGTCCCGTTCCGGGCGCGGCCGAGCTTCTCGACCAGTGGCGCGAGACCGGGACGCCCTTCCTCGTCCTGACGAACAACCCCATCTTCACGCCCCGCGACCTGAGTGCGCGGCTGGCTCGTTCCGGGCTGCGCGTCCCCGAAGACCGCATCTGGACGTCGGCGCTCGCGACCGCGGAGTTCCTCAAGTCGCAGCATCCGCGCGGCTCCGCATTCGTCATCGGCGAGGCGGGTCTGACGACCGCGCTCCATGAGGCGGGCTTCGTCCTCACCGAGACGGATCCCGACTACGTCGTCGTCGGCGAGACGCGCAACTACTCGTTCGACCGGATCACTCAGGCCATCCGCATGATCAATGCGGGCGCGCGGTTCATCATCACGAATCCGGATGCCACAGGTCCGACGCCCTCAGGGGTCGTTCCGGCCACGGGCTCGTTCGCGGCGCTCATCTCGCACGCCACCGGAAAGGCTCCCTACGTCGTCGGCAAGCCGAATCCCATGATGTTCCGCTCGGCGATGAACCGCATCGGCGCGCACTCCGAGAACACCGGCATGATCGGCGACCGCATGGACACCGACGTGATCGCCGGCATCGAAGCCGGTCTCCACACGGTGCTCGTGCGCACCGGCATCTCCGACGACGCCGAGGTCGAGCGCTACCCGTTCCGCCCCGACGAGATCCTCGACTCGGTCGCCGACCTTCTGTCGACGGAGCCGATCGAGTCCGATCTGCCGGAGCTGCTGTGAACGAGTTCGAGCAGACGCTCCTGTTCGCCGTGACGGGCATCGTGCTCCTCGGCACGCTCATCGCGGTGGTCGTGCAGCACTTCCGCGGACGCGGGGGCGACCGCTGATGGACGTCTTCCTCGCGCTCTCCGGCCTGGTCATCCTGGTCGTGGTGCTCGTGCTGTTCCTTCGCGGCCGCCGCGACGCGCCTCAGGGCACGCCGCTGCCGAACGGCCGCGCCCTCGTGATCTTGACGTTCCTGGGCCTGATCCTCGCGCTCGCATCGCAGCTGCCGATCTTCGACTGAGCGCGCGGCACAGCGGGGCGGTGACTCAGTCGCGGCCGAGCACGAGAGCCGCGGCGCCCATGAGGGGTCCGTCGTCTCCGAGGCCGCTGCGCACGACGCGCACCGCTCGGGCGAAGTCGACCACGACCCGCTCTCGCAGCGCCTCCCCGACGAGGTCGACGTAGTCGGCGGCCACCCGCGAGAAGCCGCCGCCGATCGCGATCACGTCGAGGTCGAGGAGGGTCGTCGCGTCGGCGAGCGCCCAGCCCACCGCCTCGGCCGAGCGGACCACTGCCGCACGCGCGACGGCGTCGCCGGATGCCGCGGATGCCGCCAGCTCCATGCCGGTCCGGCCCTGCCATCCCTGCGCCTGCGCCCATGAGATGCTCGCGGGACCCGAGGCGATCTCCTCCACGGTCGTATCGCCGACGAACGTCTGCCCGAGGTGCCCCGCATTCCCCGACGCGCCCGTCAGAAGCCGGCCGCCCACCACGATGCCGCCGCCGATGCCCGTCGACACGACCAGCGACAGGGAGGCGAACGCGCCCCTCGCTGCACCCTGCCACGCTTCGGCGAGCGCGAGGCAGCCGCCGTCGTGACCGAGCACGACCGGCACCTCGAGCACCGCTGCGCGAATCGCATCGGCGACGGCGTCGGCGAGCGGGAAGCCGTGCAGCAGCGGCATGTTCACGGGGTGGATCGCGCCGTGGTCGCGGTCGACGGGGCCGGCGCTGCCGATGCCCACACCGACGATCTCGATGCCGCCGGGAACCGCCGCCCGCACGTCACGGACGACGTCGGCGAGCGCGGCGCGCATGCGCGTGGGGTCGATGTCGCGGCCCGTCTCGCGGCGGACGCGACTGCCGGCGAGCACGGCGCCGGTCTCGTCGACGAGGGCGGCGTCGAGCTTGGTGCCTCCGAGGTCGAGTGCCAGGGCGGCGCGGGCGCCGAGCGGAGGCGTCACGGCGAGGTCACTGCGGCTGGAGGCCGAGGTCGTCGAGGTCGATCGCGGCGAGCCAGGTGAGGCCCTCGGCCTCGACGGCCGCCTGCGCCCCGGTCTTGCGATCGACGATGACGGCGACGGCGACGGGCTCCGCACCCTCGCGCCGCAGCGCCTCGACGGCCTTGAGCGCCGACTGTCCGGTGGTGGAGGTGTCTTCGACGACCACGACGCGCTTGCCGGCGACATCCGCGCCTTCGACCTGGCGACCGCGGCCGTGGTCCTTGGGCTCCTTGCGCACGACGAACGCGTCGAGCGGAGTCTCGGTGCGGGCCGACTCGTGCATGATCGCGTTCGCGATGGGGTCGGCGCCGAGCGTCAGCCCGCCGACCGCGACGATGCCGTCGATGTCGCGCACGAGATCCAGCATGATGCGGCCGATCGCAGGGGCCGCGCGGTGGTCGAGCGTCAGCTTGCGCATGTCGACGTAGTACGACGCCTTCTTGCCGCTCGAGAGCGTGAAGTCGCCGTGGAAGACGGCCTCTTCCTTGATGAGGGCGATGAGGGCCTGGCGGTCGGCTTCGAGCTCGGGCGTGGAGGCGGCGGTCATGCCATCGAGTCTACGGAGCGGGCGCACGGCAGCACGCCGTCGGCCCCGCAGCCGTATTCGTATGGATGAAGAATCCGGATTCTTTCGTCGACACACTGTTCCACCGGCGCGTTGCTGTCCGTAATGTCGGGGTTCGGCGTGTCGTGCACCCGACGCGGCACGCCCACCCTTCTTCCGTCGACTCACGCACAGAGGAGATCAATGTCGATACTCGGTGTCGTCCGCGAGGGCCCCGGCGAGAGACGCGTCGCCGTGTCGCCCACGACCGTCTCGAAGATCCTCGGACTCGGCTATGACGTCGTCGTGGAAGCCGGCGCGGGCGCCGCGTCGTCCTTCCCCGACTCCGCCTACGGTGAAGCCGGAGCGCGCATCGTCGATCGGGCCGAGGCATGGTCCGCTGACGTCGTGCTGAAGGTCGACGCCCCGTCCGGCGACGAGATCGCGCTGCTGCGCGCCGGAGCGACGCTCATCGGCCTGCTTGCCCCGGCGTTCCGCCCCGAGCTGTTGCAGCGGCTGGCGGCGCAGGGGGTGACGGCGCTGGCGATGGATGCCGTGCCGCGCATCTCGCGCGCACAGTCGATGGACGTCCTGAGCTCGATGGCGAACATCGCCGGCTATCGTGCTGTGGTCGAGGCCGCGCATGAATTCGGGCGGTTCTTCACGGGACAGGTGACGGCCGCCGGCAAGGTGCCGCCGGCGAAGGTGCTCGTGGCCGGCGCCGGCGTCGCCGGGCTGGCCGCGATCGGAGCGGCGTCGAGCCTCGGCGCGATCGTCCGCGCCACCGACCCGCGCCCCGAGGTGGCCGATCAGGTGAAGTCGATCGGCGGCGAGTACCTCGAAGTCGTCGTGCCCGACGAGCAGAAGGAGGTCTCGGCCGACGGCTACGCCAAGGCGACGAGCGAGGCCTACGACCGCCGCGCCGCCGAGATCTACTCGGAGCAGGCGCGCGAGGTCGACATCGTCATCACGACCGCGCTCATCCCGGGCCGGCCGGCGCCGCGCCTGATCACAGCCAGTGACGTCGCCTCGATGAAGCCGGGCTCCGTCATCGTCGACATGGCGGCCGCGCAGGGCGGCAACGTCGAAGGCTCGGTGGCGGGCGAGCGCATCGTCACCGAGAACGGCGTCGTCATCCTGGGCTACACCGATCTGGCGGGGCGTCTCCCGGCGCAGGCGTCGCAGCTGTACGGCACCAACCTGCTGAACCTGCTGAAGCTGCTCACTCCCGGCAAGGACGGCGCCCTCACGATCGACTTCGACGACGTCGTGCAGCGTGCCGTGACGGTCGTCCGCCGCGGCGAGATCACCTGGCCGCCGCCGCCCGTGCAGGTCTCGGCTGCCCCCTCCGCGGCGGCTCCCCCGGCCGCGCCGGTCGACTCCGCACCCAAGAAGACGCTGTCGGCGGGGGCGAAGTCCGCCCTCATCGCGGCGGGAATCGCCGCGCTGTTCCTCGTATGCGCCTTCGCTCCGGCACCGCTTCCGCAGCACTTCCTCGTGCTGACCCTGTCGGTCGTCGTCGGATTCTACGTCATCGGGAAGGTCGCCCACGCCCTGCACACGCCGCTCATGAGCGTCACCAACGCGATCAGCGGCATCATCGTCGTCGGCGCGATGGTGCAGATCACCGCCGACGACCCGATCGTGCGTGTGCTGTCCGCGGCGGCCGTGCTCGTGGCATCCATCAACGTCTTCGGCGGCTTCGCCGTCACGCGGCGCATGCTCGCGATGTTCCAGAAGGGCGGCGACAAGTGAACCCCGACCTCGCATCCTCCGTCGCCGGCGCCGCGTACATCGTCGCCGCGCTCCTGTTCATCCTGAGCCTCGCGGGCCTGTCGAAGCACGACACGTCGCGCCGCGGCGTCGCCTACGGCATCGCCGGCATGACCATCGCCCTCGTGGCGACGGTGTGGCTCACCGCGGCCGGCGCATGGGGCGCCCCGGCCGGCACGATCGGCCTGTCGCTCCTGGTGGGCGCCGTCGTGGTCGGCGGTGCGATCGGCCTGTGGCGGGCGCGCGTCGTCGAGATGACCGGGATGCCGGAGCTCATCGCGCTGCTGCACTCCTTCGTCGGACTCGCGGCGGTGCTCGTCGGCTGGAACGGCCACCTGGGCACGGCTCACGTGCCGGCGGAGCTCGTCGACATCCACCACGCCGAGGTGTTCATCGGCGTCTTCATCGGCGCCGTCACCTTCACGGGGTCGATCGTCGCGTTCCTCAAGCTCTCGGCGCGCATGAGCTCTCGGCCGCTCATGCTGCCGGGCAAGAACGTCCTCAACGTCGGCGCCCTGGTCGCGTTCGTCGCGCTGACTGTCTGGTACGTCATCACGCCGTCGATCTGGCTGCTCGTGGCCGTCACCGCCCTGGCGCTCGCGCTGGGGTGGCACCTCGTCGCATCCATCGGCGGCGGTGACATGCCGGTGGTGGTCTCCATGCTCAACAGCTACTCGGGCTGGGCGGCCGCCGCGGCGGGCTTCCTGCTGAACAACGACCTGCTCATCGTCACGGGCGCGCTCGTGGGATCGTCGGGTGCGTATCTGTCGTACATCATGTGCAAGGCGATGAACCGGTCGTTCCTGTCGGTCATCGCGGGCGGCTTCGGCATCGAAGCGCCCCGCGGCGGCGACGACGAGACGGGCGAGCACCGCGAGATCGATGCGGCCGGGGCCGCGGAGCTCCTCGCGTCCGCGAAGTCGGTCATCATCACGCCGGGCTACGGCATGGCAGTCGCACAGGCACAGTACCCCGTGGCCGAGCTCACCGAGAGGCTGCGCTCCCGCGGCGTCGAGGTGCGCTTCGGCATCCATCCCGTCGCCGGACGCCTCCCCGGCCACATGAACGTGCTGCTCGCTGAGGCGAAGGTGCCGTACGACATCGTGCTCGAGCTCGATGAGATCAACGACGACTTCGCCGACACCGACGTCGTCCTCGTCATCGGCGCGAACGACACCGTCAATCCCGCCGCGGCGGAGGATCCTGGCTCGCCGATCGCCGGCATGCCCGTGCTCCACGTATGGGAGGCGGCGAACGTCGTCGTGTTCAAGCGGTCGATGGCATCCGGCTATGCGGGCGTGCAGAACCCGCTGTTCTTCCGAGAGAACGCGCACATGCTGTTCGGCGATGCCAAGGAGCGCGTCGACGACATCCTGCGCGCCCTCTGAGCGCGCGGGAGCGTTCGGCGACGTCGGAGCCGGCTCATACGATGGATGCCATGCGCCTCGCCACCTGGAACGTCAACTCGATCCGCGCCCGCGTCGCTCGCACCGTCGAGTTCGCCGTCCGTGAAGACATCGACGTCCTGGCGATGCAGGAGATCAAGTGCAAGCCCGAGCAGTTCCCGTACGAGCAGTTCGAGGAGGCCGGCTACCACGTCGAGGCGCACGG